>Ga0065711_1048391_pt1 | contig 11832 bp, 6 predicted proteins | sample Hoacrofraction12_FD_59098 | JGI IMG/M metagenome (GOLD analysis project Ga0065711, IMG submission 59098) | Hoatzin crop microbial communities from Cojedes, Venezuela - Epithelial fraction 12 v2 (version 2) | ecosystem: Host-associated > Birds > Digestive system > Esophagus > Crop | place... | reverse complement strand
GGGGGGGGGAGAGGGTGTGAGGAATTCTTTCAAGCCTGGCAGGAGAAACTGGTCTGAAGTGGGGATAGCTTAAAAAAAATCTTCAGTTATGAGTGCCAGAGGAACACCTAAAGTAGCCTTCTGATGGGAGGAAAATGCCAAAAAATGCAGCTAGCTAATGGTGTCCAGTCATTTTTTGAAAATCATCTGAGTTGCTGTGTCTGAACCAAGTTTCCTGTCACCCCTACAGAATCTATTCCAATGCTAAAACCTTATTTTGAGAATTAACTCAACATTTCAAAACAAACTGTTGGAATTTCAGTGCTGCTGCAATTGGCCATCTGCTATTTTTCTAACTCTAGCTTGTGTTCAGATAAATCTGGCTCATTTTCACCGTATATTTCAGTATGTTCTAGAACTTGCATGTTCTGTCCCTGCATGATCCTCTTCGTTTTATTCATAGATTGTGTGGGTACCTGGGGATGGGAGTCTCAGAACTGAAAAGGTTTCTGAGGTCTGGTTCTTACCCTTCCCTTTTTCCAAATTTAAGAGATGGTTCTAAACAGCACGTTTTATTATTCTGAAAGGAAAGTGAGAGGAGGATCAGTCATGGTAATCTCTGCTTGATTCTGTGTAGCTTTTGGTGATTTGACTTCCAGAAAGAGTACTCTGCTATCACAAACACTTCTATGGCTCTAAATAAAAGGATATGCTCAGGGTTTTCTTTCTCTCTTTTTTAGATGTGTTGCTGTTATGAAAGCATGAACTGCATAACTGATGGGCAGATTTCCAAAGTATGTGAATGCTTAGGAAGGTTAACATTCCAGAGGAATAACAATACGGAGCACATCTTGATTCTGGTTAACCTAGCAGTTCTCAAGGGCTGGGCCTTCTCTACATTCCAGGTTACTGTAATAATTTCCTGTATTTTCAGGAGATTTGCACATACCATATTTTAAGCTGGTTTTCCCATTACTGTATCCTGTTAGAAATGGACTTATGTTCTAATACTTGCACTGAAGTTTCACACAAAGAATAGGGATGTTTGGATCTTAGTCCTTCCCTGGTGTGTTACACCTAGTCCTTTAGCATCTAGGTACAGGTGACTTCTGTCCCTGTCTTTTGGATCACCTACTCTTAGTGTAACTTAAATCTATCACAATATTACTTACACTTTACCAGAGACATAGCTTCATGAAATGCTGCAGAAAGGACATGCTTTTACTCTTTCACAGGCAGCACACCGAATCCTGTTTCCAGTCACATGATTAATGTACTTTGGGCTGCCTGAGAGCAAAATCACAGCCATACGAGAGCCAGAAAAGGATCTGTGTTTTAACTGTTGTACTACTAAACACTGGGTACATTATGTGTGAATGTTACTAATGGTTAAAAAGCAATTTAATTGTAAACTTTGTTGAACAATGAAGCAAACCAAGCATATTTTCTTCCTCTCCTCCACAAAACCAAAGCTGGCTATCTGGAGACTTCTAAAATAAGCTGGTATTAGGGAGCTCATTGAAGAAAAAATTACATGTGGGGTAACTAATAGAGTGTTTATAAACTTGGGAAACTATATTGCTTGTTGCCATGCACAGTACATTGTAATAGTTACTCCATAAGAGAGCACTGAAATGACTTGACTGTTACAGACTTATGTGATAAATGTGCATCTTGAGTGTACTACTTGCCTTGCTGTAAACCCACACCTTTTCACATCTGAAAAGGTCAACTGTAGCTTTATTTGTAAGCTAGTACGTAAGATTGCCATGTGACTTACACTCACCCCCTGATGGGGGGAGCTTGTTTTCCTCATGCTTAGTATATGAAGAAGTAGCCAGGTTACAGAGTTCCACAGAAGCTGAGCTTTTTACTGCTGTGGCTTTTGTCGCTGCTCATAACCATACAGTCTCAACTTCTACTTTGCAATGGCTCCAATGCATGGCTGACACTGCAGAGAGTCAACTCAGAGAGCTGAACTGTCTGCCAGAAATCCTCTTGAGCTAGCTCCTTGTTGGATTAGACATGTGCCAGTTCCAGAACAAGAGCTGGCGTGCATAGCCTGGGGTAGGCAATTCCTGCATTGAGACGTGTATGTTCCCTAAATGTTGTCCTCTGAACAAGGGATAATCAGACTAAGATGGAAGAGAGGTGGCTGAGGTGGTTGATACAGAATGCTTGCTGACTGTCCTCTAATGCAACTAGATGCATCAAGTGGTGGAAGGTTGGGAGAAAGAAACAGAACTAAGGAGGGATGCTACTCTGCATATGCATTGAACTCATTTTTCAAGGGTTGGGTCTTCTCTACGTTCTAGGTTACTTTAATAGTTTCCTGCATTTCTGGGAGATTTAGTCAGGGCTGTAGGACACCAGAGCACCACATTTGACTCAGAAACTCTGCCTGCGGTAAATCTCTGGAGGCTGGAAGGGTATTTTGGAGAAAAAAAATACGCTGTTGTGTGCTCCAGATATGCTCTTTCTGGGCTATTTGCTGTTGGCTGCTGTACAGGAAAGGTACTAAGTCAAAGACTTATCCAGACTTGTGTTGTTCAGACAGTGTATTAAACACTTAGTAGGCTTAGGAAAGGAGTCAGACTCCCAGGAGTTCAGCTGCCTTACTCATAGACAATCTCCTGTAGTAGGCTGGCTATATGCAGGTGTAATGCAAGGGGCTCCTTTTGTACCCTGCTGCAGTTAACACCTGCTGGGTTTTAATCCTCAGAAGTGCTGAGTGCACTTTATCTAGGGATAAGTCATCTCTGTACTTCAGGCATCTAAAATAAAGTAGGTGGCTGTAGGTGTTACAAAGGAAGCAAACCTTGGCTGCAAAAAGGAAATTAATTCAGTCTGTGTTTTCTTTCTCAATACTACGTTCCTCGTTTTTTTGAGGTACATATGTAACGCGGTGCCTATGCTTTATATATGGATGTGCATACAGGCATGTATGTGACCTCTGTGGGTGGTGAGGTGCAGAATAAAATAATACTAAAATACATAATTTTGAAATGTACTTCTCATTAATACTCAGTACCCAGTTGGAATAGTGCAAAACCCAAAAACTTTTAAGAGATAAATGAAGAGCAAAACATTAAATGAGCAGAGCAGCCTGCCAAATGCTGCTCATTTGTGCTCTTTGGAAAGGTGATTTCTGTAGGTGTTGACCTTTCAGAAGCTAGTATTTTGGTTAGCAAATGCAAGGAGCACAAATACTTGCAGTCAGCAGAAGGTTTGCAGTGTCAGGCTACCATACACAGGAGCAAAGAATTCAGTGCTATTTGTATTCCTTTTGTGAATTTTCAAGTGCTTTGTATCATTGAAGTCCAAGTATTGCCAGATGTTGAATATTTTAAACTACTGGTGAAGTCGCTAGGATGTGAGGTCAATTAGGACATAAGATGCTGAGCTCCTAAGGTCAGCCCTATCCTGGCTCTTCAGAAGACATTTTACTGAAACACAACCATGTTACTTCAGTCCTCGTCTTCTCCCATATCTGTTAAAAAGGCTGCTACCTAAGCAGAGAAAATCTGTACAGGTAAGCATTAGTTGAAGGAGAATTGTTATTAAAGTGCAGTTATTGTTAGCATTGTCTTGGACACCAATATAGTCTGGATTAGCATAGTCGTGTTGTGATTAATGGCCTTATCAAAGCTCAGAAAAATTACAGAATTTACACAAAGGAATGCAATATCCGCTACCACCACAGAACTTAATAACAAGGCAAAGCATGAAACAGTGTTTGATGTCATTAATAGTCTATCATGGGATGCAGAAAAGTATTTGCAACTGCATCAGTCCTTGAGGAAAAAGTAGATAAGACAGCTTTGGGGATAGAATAGATAATACATGAAAGAAAAATTAACATATCTTTGGGGATCTTTTTAGCAGGAGGTGAAGGGAAGCTTTTCTTCATGAGGGTAAACTGCAGTTGTCTGAAATCATGGAGAACATCATAGATGGAAATCTTTGCTCTTAAAGCAAGCATTCTTAAAATAGACCCTCTTACACGTGCCTGTGTGTTTCATGTAACCAGTGCTAATTGTTCAAACAGCAGTTTCAGCTGCAGTTTTGTTTTTACCTTTGCGTCAGCTAATGACTCCTTATAAATACTGCACCCAATATTTTCCTCCTCTATTTCAGCTAATAATATCCTATAGTAATGAAAATGCTGTGAGTGTTGAGGTCCTTAGTGCTTGGTTTTAGCTAAACCATACTGTAAAACTGCTTATATCTTCAGAACTTTGAGTCATCGTGTTCTTGTTTTGCCTAAGTAGTTGTCTGGCTTTGCCTTTCCTTGAGCACCGAAATCTGCAAGTTTTGTGACCTGTTCATTTTGTGTTGGCTTCACCCCCTTAAAAGATGGGCATGCTTTTATGATTGTGAAATAGAAGACAATAGGCATACTGATCAAGTCATGCAAATCATGAGGGACAAGTGTCAAACTGTCATCTAGGAATAGCCTAAGATCATTTCTGGAAGGAGGCTAATTTTAGGATCCTGCTGCTACAATCACTTACCTGAAAAGTTGTGCCCAAAGTTGAAGAGAAAGAAGTCCATGCTGCCTCTGGTGTGGTGTTGAGATAGAAGTGCACCTTGAAATCTGGCATGAACTAGAGACAGAGAATGTAGAAAACACATAACGGCTGTCTTGCAAAGGTAGACAGAGCAAAGCTGAGAGAAGCAGGAAGGTCTACAGTATGTCTACGGATTTTTGACCCTCCAACACTGGTACAAAATATAGAGCATGAAAAAACTCCAGGATTACCTGTGAGAGGTTCCTGCTGTTGCCCAAGTTCTTAGTAAGCTGACTGCCATCTCTGTTAGTGCTGCTGATAATGATGGTCGCCATGCATACGGTGTCCTTGTCTTGAAGGGAGGAATCCACTTACTTCAGTAATAGTTACTAATAGTACAGGTACAAACAAGTCCTCTATTGGTTCAGGAAGTAAATATTTTTGAGCCTAAATATTCATGTAAGAATGCAGTCTACTCGATCTCGTGGCTTTGGGCATTGATGAGATCATCTTGATCGTGTTCAGAGGAGGGGCAGAGGTCAATTTCCAGTGTTTCTTCTGTCAGCAAATTGATGATATTGTGTCCTTCCTAACACCATAAACTGTCACTTAAACATCTAGTTCTTATCTTATTAATGAGGAGATATTTTCACTGCTGTAACTGAATGATGTAAAATAATTGAGAGCTCACTGGGCACACAGCCAAAGCTCTGAGCTAGAAAAATAAAATAATTTATGGATTTTTCTCCTTATTCAGCCTACTTGAACCACCTACTGATGGAAGGTCTGGAGGTCACAGGTTGTGATAAAGCTGAATGTGAGATTATTTGAAATTAATCTCATCAAATTGGCTTAAATTCATATAAAACTGTGGTATGTTCTCTTATCCCAGCTAAGTTCATCTTTCTACAGAGCTTTCTAAGCTCGTTTTTTCTGTCTTCTATTTTTGTCAGTCTGAACTATCCACTTGCAGAGGGCTTGCAGAAGAGTTGTCTTTTGAACAAGAAGCATCACAACTAATTGGTAACAGTCAAGGATGCTCTGTCAAGATGTGAGCTACATCTGTTGCTTGCTTCTTGAAACATTTCTTCAGCTGGGATCTGTTCACTGACTTCTGAGATGCTTGCCAGAAAACAATGCCAAATGCTTCTAAAATCCTGAAGTATGTGCATTAGCTGCCTGTGATAGGATCCATTTCACTGCATGTCTGAAGGAGGAGCATCTGCCTGATAGTAACTGTGTTCATCCAAGGCAATGAAGTCATGCACCTCCATTTTTCTGGCTTAAAGACATCTCTGCAAGCAGAAGCTGGATTTTAGCTGGAGTGGTGAATGATACCAAGGTTGCTTCTCTCTTAGACTATTACCATTAACATAAGGAGCAGAGCATGGGAGCTGTGTGCTGACCTGAAAATGAAATGTATGGATGTTCTCACTTGATTTGCTTACTCTGCCGCAAGTGTGATTTTAATGTTTTTTTTAGTATGGCACTGTTCTTGGGCACTGTTCAACATAGCGCATATGCCCATCAGCATAATTTTAGTTCATTCTCTTCCAACTCTCCTGATTATTTTTCAGGAAGTTATTAAAATAAATTCTGAAAGGAAAACACACCTGCTAGGTGAAGACAGATTATTCAAATGTCAGGAGAGAACCTCCTCCATATGTACTGTAATAAAAGCAAAGAATCTTAAAATAGACTTCTGTGACTTGCATAATAATTGAAATACAGTTTATTAGAGGGGCAGCATCAATGTAACTAAGGAACCTTCCTTGTCTGATAGCCCTGGATGAAGAAATGGTATATCGAAGTCCTTCAATTACTGCTTGAAGAGTATAATCTGCATCAGTTGGATCGAGAACACATTATGCACCCTCTTTCTTGCCATCTGTCCAACAATCAGTTGAACTTAATCTGCAAGTGATAAAAAAGCAGCCTTCAGTAACTGAAGAACATGAGATTTATCCCATTTAATATCTACTGAAGAAAATGTCTGTTCATGTAAGGGTGCCAAGTCTAGCACTAAAATAATAATGGAGAAGTTCTTTGGGTTTCTGTCTTCATTTTATATAAAACCATCAATGAAATGCTATCATCTTGCTTGTCAATGTGTAATTGTCATTTAATTATTGGCTGCTAAGTAGTAATTTTTTCACATTTACTTCTTTCAAAAGCAAACTCTTTTCATGAGACTTTCCTAGCCTGGAGGAGGTGAAACTGTTTCATTGTCTTAAACTGTAGATGTGTCTCAGGTGCATCTTGTGTTCACCACAGTGAATTCATTGTGTGTTGCCTGATGACATGCATAAACTTCAGTCATTGGCATATCATAATGTCAAAACCTAGGTTCTCCAGCTGATTAATTTGGAGTGAGAGGGAAGGATGAGGAAGGAGCCCATGTTGATTTTGTAATTGTCAGCTATGGCTATCTTGCGAAGAGTTCAACTTGCCTGAAGCCTTCTATATGAAGCAGCAGCACAACACTGGTTCTTGGGGATAGAAGTCTTTGGGAAGCAGGGGCACGTTCTGTCTCTTGCCTTTCTAAAGGCTGGTGTGGCAACATCCTCTTTATGACAAAAAACAGGTATATATGTTGATCTGGACTCTGAACGTTAGTAGGGAAGAAGTAAAGGCATTGGAATGAGAGATGTGTTGTTGGGGCCACATTTGAAGATTTGATTGATCATGCATTGGAAATTGGATGAACAAGGTACGTGTTCATCTCCCAAGATGCTGGCTCCCTTGCACAAAGTTCCCAGTGAGTTGCCATGTTTCTCCTGTGATTTAACAGATGTATAACAGAGGTCTGCACTTAGCCTAGCGTAACATGGTAACAGAAAGCAAACAGGCACTGGTGATGAGCAGTCATCAGCCTAAGTGATGGGCACACACTTCTGCTTTACAAGTGTGCTGTGTCACCTGTAGCGTACTTTTATGGTTAATGCCATTTCAGACTTAAACTGAGTTTCTGTTTTGTTTTGGTTTTTTTTTTTTATTTTATTTCAGAGGATAAATTTGAAATATTTTCTGTGGGCTAGTTTTTTTTTCGCAGCTTCACAAATGAAAACTAAGTCTTGATGGCTAGGATCAGATTCGCTTAGATACATACAAAATCAGACCCTAGAAGGAAGGGAAGTCACACTGTACTATCCCATTACTGTGTGCAAGGAAGGTATGTCAAAGACTTTTTCTATTAAAATTTACAGAAGAAAAGTCAATTTTTTGCTAAAGTCTTAGTAAGATGATAACACTAACCAGTCAAGTCCTGAAATTATTTTAATGAGAACTTAGTTGACAATGAACAAACATTCCACATGGTGATCAGTGCTTTTACAAGTTATTCTCCAAGCCTAGTGGTGTGCTTCTATTGATGCTGGATCCAACTGTAAACATTGCTATAAGCTTCAAGCTTTTAGGAGGCTAAGAATCCAAGACTTTCAAGGAACTTTTTTTCCTGGAAAACACTTCAACTCTCTGGATGAGACAGTTTTTTAGAGCGTAATATTGAGGATAGACTTAGCTACATTAAAAGCAATTGATTCTACTGGGAAATTTTCAGAACATAGTATGTGCTGTTGACTTCAAGCAATCTATAAAGTTTTTGTTTTAAAAAATATTATCAAATAATGTTCTTGCTAACTGTTTGGAACGTCATGATACTGATTCGTGCTTCATCAACTTCTTAGTATTCAAGTGAACTTTGTGGCTAGTTTTGGTTTGTTCTTTTTCTGTCTAGAACTGTATATGCAATGGTGAAAAGACAACATCTGCAAAGTTAAAAATCCTGAAAGAAAGCGTGGCTTTCAGCAGCTCATGTTAAAATGTGCCAAAGGGCTCATCAAACTTAAGCTGTTAAGGTACGGTATCTGAAAATTCTTAGTTTGCTGTAGGCTGAAAACATAAAGCAACTTGTCTCTGGATCTGAGACAGAACCAACACACAGTAATGGGTCAGCCTTTCTTCTATGCTCTGGCTACAGCAGCACTGCAGTAATCTAAGTGTACATGAACGCACAGGCATGCACATGCAAGTAACAAGAGTCTGTGCTGTGGGTCTATGATGAGCGCACATGTGTTAATTGGAGCTACTGCAGTCTTCCCCTGCACAATAGGAAATTTTCTCTTACAGAGAGAAGTCCCTTTGCAATTTTTGCTTGTGGTAATACAGATCATCTCTGTATCATGGTGACTTCTCAATATGGAAAAAACAGTGTAAATTTTTTTTGGTGAACCTGAGATTCTTACTAACAGTCTTCTGGGTTGTTTTGCCTATGATGCCTGTCAAAAACAAACTGTAGAGGGAAGGGGAGGCAGGAGTCTTAAAATCAATATTGAGAGAAATCTAACTTGAGTGAAATCTGAGTGACATGTTCATTTTCATATTTCTTTTAAATAAGAAGGGCAAAATTTGTGTTGCAAGTGCAGAAAGCTAAGTTAAGCTATGCTGGTATGTCAGTTAGGGTCAGTACTTACTGCATGCATATTAGTTCAAGGAACAAAGAGTTGGATACTCCATATCCTTTGGACCTGTTCTACAGTGTACATGGGCACTCAAAATACAAATATTCTTTATGGCAACCAAAAGTAAAAATGAGTGCTTTGTTGCCTGAACATGTAGAATACCAAATACAACAAAAGCTAGGAGAAGCTGCTTTTCATTTTGTAAGTAACTTTGATGCAGTCATATGGGTTTCCTGTTCTAATTCTTTGCAAGTTTTGTAAATCCTTATTTTATTTTCTGAGGGGGAGTAATAGCCACAGAAGGCATACTTTAATGTCACAAAAGAAACACAGTACATAAAAAGATAAGTGTGTCATGCTTTCAATCTATGGTACTAGGGGCTGAATCTGAAAGGGCATTCCATTAAAATAGGTTCTTGGTGTTTATGAGCAATCTCAGCTTTACCAATATTGCCGTTCTCTAACTGTCAGACAATCCTATTAGGTGCAACTAGGAGAGGAGAGAAAAGCACCACTGTCTACAGCCAGTGTACGTGGATTTCATGTTTATGTGTGGTTAGTGGAAACTGTCCTCTGTGAAAGACAGTGCTATAAGAGGAAGACTTTTCTTCTAACCAGTGAAGGACAAACATGTAACCTTATATTTCTAAATAGTACTTTTGCAGCTTAGTGATTGTAGAATCCTTTTCTTCATACTTGAGCTGTCAGCTAAATACGTTTGGAAAAAAAAATTTCTTTAATAGATGCAATAAAATTTACTGTCCATTACGTTGCTTTATGAATGAACTCTGCTTCACTCAGAGAAAACTGTGTGAATATACACCCTCTAATTTATGGTCTTGCCAAATCTTTCATGTTCCAACCCAACCAGCTTCAACCACTTCATGAAATTATTAGTCTCTGATGCAAATTCATTGTGTTAGTCTACTGGAAGGAAAGCAGTCTAGTGAAATGCTCAGCAAAGCCCAACAGCAGTGATGCACGAATTAGTGGTGTTAAGCCTCCTTTAGCCTCCATCTGTATTCTCTTTCAGCTCTGCTGGATATTTATCTAGCAGGAAGAAAAAAATGCAGCTTTTGGCAGTGCCGTCTAGCAAGCTTTCAGTTAGGGTTCTGGATTTCTACTGCCAGTGACACAAGTTAGAAGGTGGCATTCATAGCAACTTCAGTGGTTCTTGTATTTTATGAATGAAAGTAGAGAGATTATTGCAGTTGCAGATTTGGAGAGGTTTTCATGTTTTGTTTTGTTTGTTTTTTTTTTTTAAATATGTCTCCACTTGGCACAGTAATTGCTATAGTTCGGTTTTATCTGATTTAGCTGCCTGACTGGAACTCATTAAAACTCCTAAAACACTGGGGGAATTCTTAAGGGGGTGCGGGGGGTGGAATGTAGGCAAAGAGGAGAGAGAGGAGCAGATCAAGGATTTCAAGGGAAATTCTCTAAGGGAAACTGAAAACAGAAACTCTAAGCATGATTTCTTTGCCAATTCTAAAACTTTAGATAAGGTTTTAGGTGTCAGAACTCTGTTCTCTGTAAAGAATTACTTAACATTTAACAATACTACTATACCATATATTAATCTTGTTTGGAGTATCATTCCTATAAGAAGAGTGTTACAGTCAAAGATTTATTTATGCAATAGGAAATAGTTGAATTCATGGTTTCTTACATATGTGAGACTATCAAGCCTTCTATGGTAGGTGATGGAAACCTTAATTGTTAACTTTAGAATAAAAAAAAAAGTATTTAAAAAAAAAGAAAATTCTGACCTCTCAAAGATGTGTCCCTTTTGGTAATACAGTGTTTCTGTGTAAGTGGTAGCTGGGGCCGCTCATGCCTGTTGTTCTTAATGAGTGCTCTCAGAGTAGTGTCCACAAATATGTCAGAATACTGGGTGGTATAACTGGTCTGAAATACTTGCGATGATCTCTGCAATCTGGGATGTTTCTGCTGGTGTTTCTTCCAGCCCTCCATGAAAGCTCACAAAGGGGGAACACATCCACTGGTTTAAGATTGGGATGGTCCATTCAGGTTAACAGGGTTGTGTCAGCCTTAAGAATTGTTGCTTAAGAATTTTACCCTCTCTCTCTCTGTTGTTCCACAGTGTTTTGAAACCTATCCACCTAGTGGCATTGATGGACAATAGTAAATTACACATAAAAGATTCTGTTCATGCCAATATGATGGATTTATCAGGAGCAATAGCAGTTGCAGTTAGTAGAGTTTTTCCAATATGCCGTGATTGCTGTCATAAAATAACGTGATCTCTGCTTCCCACTTGAAAAAAAAGAGAGAAGAAAAACCTTTAACAACCCCTGCCCTTCTTTTCCCATACCCAGTATATTCAAGGCCAAACCCGTCTAGCTCTGTTCGAATAGTTGTGCTCACTGGAGGATTAAAAGAAATTTCAAGCAAACTTCGCTGCTTTTTGTTCTGAATATTCCAGTCTGGACTGAATCTTGGGATAATGTGCACCGGCATGGTCCATAAGAGGATCTTTTCTCTAATCCTGATGCCACCTCTTTCTAATTGTTGGTGGTGGTGCTTTTTAATTGCTCTCCTGTTTATTAACAAAAGTGGGATTTTTCTTTTTCTTCCTTTCTTTAATGAGAGTCTTGCTCTAGGAATTTCTGACTTCTTCCCATAAGCAATCTTTATACCTCTGTAAATACTTTGGGAGTTTGTACTGTTGCTTGTAGACCTCAGTAAAGCCTTTCGCTCTTGTAGGGATAAGTTTTTTTCCTCAGTGCTTCTTGAGATAGCCCATTTAACAAGGGTTTTGTATATTTTCCTACTGCAGCATGAAACTTCAGTGCCCCCTAAATTCCTGTCTAAAATCTGGAGAAGCTTTGTCCTCTTTTTTTTTTTTTTTTTTTTTTTTT
>Ga0065711_1048390_pt1 | contig 11833 bp, 8 predicted proteins | sample Hoacrofraction12_FD_59098 | JGI IMG/M metagenome (GOLD analysis project Ga0065711, IMG submission 59098) | Hoatzin crop microbial communities from Cojedes, Venezuela - Epithelial fraction 12 v2 (version 2) | ecosystem: Host-associated > Birds > Digestive system > Esophagus > Crop | place... | reverse complement strand
GAAATGACCGCAGTGCCGCATGCAAATACAAGCCTAATTTCATGCACATTGACGTTATCATGTCATAAGTCGATATCGTACAGTACAGTAAAATCATAATCCTGATCCTTTTCCCCGTGACGATGAATAGTGCCAGAGGGAACAAGTACAGCAAGTACGGATTCAAAAGCCACAACCATCTGATGAAAGACAGAAACATTTTTACCAGCGACTATTTTAACACAGAAAAATGCGTATAACAAAGTTTAACAAAATGTAAGAAAGCAGTTTTAACACCTGCTGCTCAGCCCTGCCATTATCCCCGCCCCATGCTTGGGCGCCAATTCAAATGTTTTGGTTTCGGCTGCCGCCGGCAAGAAAAGCGCCACGTGGCCGCCCCTCCCCCTGACGGCGTGCGGAGGAGAATGAAAAGAAAGAGGCAGAAACCGGTGGGTCGGGTAAGGGCAGTTCAACAGAACAGCAAACAGAGGGAAACAGGAACAACAACGATACAGATAAGGAGAAAACACAACAACGAACCGCACGACCCAGACAGCCGCTCTCCCGAACAGCACCGGCGCCGCTCGTCCCCAAGCCACGAGTGAGTTCCCGCTGCTCCGCCCCCCCACCAGAACCCAGCGTGACGACACATGGTATGGAATACCGGGCTCTGTTTGGCCAGGTGGGGTCAGCCCCCACCCCCCAGCTGTGCCCCTTCCTGGAGTCCGGTGAAAATTAACCCTGTCCTGGCCAATCCCAGGACACTAGTTCCCTGTCATCTTCAGTCAATCAGCTTTTGTTTTGGAAATAATTGTTCTGGCACATTGCAAGCACCTTGCTGGGGTTAATCTCCTTTTTTTTCCAGGATCTTGAATACTATGTGCCTGATCTCTCTGAGTTTTGGATGCAGCTGCAGGTGAAAGACAGCAGGCACTGAAACTGAAGATCACTGCATCCAGCTTCTAGTGCACCTTCCAACTCATAACCCTGTTGGTCTCTTTCCTCTCCCTCTGCTACCCTGTCACTCTATCCAGTCACGCTTACAAAGAATCACCTAAAGAGAGCTTTTTTCTGTCAGCTTCTTCTTTATGACTTTTTCTGGTTCACATTTTTAAATCGAGTAAGGAAATTAGAGTTTGTAGTCACTTCAATTATCTCAGTTAGGTACAGTCTCATCTTACTACAACGTCCTTAGTTTGTTACAGCTGGTATTTTTTCTTATACATTTGTGTGTATCTTCCACCAGCATAAATAACCAGAAGAGTGTTGTGAAACACTGGAAACTTGTGAGTGAGATCTTCCCAATCCAGTCATGTCCTTGGTCTAAATTATAAGGACAGGAAAGACCAGTGCACTGTGCTGGTTTGCTCTAATAAAAGACTCTAACTCTGCTGGCTCATCTTGTCACAAGTGATCTGCGGACGGTAAAATACCACTGTGAGAAAAAAATACATTATATGGAGTTCCAGCTATAGGCAATTTTATAAGCAGCCAGATAAATTGCTTTATTCCTTGATTGTCAGACTGATTTCGTACTCTGAACTGTTCTTCTAAGCCAGACCCAAGTAAAAATATTTTAGTCTAGAACCAGTAAACTACCTGTATATTCTTGACTCCCTCTATTCCAGGCATTGATACAGTGTAAATTTTTCATCAAGTTTTTCTCCTTGAGTTAGCGTTGCAGGTGTACTATACAGATAGAAGAACCCAGAATACATTAGTCATGTGAAGGAATAAGAGTAAGTGCCATTGTTTCTTTTGGCTGAGGTTTTAAAAGCAAGAAGTGGAAAACTAAGGAATAAGTGAAGAATGACTAAGAAATGGGTAAGGAATGAAAGAAGTTATTGGAATTAGGGCTTTAGTGAAAGAGGGAAACAATGCGTTAAGTTTAGCCTTTAAAAATCCTTGATTCCAGGATTTTTAGACTCAAATGTTTTAAGTTTTCAGAATGGAGGTGTGAGCAAGGTTTGTGTGTATCTCTGGTATTTTAATATGTAAAACAAATACTTCTCTGAGTTTTTGTCTTTCACGGTTTTCTGGAAGAAGTTAATGAATCAAAACCTTCTATCTTAGTAAATAATTTGTCTTATACTTGATTAATAAAAGCTATGTGTCATGCCCACCATTGCTGAACTTTCATTCTTTAATAATAATGTGCTTAAATCCTCTGAACACTTTGACTGAATTGTATCAAAAGCAGTGATGTACAAGCCCCTATGACAACAGCTGAAATGATGTTTTATGTAGCAACCTCCTTTGGTAATCAGGATGACCTGCGGCAAAATCTCCTATACTCTGACTTGAACTGTTGGAAATATTTCCTTACTTTTTGCTGACATCTTATGATGTGGGACTTTTATTAATGGAGCTTTATTTAGGGCTGGATGCTGTGGATCTTTGTTGTTTGCTAGTGTTTGTTGTTGATTTTATGGAGCCTTGTCTGCAGTGATTAAAATCTAGCCTGGGCCATTGCCTGTCAACTTCAGTGGCAAGCCATCTACCTTCTTCCATGTACATGTACCATAGAAAAAAATCACACCTCTTTGTACAAGGACGTCACATGAAGCAAATGACAGGAGCAAATGATGAGCTTGTATGAAGCATACTTCAGTCTTCAGAGAGAGGTTTTTCTTTGCTGGGAAGGTAGCATCATCATCTTCCTTTTGCAACTAGGTAAACTGAACTTCGTCAAAGACAAAGGTTGGAACAGCATGCAGATCTTCAGAGTTCTAGTTCCACAGATCTTTTTCTGAAGTGCTCCAAGACACCCCTTGCCTTTATGGGTACCAAGCGATTCCCTGCACATGTACAGCACACAGTCACGGAGTGATCCTGAGAGAAAGGTAGGGAAAATTATGTTCTGTTCCCCTGTTGCATTTGCAATGAAAGATGGTTGCTCTGCTGAGAGGTGTGTTAATTATACTGTACAATTGGTAGTACTGCAAACATGATTTTCTGTTGCTTCTGGAAACTGCCAGGCTTGCTGAAAATGTCTGCTTCTAAATAGGTAACTGAGAGTCCCTTAGATGTCTCCGTATGAAGAACAAAGTACCAGTCTCCCAGTCACACTCTCTGCTAGTGTATGGCCCTCTACCCAGTGCACTGGATAACTCAGGACCTTGCGAGATCTCCAGCCCAACCCTCTGCCCAGAGCAGGCTCAAAGCATTATCCTGTGAGGTCTGGAAACCTTCTAGGGAAGGATACAGCAACAGCTTCTTGGCCCTGTCCCCTCTGTCCTCATGGGGAAAAAGCTTCCCCTTACCTCCGGCTTCTCTGACCCTGCTCAGGCTTCTCCCCATGTCTGTCTCCAGCCCCACTGGCACTGCTGCTGGGGCTCTGCCTGCCTGGGAAAGGGCTGTACGTTGCTCCTGCTCCAGTTGCATGGGGGTGCTTCTGGCCTCTTCCTCCCTCTGGTCCTGGCCCATCTGAATGGGACATCAGGACTAGAGGGAGTATTATCATCTCATTAGCAGTGAAAAAGATCCTTAGAATCTGCTGGAGTCTGCTAGAAAAAAAAAGCCTGTAGAACTCCAGCTATACTGCTATTTTTCCACAGGTTCAAGTAAATAAGTGAGAACTAGTCTTTTTTCCCCAAAGTTGCCCTTCTGATTTACCTCTCCTATCCTTCCAAGTATTCTTGGACCTCCCCTGCTGTCACTAGTTTCTGTGCAAAATTCTCTCAGCATTCTTTTTTAGTGTTTGATTTCACCTCCTGACTATTGCTTTCTACCAGCTCTGTAGTGACAAAAGTTTGTTTTCTTAATATGACTATGAAAAACCATTTAGCCAGAGTCTGCAGTATTATTTATCTTCTCATTTCTAAATTTTTCTTTCTTGATTAGTGGTGTTTGAGAACTACACAATTTCATTTAAATGTGTAAAGTTGCTTTCTAGTCAGAGAGCTGAAACATTTTCTTCATGTGTGAGACAGAGTCTTGTATATGCCATATTTGTTTGTTAATGAGAGATCAGATGCTGTGAAATGAACAAAAAGTTGAAAAGAGAATGGAGCACCTAATTAAGCCCCTAATTCCTTTTCGATTCTAGGAAATTTATCACCTAAGTCTTTTACAGGCTTTGGATCCTTCAGTAAAAAGTTTGTGGAGTTACAACATAAAATCTGGACTAAGGCTAAGGAAAAAAGTTCATTACTTCGGTCCTGTAAAGAGTTCCCAGAAAGACTAGAAAAAAACATCTGAAAAGATGCAGAATGCCCCATGAAACTTTGTGTTTACTATCAGTTAAAGTTTGTGCATTCAGAGAATGGCAGTTCGTAAGTTTCTCTGGCAGGACTCCGACTCTCAGCAGCTCCAATCACAGTTATCTGGGTAGATATCAAGCTGCAACAGTAGATATCTGTGTTTGGAAACAACAGGGTGGAGCAATTAAGCATTGCTCATGCAGAATAATTTTCTCTAACTTCAAAGACAATGATCTGTTTTGTCCTTAAATAAGTTCACACACAACAAAATGATACATGTATTCTAATTTTTTCTTACCATTGTGATATTCTGCCAGCTTTATGTGATTTTCTGTGAGACATTATATCTAAAGGAAAATAGAATGGGATGTCGAGTGACCTAGGATTTCTTGTCCAAATGGATACAGATTTGTTCTGGTTACTTGCGGCAGTAGAGGAAAAGATTTGTTGCTTCTGAAGGAAGCAGCAAGGAAATGAGTTAAATTTCTTAAGCCTTTTTGTGTAGCAACATAGAAGGTAGTGTTATTCTCAAGTTTGCTGCATCAGTCTCTGGATGTGCCTCTTGAACTCTTTGATTGAATGATCTCTAAAAGTAAGGAGTCTGCTTCTCAAGATAAATATTGATATTATTACTTCTGTCATGGGATTGAATATTAACACTGCAAATAGCTAAACATGCCGTTTGTTCTACTTGCAGGATGTGGGTTGTAATTCCTATGTCATGGACACGCTTGAAGCACAATTAGCTGATATTTTTGGAGTAATCTGGCATGTAGCACAGTCTTTATTTCTGTTTTGGAACGGATGCAACAGCCAGCACCACAGAAGGAGGGCAGTAGAATTTAAACGGTGGTGGTGTTCTTGGCTTTTGATGATGAAGTGAAACCCTGAGCATCATGCCAGTGGGAGTGTGAAAGTGAGGGCTCCCTTTATAAGCACTGTAGAGAAAAGTCTGCAAAGAAAAAAGATCCATCATACTCAAGAGTGTTTGAGAAAATAACCTTATTTTATCTTTCCAATTATTCCTCCTACACAGTACCTAAAGCTCGTATCTGTCTAGGTTTTGCAATATTCTGTAGCAGAGCAGCTATTCTTCAGTGTGTAATTAACTATACCTTTAATCAGTATACTTACTTTTCTTTCCTCCTATTGTCCCAAATCATAGATCAAGCCTACAATCCTCAGGACCTCTATCTTCTGAAGGACTTACAAAACTTTTAAAATGTTTTGGTCCCTCTCTTTTTCTCTGTTTTTCTTTGGTCTTTATCTCCTATGAAAAGGATTTATATTTTTCTGGCTGTTTTCCTGCCCAGCTCATACACTATAGTCTCTTTTTCTTTCTAATTATGTTTTCATTCTCTTTCTTTCTTTCTACAGCTTTTTGTTGTTATCTGTGTGTGGTTTGGGGTATTTTTAAAGTCTTTTTACAGCCTTCTTTGACGTTTTCAGCTCCTGCCTGATAATATTTTGCTGTTAATACTTCCTTCTTTGTTTCCCTATCTTCACAATGCGGTTTTTTGGATGGATTTCAGCTTCCTTCTGGTAATTATCTTAAAACATATTTACTTGGAGTTGAGGACAAATTCAATTCTTGCAACTTCTGCATGGTTGCTTTGCTGTACTGTACTTCAGTGTTGTGCTGCTTGTGCAATTCTGTAAAGGAAAGTGCTTATTCTAGGCGTATTAGCGCAAATGGGCATTTAAGTGGTCAAATACATTCTATTTTTCCCTGTCCTGCTTTGTCGTAATCCAGGCATATCATTCACCCTAGCTGCAAAAAATTTGGATTAGTTTCTGTAGCTTTTGGGGTGGACTTTGGAAATTAAGGAGTCTCTACCTGTGATTTGTGCATTAAGGTGTCCCTAGCTGTGACTTCGTAGAACAGACAAGCATACTACGTAATACTAAGTACTGAAGTCTGGGATGTTGGGAAGTGAGCTGGATCAGTGATGATAATACCTATTTTTGAAGGTGAGTTGTCTTAGAGAAAGACAGAATACAACTATGAAAAGCAATTAGGAGTGTGAATATTTTTATGACCTAGCTTCATGACTGTCTTTACTCTCCATAATAGCAAAAATTGGAAATCTTCTTGTAATTCTGAAATAGTGATTACCAGCACTGCTTCTTACCAAAGAGTAGACTGAGTCATCATATTGTCATTATATGAATTATTTTAAAGTACACTGTTAGTACCAAAATGTCCCATTTAATTAATTGTCTTATGCAGTTAAATTTCATTTTTTACTCTATATTGATATAACTTTAGTGTGTAGTACTAAGTTTGATATTACAAGCTGTTACACCACTTTCCAATGAATGTTCTAATGTCATCTCTTAAATTTGCAAAGGAAATCACATTTACCATGTGTTTTCACGGTGTAAATTTGGTAAATTTCCACCCTTGTAAGACGGCAAGTTTAACTTTAAATAACACCTAACTAATTTTGAACATCAGGTATTTGATTAGTCTGCATAGTCATGGGAAACACAGGTTTGGTTGGAGGTGAAAATGACCACAAAAGAGCTAAGTGCAAATTGATCTTTTGTAAGGATGGTTTGTAAGTTTGGATACTGGACTACTGAGCTTGCATTGCCTATCTGTGTACAGCTGTGGACAGCTAGTCACAGTAAAGTGTGCTGATTCATTAACAAATAAAATTTGAATTACCCCTTGATGCAAAAGCAAGGGCATTACATTTCAATATCTGCAGAATGGAGAGAAATAAACAACGTGTTTCAAAACTTTAGTGGGAATGATGTCATATTTCCTGAGATCATTAACTCCTTATCTGGTGTGTGCATGCCTCCTAACCAGCCTCTTTCATTTACTTCACATTCATCTGTTCTAGTTTCTGTTCCATTGTTGCAGCCTGTACATGCAGATTAAAAATGCTCTGTTTACTGAATTCCAGGAAAGCACATATTATTAGCTGAGAAATGAAAAACAAAGCAGCCATATAATTTTTACATTTAGAGCTCAGTTTTTGACAGAAACCTGATGAATACAAACTTCAGCTCACAGTTGCCAAGGTAGCTGTATTCTCCTCTTGACAATCAGTTCTGTGAAAGATTTTCTTCTTTCCTAGTGCTCTTTAGCTTAAAAATGGGAAGGCTGTGTATGTCATGATTTACTCATTATACACTGCATTATTATAGATGGGACATTTCTCGAACAGCAGTCCCCCCATGGGACCATGGGATTCTCAGATTGTCAACAAGAATGCCAGTTAGTGCCAGTTCTAGCAGTATTTTTTGTGTTATCAACACTTGTCCACTATGAACTGCAAACTAATTTTGTATAAATAGCTGAACAGCTGTTCAGTAGCAATGGCTTAGAGACTCTGATTATGAACTCCTCATCATAGAGATCTTGTATTAACTTCAGTGAAACTGCTGCCTGGTAAAGCAATCAAAATTCAGTTTCTCACATGAAGATCTTCGTATTTATTGGAACTAAGCTCCGGCTTTGAAGATGAGAGAGGCTGAATGACATCAAAATGAGCCAAGCACCACATTTCTGGAGTAATTTTCCAACCTTCTGGGGTGTATATTAGGACTCTAAATGGGTTTTTGGGTTGTGTGAAATGATGGCTATGGATCCATGGGTTTTTAAGCAAATGAGGACGATGCATCTTAGCATCCGTTTTAAGTAAAACTAAAGTTTCAGAGCAATATTCTGACTCTACTAAATGCCTATGTTCTTCAGCAGAAATAGTTTTTTACACCTAACTGTTTTTTGTTTGGTTTTTTTTTGTATGAATATTTTTCTGGTGAAAGACTGAAGATTGCAAAACTTGATAACCCACAGCCGTTACTAAAAAGGAAAAACAAAGGGTTGCTGCTTCTCTGTTAGGATACGATTGATCCAGTATTTTTTACACGGATCTCATGCTTAGTTTGTCTCTTCAAAGTAACTATAGAGTTACTATCTTTCTATATCAACCACATTAAGCTCTTCTTTAAATGTTAGCAAATAATCAGAATTACATTAAATGTCACATGAACTGTTCGTTTATGCTCTTCTGGCTCTTAATTATATCTAGCAAGTTTATATCTAACAAGAAGACATACAGTCTAACCAAATGAAAGGCTGTTGGAGCTGAGAACTGAAACACTGGTAAGGCCAAAACTGTAAATTTCAAGATTTATATGAGCTGAGAACCACTAACATCCAGACAGGCTTCTGTTATGGAATTAAGAGCAAGATCACAGTTGGGCTTTTGATTTAATTTTACTTACCATAATATTTGATAATTATCATTCTTTTTTTGCTGTGATTAGCATAATAATGTGTTTTAGATAGTGATATATATGTGTGATACGTCTGGCATGGGAGCTGTCAGGGTCATGTCATAATTTTTGTCACGATAATATCAGAGTTGTAAGAATTTGAGAAGTCAAATCTAATATACAGAGTAGCAAAGAATACATGCAATTTTATGAATAAATCATTTCTTAAGCTATGCAATAATAAATGGAACTTTTATTTTGATACAGATGCTAAATTATTGGGAATTAATACAGAGATCAACCATCCCAAGTAAGGTGTATTACTTTGGGAAAGGAAGGAAAACATTAAAAAAATATGATAGATTAACCTCATAAGGTAAACATGGATTTTTCTAATGACACACATGTACTTTTGTTTCTTATTAAGAAAAATAATATGAAGGACGGACACTTTTCCAGTTCGAATGCATATAACTACAAAAGTAGTTGCGTGTTCTGATAGTTATGAAATACTGATCTGATAACAAATTGTTTGGTTCTTGGCCATTAAAGAAACCACTTCCCTCCCATTTTGTACAATGGCCATGTTTTATTAAAAACCAATTTACTGATTTAAGGGCTGATGTTTCCCTTAATGTACGATTGTTGCTGTAATTATAGCGAGTTATATCTCGCATGACTGGGTATGTATTCTGACATTAGCATTTAAACTGAATTACCAGTCTAATAGTATAAAAAAGTAGGGGTGGTTTTCGAAGGAAACTCTCATGCCCACCTTACCAAATGACCCAAACCCAAAGAAATAAACTCTGCTGCTGACACATCATCTCTTTTCTCTTTCCATTTTTGTTCTGTCAGCAGTCTTTCCTCCATTCTCTGGAATCCATGTAAGTGATTTTTTACACACGCTTCAAAGCTGTCTTGTTACCTTCTAGTTTAGTGTATACCAATATGAAAAATCCTTTGTAAGCCATTTATACACCTTTAGCTTTCAGCCACTCAATCTACTTTCTGACAGGCTTGAATATTTCTTTTAACCTTTGCTCATTAAATCAAGTGTTAATATAAAAATAAATTGATGTTCCTTATATTGATGTTTCTGTATAACTGGTGTTTAAGCTATTTTGGGTCAATTTCTACCACCACTGCAAATCCAAAGCACCTCTGTCAAGTTCAGGCCAAGCTGCACTTTTTATCCTCTGCTTGATCTTTCCAAGTACTCCCTTTTCTTACTGACTGGAGCCTTTTCATGCTTTTGGGGTAGAGGTATGCACTTGACCCAGGCTCATTTTAAGACTCTGTGTACTGGGCCTGATTATCCATCATACCTAATCAGACTCAGGTATCTGTTTTGAAATGGAAATCTACTTACAGGCTTCTGATAGCCCTTCTAGAATAACCGTGGTGGCTATAGAGGAACAAACTTTTTCAGCAGGAAGAAAATCAAAGAGCATGACTCCTAGTTTCTTGTTATCTTACTTCTGTAGTGGACTAAATCTTGCCCACTCCTCCAGGTATCTGAAGAGCTTGAAGAGGTGAAATTCATTACCACTTATCTCCTTTCTCAGGTCTGGGAGCTGCATACTCTGTTCTGAGAACATATTTCTAAAGACCTTTTTACTCCCTGTCTCTGCCTTTCCTTTTTGTAAGAGTTGCACCTGTTTACTAGAGGAGAGGCAAGACACTGATTCCAACAATAACCTTCAATACTTTTCTTTCCTTGAAAGACAGGTCAATGGATGCAGGTCAATGGATGTGATATAGACGAGTGTGCACTGAATGCATAGAAACCTCTCCCCTTTCCAGATGAGGGGACAGCACCCTTACATCAGTGAAAGCCCTTGACCTGACATCCAGCTCCTCTCAGGATGCTATGTGCAAACGCTGTTTAAGTTCATGTCCTGGGAGTTATTTTGGTTAATTCCCAGGCTCATGCTCTATTTTGCCCAGAAAAAGAGTGGTCAAGTTTCCTGAGTGTGCAAAGGGCTCATTGACTCTGTTATGTCCCAGTACAGGAGGGACAAGGTCGTAGCAGAAAATACTGGCAGGGCTGGGCAGTTGAGCAACTGTCTTCCCAGCCCCATTTTATCTCAAAGTGGATGTGCAACTGAGCAGTTGTCTAACCAGGCACTTACAAAGTACTTTCTTAGGACTGGGCCTTCAGATCAGTGACTATTCAGTGCAGTATGACTGGGGTAAGTATGCTTACTACAGAGAACCTTAAAACTATATTCACTTCAGTCCAGGAGGACAATAGATCTGAGATCTGGGACTTTCAATGCTTGTTTCACAAAGCTGGTGTTTTCATCTGTCTGTTTCAGCTGACTTTTCAAAATTGCCATGTCTGATGAAAAGTACATGAAGTTGCATCTCAAGAGAGAATACATCTGAAGACATATAAATCATTAAAAAAGTAAATATGAGTGTCTGTTTTGTACATATTATTAAAAGTAGGGAAGAAAACCTGAAGGTGCACACTAGTTCTACTGTTGCTGCTATGGTGCAGGTGCATAAGCTATGAATCAGATTAGACAAGCAAATCTCACTGCATTGGTGGAGACATCAATACCCCAGAAGGAGAAAAATCAGAACACTGTTTCATGTTATACTGAATTTCCAAATGATGTTTCCAATTTCTTCAAGCTTTTTGAGTGCTTCCAGGCAAGGTCTTTCCCATCAAAGCTGAGTAATAGATTCATTTATTGACCTGTAATATCAAAGAGGTGAGCATTGAAACTTATTGAATCATTAGCAGGTATGCTTTCAGGCAGTGTGATAAATATATGTGAGGATAGATGCTCATAATTTTACTTTCAGATGCTCACCCTGTTCTAACAATGTCCTCCACCGAGGCCCTCATTATGTCTAGGTATTGAGCATGAAAGCAAAGTACACAGACTACAGGAATTTCAAAATGTATACAAAAATATTTACTAGGAATGATATGATATCTTGGCTTTTCCTGACAGCTGTGAAGTAAGTGGAGGTTTAGCTTCTGGGTGAGGTGTAATTGGCCAATAAAAGGAAGTAGCACCCAAACCTAGCAACCTTTTCGCATGCTTAGCAAGAAAATGAGCTACCAATAGTGTAGTACAGAGCCTCAACTACCCATCAGCCTAAAGGGTGTTTTTTCCATTAAAAAATGGCATGCTTTCATGGGTGGCAGATTACACGATGTCACCCAAAATGTGAAATTAAGACAGGCAGGCAACAATACTCAAATTATCTTCAGGCAGAAGAGAAAGGTCCATGGAATGTGGAAAGAGGGGCAGGCCACTTGGGAAGAGTAACAGAAACGTGGTGAGAGCATGCAGGGATGTGACGAGGAAGGCCAAGGCTCACCTGGAATTGAAGCTGGCAAGGGATGTCAAAAACAACAAGAAGGGCTTCTTCAACTACATCAGCAGCAAAAGGAAGGC
>Ga0065711_1048389_pt1 | contig 11834 bp, 11 predicted proteins | sample Hoacrofraction12_FD_59098 | JGI IMG/M metagenome (GOLD analysis project Ga0065711, IMG submission 59098) | Hoatzin crop microbial communities from Cojedes, Venezuela - Epithelial fraction 12 v2 (version 2) | ecosystem: Host-associated > Birds > Digestive system > Esophagus > Crop | place... | reverse complement strand
GGGGGGGGGGGGGCAGGAAATAAGCCCTCCTCGGAGCCCTGATCAAAGCCCCCTGTAACGGGACCTTTTTTACTGTTCAGAGGTCATCTATAATTCGAGACATTATTGCTACAGATGGAGGTAACAGAAGCAGTAAAGTTGAGCTTGCAGTAACTATTACCAGTGCAGAAAAACAGCCTCCACAGTGGGAAAGAGACAGCTATGAAGTTGTTATTCCAGAGAATACTCCACGAGATGCATCAATTTTGGTAAGGTTGGGGACATGCTTGTTTGTCTGTCTATAGCTCTAAGACTGTAGAGTAACTGAACGTTGCTTATTTGCTTAAATATAGTGAGCTTCTGTAACAATTTTGTCTGTTGTAGGGACCAATGATCTGCTATCAGTTTTCTTTCAGAAATACTAGCGGTAACCTGCATTTTTGCTCTAATTTATGTGTGCAACCACTGTTTAATTTCCTTCCCGTTTGGACAACACTGTAGGTGCTCCAATTTTTTGAATGCTTCTGTGTTACCTGAGGTGGTTATTTGGCTTAAAATACTTAGCATTGTTCAGTTTGATTGCTTGGAATGAGTAATCAGAACAGCTTTATGAAATAACTCCAAGATACATATTTTTAGGATAAAAACATGAGTAGCCAAACATGTAATGACTGGTAACCTTTGGTTGCAACTGTTTGTGGCCTGGAGATGTATCAGACGGGGTTAAGATTTGGTATCGGGAAATACTTGTCCTAGTGTTTGCAGTTGAGAGCTGAAGATCTGGGAAAGTCAATACACAAAATGTTTTAGAAATGTTGCTGTACTTATGAAAGACATTGATTACACAAACTTTTTGAACTGTGCAGACAATCAAAGCAACTTCTCCCCTTGGTGATCCCCATGTGACTTATAACCTAGAAGAGGGACTTGTTCCGGAGACCAACATGCCAGTTTGTTTTTACCTGACTTCAAACAGACATGATGGTTCTGCTTCCATCCTCGTAGCTGAGCCGCTAGATTATGAAACAACAAAGAGCTTTCTGCTGAGGGTACGAGCCCAGAACGTTGCTGCAGTTCCTCTGGCAGCATTTGCTATGGTCTATATTAATGTAACAGGTGTGTAATCTGTTTAGTGATGTTATAGCATAATCATAGTATGGTTGTTTTCTTTGAAGTTTTATCATTTTCTCTTTATGCGCTCTTTTTTTATGTTTTAGATGTCAATGACAATGTCCCGTTCTTCACTTCATCTATTTATGAAGCCTCAGTAACAGAGGGAGCTGGTGTTGGGACATTTGTCATTCAGGTGTCTGCCACCGACCTTGACCTTGGTCAGAATGGTGAGGTAAGCAAGTGGGGACCTACATATTCCGTGATGAAAGGTATGGAATAACTTCTGCATGAACAATGGCTAAATAGACTAGAAGTTTTCAACCTAGAAAAGGGATGACTAATAGGGAAACATGAGATGAAATAAAGTAGTTAATTACATGTTTCTCTGTCTTGCCAAGTAAAAAATGCAACTAAAACTAGTTGCATTTCTAGAGACAGAAAACAAAGAAGAAATATTTATACAACCTGTAGTGCAGGTGAAAAATTTGTTATAAAATGCTCTGGTTTGGAAAGGTCTGCATAGACCTAAAAAGTGATCAGATAAATAAATGGAATTAAAAAATATGTTTAACGCTACTGTGAGTTGTAAATCTTTGGGGGTACTGAAAACTGAATCCTTACAAAATACATCAAATTAATACTAAAATTCTTTGCTACTGATTTTAAAAAATGAAAGAAGGTATACCCTTAGAACAAGAGTGCAAGTTGAAGTCAAGTTCACGAAAACATGTATACAATGGAGACTAGAGCATGGTCCATGATACTGAACAAGTTCAAATTCAGCTCACTTGTGGCTAATATTAGTACCTGGAATCTTTAGCTGAGTTTGAGTGCTGTTGCACAGTATGTAGATGTGAACTAGTGAACTCAGGAACTGATCAGACAGGACAAATTTATTTCCATTTGCAGATCGGCAGTCAGTATGCAAGGAAGTTAATTGACTATAAACTAGATTGCTCAAACTGGCAGTTTTACTCAGCTTTCTTGGCCCTGAGCAAGTTCTCAAACACAAGACTCTTCTTCCTCTCTTTAAGTATGTATTTAGTGGCGAACTATCTCACAAAAGGAAAGTATAGATTAACAACTTCTTTTTAACCCTTTAGATAACTTACTCCCTGCTACATGACAGTGGCAGAGACTACACGTATTTTCACTTGGACTCGCAGACAGGCTCAGTATACACTGCCTCGGTGCTTGATAGAGAGAAGAAGGGGTCCTATCTTCTGGAAGTCAAGTCAGTAGATGGCTCTGAATCAGCTCGATCTGGAAAACATGGGAAGCCAAACTCTGGTAAGACATCTGTCTTATCACAAGCATGATATTACCTGGATTGGTCTCTGAAAACAGAAGCTCTGAAATTCAAGATTAAATGCTAACCTCCATTTTTCCAAGTGTACTTGTGAAAAAGTGTCTGTTGTTATGGGAGGTTTTTTTGGTTTTGTGGTGGTGTGGTTTTTTTTTCTGTTTATCTGTGCAACAGTTATGTCAGAGCTGGAAGAGATATTTTACATGACAAACAGGCAAGTTTTTTGTTCTGAAGTTGAAAGAAAACTAGGGCTTCATAGCTAGAGTTTAGAGTGTATTTCCTAGCTAGCGAAGATGCACCCATTATCTGTAGGATGCAGATCTTTGGGTAGTGGAGGTGTTTTTTTAGAGTGTATTGTATATGGTACTGTATTCAGTCAAAAGTAATTACAAAGTATGAAGCAGGAAAGCTCAAGATAGAAAATCCCATTCTCAATTGACGGCTGTGCTTAAATAAGGACTTAAAATTTGGTTTCTGTGGCTTCAGGACAAAAAGTTATGACTAAAAACTGTACAACTGCCATATTATGCATCAATTATTCATGTATTATCTGTTCAAAGAACACGGATGTGACATTCATTTGATATCCAAGTGCTTTTGAGTAGTGTTGGTGTATATATATTGTCCACAACCCTAAGGGTTTGTTTCTGTATTGTCTGCATATTTGTCTTCATTTAATGTGCAGCTGGACAGTTTAAGGAATTGTAGCTGACAGAAGTGGCACAGCTGAGTGTTTTAATCTCTTATTTCTTGTCTCTCTAGACACAGCCTACGTGCGCATTTTTATCAGTGATGTGAATGATAACAAGCCTGTCTTCACTCAAAGTGTCTATGAAGTAAATGTGAATGAAGACCAGGATGTGGGCTGTACTGTCATTACAGTCAGTGCTAATGATGAAGATGAAGGTAAAGTATTGGAATTCCCCATAGCTGTGTCTAAAATATTAATGAGTTAATTTCAGCACACCTAGACATATTTAGTGGTGTTAGAAAGGAAAATGTCTTTTTGTCTCTAGACTTTAAAATTTCTTTAGGTGTGAAGTGATCGGGGATGAAGATTAGTTTGTAATGGAGCTGTGAGGCCTAAGTCAACTTTTATTTCAGGAGGCAATGAGTAAATGCGGGATGATGTGAAATAATTTCTGTGCCAGCAAATAAAAATTTATTATAGATTGTATCATTTTCTTACAAATGGGTGCCAATAAATATGTCCTGGTTAACTAGAATGAATCAGACTTGATTTCAGTGAGATTCATTTGCTTTCTCTGTGGACAGTATAACTGTATTGTTCTTTTTTGTTTGTTTTTTTGGTACACATTCTTATATTTGAAACTAGACTTCCTAAATGCATATGATGAGTCTTAGCTATATTGCTTTGTCTACAAATCAGTCAGGGATTCAGCCATAAGTCATGTAAAAATAAGTACATAACCAGTGCTCATAAATGAGGGAGGGAATGTTACAGATTTCCTTCTTTTGGTCTTGGTGCACTACTAATTTGTCTTTGTGTGGTGCAATCATACATTTTTTGTTGCACAAGTCCCAAAGGACTGGTTTGGCAGCCTGTCTGTGAAGTGCAAGTACATCCTGGCTGCTTTTGATTCCTCACCCACTCAAGGAGGTTGAAGTGAATGTGGCTAAGTTGTACTGAAGAAGGATTTACCTACTCAAGGAACTTTTAGTTTATTATCTAGGCTGTCTGTAAATCCACTCGATAGTGTTTGATCAGGGGACCTGTTGTGATGGATATACGGCACTTCATTTCTGTCCTCTTAACAAAGTAAATGATTAAAGATGTAGCTATGAAAGAAGAGAAGAATAGTAATGTGAAGGTAGAGCTTCCAGAAAGGCTGAAAGTCTTTACCTGATCTAAAGCCATTGGCAAATTGGTGCTGCATCTGAAATTTTGAGAAGTTCTGTTAGGACTGTTTCATCTGGTTTGATACATAATTATCCTGTTTGTTGGTAAAGTCTACACATAAATGAATATGAGTGCAGAATGGTTCTATGGTATGAAGTATTTTATGATAACTCACTCTTTCATGCTGGGTGCTAGCAAATAAGAATTTGTCTTTTTGGTCCCATAGCCCTGGCCAATCATACTGATCCTTCAGTGAATTCGAGGGAGCATAAGTAAAAGCAGAATTAATGCTTCATTGCAAAGACACATATTATAATTAGACACAAATTACAACTGGACATATTAGAATTGAAAGTGCTGATAAGTCATCTGGCATAACTGCATATTTTAAAAGACTGAAAAACTGTAATACCAAGTATCAGTTAGCATATGATTTGTACTTCATCTTAACATCCCATGTTTTAATCTACTTCAAGAAATGTGTGTTTTCTGACCCTGTTGGTAATTGACAGGAACAAATGCTAAATTATGGTATCAGATCACAACTGGAAACACAGAAGGAGTACTTGATGTAGAGCCAGAAACCGGAGCCATTTTTATTGCCAAACCACTGGATTATGAAGAAACAAAAATGTATGAGATTCACTTGTTGGCCTCTGATGGGAAATGGGAAGACTATGCAGTTACCATCATCAATGTCATGAATAAAAATGATGAGACTCCAGTTTTCTCTATCGATGAATACTATGGAAGTATAATTGAGGAACTGGATGGGTTACCAGTCTTTGTACTTCAGGTAGTGTATGCAGTTTCAGAGATTATAATATTTCAATGAAAGAGCACAGTTTACTCTGGTACTCTTATGTTGATAACAATCCAGCACAGATATATTAATGAAATTCAGTGTTACTGAGGTTTTTTTTTGTCAGTGGAAGAAGAGAAATGGACTTTCATGGAAAAATAAGTACAAAGGTAGTAAGTAGGATAAGCAGGATGGGTCATTTGTAATGCTAAAAAGCAAATCATTAACATTTTAAAGTATCTATCAGAATAGCATAGTTAGATTATCTCTACAAATGTGTATAAAAATATGTTAGTATTAGAATATCTACATTGATATTGTAGTGCCAAGTATATTTGTCTACTCTGAATTGTCCCTCAGCCACCTCTCATTTGCCATTCATCTGGTATACACGTCATATACTTTTGCTTGGACTCCTTGAGACTGTAGCAGCATATAGGCTATAATGCAATTATTGCACGTTTTATAATTCCTGTGTCTTTGTTTTCAAAACTTTTGTAGGTTATGGCAAATGATCCTGATAGTAATGTGGATGAAGGTGATTTGAGATACTCATTGCATGGGCATGGTGAAGGTGATATTTTCACGATAGAAGAGAAAACAGGCAGCATTTACTCACACAAGACGCTGAATCGGGAAGAGAGAGCACTGTGGAGATTTGTTGTGTTGGCTACTGATGAAGGTGGAGAAGGACTTACGGGATTTGCTGATGTAATTATTAATGTGTGGGATATAAATGACAATGCACCCATGTTCACATGCATGCCTGATGATTGCAATGGAAGTGTCTTAGAAAATTCTCCTGCAGACACGTTAGTCATGGAAATGGGTGCGGTTGATCGTGATGATCCAAATGTAGGTCTTCATGCTGTCCTGACTTACAGGATAACAGAGAATGTAAAAAATGAGTTTGGTACTGACATGTTCAATATCAATCCAAATACTGGTACAATCCATGTAGCGGGGGGAATGCTGGACAGAGAAAGGACTGCTAATTATTTTCTTACTGTTGAAGCAAGAGATGGGGGAGGGCTAACAGGAACTGGCACTGCCACTGTCTGGATCGCAGACGTCAATGATAATGTGCCTAAATTCACAAAAATGTTGTGGCAGGCAACAGTTCCTGAAAACAGTGCCATTGACTCAGAAGTTCTGCAAGTGTGCGCTACAGATGCAGATGTTGGGGAAAATGCTGACTTAATATTCAGTATCATCGAGGGAGACCCAGATCAGAAGTTTGATATTGAGAATGACAAAGAATGGCAATGTGCCACTATTCGACTGAAAAAACCCTTGGATTTCGAGAATGTGCATGAGAGGCAGTTTAATCTTACTATTACAGTGGAAGATCTTGATTTTTCTAGTATTGCAGTGTGCATTATTGAAGTTGAAGACTTGAATGACCACAGACCAGTTTTCCTTTCTCAGTTTATTCAGACAAATCCTTTATTTGAAAACATGCCTGTAGGTACTACAGTAACCACAGTTAGAGCTACAGACAAGGATTCTGGTTTGAATGGGAACATTATGTATTCTATAAAGTCAGATTCGGATCCTATGAGACAGTTTGCGGTTGACCAATATGGTCACGTGAGTGTGGCAAATACTCTAGACCGTGAAGTTATGCAAAAATACCGTTTAATTGTACAAGCTTCAGATCAAGGCACACCTGCCCGCACTGGAAGCGTTACAGTTTTGATTAACTTGCTTGATGTTAATGACAATGGACCAAGGTTCGAGGCACCATACATGCCTGTAATTTGGGAAAACATATTGAAGCCTGAAGTAGTCTGCATGAACCACACATCAAAACTGCTTCATGCATTTGATCCGGACAGTGACGAAAATGGGCCACCCTTTATATTTTCTTTGCCACGGGATTATCAGAATTTTTTGGATTTTTCCCTTACTGACAACAGAAATAACACAGCAACTGTAACTGCTTTGAGGTCCTTTGACAGAGAAGAGCAGAAGGTGTTTCATCTGCCAATAGTTATAACAGATAGTGGGATTCCAGCTATGAGCTCTACAAACACCCTCACTATAACAATTGGTGATGAAAATGACAACTGCCATGAATCGGGCCATAAGGAAGTCTATGTGTACAGTTACAAAGGTAGGTGTTATCTGGATATTACATCAGATTCATGAATATAGCACGGTTTTGCATGTCATTTCAGTCTTGCAGTTCTTCATTTTCTTTTAAAATTGTTTATGTATTTTGAAACTGAACCTCTAATTTTGTAAATCACTAAATAAAGTGGAACAAATGAAGTATATTTGCAAAGCTCAGAACCTAGTGTGTAAAAGATCATCTACCAAAAAACTATTAGCTGCAAACAAATATATATTACACTTGCATAAAAAGCAATATTTTTAAAAATCAATAAGATCTATTTTCTATTGGCTAGTTTTCACTTACTTAGGAAAAGTTTTTGCATGTGCACACATGATTCACAAATTATGTGACACTGAGAGATCTGGAGATGAGAACGGCAGAACTGAAGCAACCTAGAGAAATAGAGGTTCATAGATGAGTCCTACCCAGAAACTGTAGACCAGTCCCACCTCCACTGTGACAGTCACTGTGTGGCTAAGCAGGATAGAAATCTTTGAGGAGGGAGGTTTTCTGCTGGCAAGAAAGGATCCAAGAGAAGGCTGGGTCAGGGCTTCTGTTTGTAGAAAAAGATTATTCCTTTGGGTGCAATAAGTGATTGCTTCCTAGAACATGAAGTCTTTGAATGGAAAAAAAAAAGAAAGATGCTGTTCTGGATGTGTTCTGGAGTGGTGCACAGTGCCTAGTCAACAAATACTAGCAGGAGAGCTGCTCTGTGGTAGCACCCTCAGTACTATGAGGTTTAACATTGAAGTGGGAGAGAGCAGAGCTAATGCAGCTATTAAGTGAATGCTTTACGTTTTCTCATCAGAGTAGCTTAGCAGAGGATGAACACTTTAATATTTTCTAAATTTTTTATTGAACTTCTGTGGTTTTTTTTCCTGAAATTATCTGTAAAATTTGACTTTAAACTGGTCTTGTTGGCCCTTATTATCATGGTTTATTATGCCTTTCCCCAAATATTCCATTCTAGATAGACTTGGCTATATCTCAGTTATCATTGCAATGGTAGAATTTCTGATAAATATCAGAGAAAATTAATCTACAGAAGGTATTTTTGCAATGAGTTATTTTTGCTGAATTCAGTATGCCCAAATTAGAAAAAGATGTGACCAGATGCTACCACAGAAAGGAGAAAAGTTTCTAGGGTGGATTGGCTCCAGACTTGAATGTTAAAAATTTCCCATGTTGCTGGATCTTGACTGTGGAATTCAAAGGTCTCTTTCCCTGGAGTTGCTCCTTTTGCTATTTTAGAACAGCCGCTTGGATGTTCCACTAATGTGACAGTCCACAGGGACCTGAAAGAAGGGCCAAGAACTGGCACAGCTTGGTGGCTTCTTGCCCATTTCCCTTTCTCAGCCATGTCGTCCTCTCTCAGCTGCACCCCACAAGATGCTCTCCCTCTTTTGCTGGATTCCACTGGTGTGCTCTTTGAAATAGTAGAGTAGCAGTGAAACATTTGGGGATTAACTTCTCATGTGGTGATTTTTGTTGTTGTTGTCTGAGAATTTTATATAGAGCTGTAATTATGTATAATTCTGTTGTTGTTTGATGTTGTTTTCAGCTTTTCTTCTTTCATGTGACATCCGTAGTGTACTCACCTTTCTAGAACTGGCAGAAATCATATGACAGACTATGTATTATTTTAAGAATCTTGAATCATAACCATCACTAAATTGAGCAGGAATCTGGAAGTAATGCAGCAATGAATGAATGCAGTGGAATATAAAGTGCCCTGAAAAGCAAAAATTAAATGCAGATTTATTATATAATTTATCTCAACAGGAAAATGTTCAACAGCAGTGCTTGGGGAAGTATTTGCACCAGATCAAGATGACTGGGACAATAAAACATTTCTCTCTGAAGGAAGACTGCTCAAGTGAGGATTGAATTTTTGTCAAAATAATATTTATGCTTCTGTAATTATTTTACCATATATTTCTGTGTGTTCAGGATGTGCACAAAGCCAGGGTTGTCGAGTGTATAAAGGAATGTACCTTCTGAATGTTCTTCTTCTTTTTCATTTGGGTAACTATGTACTAAGAAATTAATGCATGAAATATTTTTTCCAAGAGAATGCAGGATCAAATCATGATGTTGATTTTTAGTCATATTTAATTATTAATTTATTTTAAAATGTGCATTAGGTAAGATCTAGTTTAAAAATAGGCAGAGTTTTTAACACTTGCCCTCAAATGTTAGAGTTGATGGAATACAAATCCCAAATTTAAAAGGGCAGAACAGAATAATTTCATCAAAAGTGGAAGAGAATTTGGTGATCTCCTTTGATGGCTAAATTTACAATTGTGCGCGAAAATAATGATTCTTAGATTAGTGGAATTTTTTCCATTAATTGAAATGTTGAATCAGATCCTTAATTCCTACGTATACATTATTTGTTCCCATCATAAAGTGAGATAGCACATAGCATAATTGTATGCTGTTCAAAATACAGAAAATGGATATGAAAATGAATGTGAATTTTTGTCTCCACTGTGAGTAAGAGTTGAGAAGCTTTATGTAGCCTAAAATTAAAGACTGACTTTCTGCCTGTCAGCAGCCCCTGGGCCTGTTTCCATATTAAGACCTTACTGTTCCATGATGGTGGTCATGGAATATTTCCATAATTACTGATTGCTGTCCCTTTGAGGTGGCAAATGAAGATGATATCAGAGATTTCATACAAACATTATCCTGTTCCAGATGGATAAATGAGCATCTGGAAGGACCTTGTGTGGGTTTGTCACTTTCTGTTAGTTATCTCATAGACCTGCTGATGATGACTATGTTGAACCCCGTGGTTCAGTTGCACACTGCTTTTATTCAGGATTGGGAAAGTCTGGGGATTTGGGAGTGGCAGAAACATCTTTTTATAATCTCCGCAGGTTGTCATTTCTGAATCAAGGTGTTTCTGGTGCTTTTCTGAGGTTGGTTGCTAATTCCCATAAGTTTTGATCCTATAACCTTCATAGTAACATTTAAGGCCTTCTGAATTACATTAATGAATAAAGTTATGAATTTTGATCTATTAAGGTTTCCTAATTGAAGGTTTATGCCTAGGTCTTTCAGATTAAATCAGAGGACTGGTTCTTTGGTGATGGTGGATAACACTCCTCAAGGAATATACAACTTAAAAGTTAGAGTTTCTGATGGAGTTTGTCCTGATGTTATATCTACAGTACAAATCCATGTCAAAGAGGTGGAAAATGAAGCCATACAAAACTCAGCTACTGTGCGTCTATCAGGTTAGTTTTATTTGCTGGTAAGAGTTTAACTCAGCTTCTTCTATAACTGAATGATTACGTGATGTAGGTATTATTATATCAATACTTGATTTACTTGCTACTGTAGGGCACTTTCTGCTACGTTTCCATATTGTTAAACAAGAAATAAATGGAGAAATTAACCTGTGGTCTCCCAGTATTTCATGTTTATCTATTTTTGAATCCCAAACTCAGATGTCACCCCAGAAGAGTTCATAAGGAGAGATGAACACGGCAAAACAAGACATGACAAGTTCAAGGAATTACTAGCAAAAATGTTACCTGCTAAGCTAAGTGATATCATTGTCTTCAGTGTAATGAACATTGATGGAAAACAGACAGATGTAAGATTTGCAGTCTGTGGTGGCTCAATGTGTTACAGACCTGAGAAACTGCACGCTGAGATGGCAGCATATAAAAATGAGGTATATTCTCTAGGGCTATGCACCTATGTAATTCACCCAGATACTGAGTTTACAAGATATGTATCCCAAACCTCAGTGAAGAAATATGCTAGATCTACATATCAGGTTTTTTTACTTCACTCAGGACAAAAACACTTGTTAAGCGAGTGCTTAATTCAAGCTTTCTCACTTCTCCTTAGTCCCATATATACAATTATTATATGGTTGTACCAACTTCTGGTTCAATAAATGCAACCACTCTTTAATCAGAGAAAGATGGTTCTCCATTCCCATCATGGTACAGTTAACTGTGTTTTCTCCAGTCAGTGTTTCATTGTGTAATCCATCAGACTTTTGAATATGAAATCAGAAGAATCCTTAGAAGCCAAAGTGGTACTGCAGTACAGAAGATGTTGTGAAAATGACAGCTTTTTGGATGTTCAAGATGCTGATGGAAATCGTCAAATTTGTCCATTCCCAAATCGTCAGCTTGTGATTAGATGCTTATAGTAGAGGCTTGATGCCACCCAGATGGAAATTCTACTCTACAAAGAGATGACAGTCCATAGGAAAAATCCTGCTAGAAGGAATATGCAGGCTAGAAGAACAGTTACAACAGAGAAGTGAGATGGAGACAACTGATTTTGAGATTGTATTTAATTCACCAAAGGATAACTTTAAATACAAAGTGACACCCTCCCCCAAATTTTTTTACTGTTTTTTTTTACTGACCATGAAATGGTGGAGTTCAGGATCCTGCATGGAGGAAACAGGGCGATAAGCAGGATCAAAACCTTGGACCTCAGGAGGGCTAACTTTGCCCTCTTCAACGAGCTACTGGGAGGAATCCCGTGGGCCAGGGCTCTCGAAGGCAGGGGGGTCCAAGAGTGCTGGTTGCTGTTTAAACGTCACTTCCTCCATGCTCAGGAGCGGTGCATCCCCCTGAGAAACAAATCGAACAAAGGAGGCAGGAGACCTGCATGGTTAAAC
>Ga0065711_1048388_pt1 | contig 11834 bp, 7 predicted proteins | sample Hoacrofraction12_FD_59098 | JGI IMG/M metagenome (GOLD analysis project Ga0065711, IMG submission 59098) | Hoatzin crop microbial communities from Cojedes, Venezuela - Epithelial fraction 12 v2 (version 2) | ecosystem: Host-associated > Birds > Digestive system > Esophagus > Crop | place... | reverse complement strand
GGGAAAAAAAAAAAAAAAAAAAAAAGACTAAAGAGGCTATCTATGTTCACGCACCAGAAACACTTTATCTTACCTACTTATCTTATTCACCTACCAATATAGGGAAAAATATCTAGAAAATAAGCTGTTGTGGTCAGTATCTTTAACAATTCAGGATCCTCAACTTCATGTTTGGAGAAGGGCAACAAGATGCCTTAAAAGATGGCTACTGTTCGATTATTGGCATCTGCATAGGGTCCACACAAACTTTACCCTTTTTGCAGCTGTGAAGCGAAGTTTAGAGACTATACTGGTAACTATTATGAGGACCTTTGGGTTTCCGAAAATGAGATCACTTCCCAAAGCTGTACATGCTGTAATTACATCACAATCATATTATTGTCATCGTCTTCTCAGAATGGCAAGCTCATACCATTCCAAGCAAGTACATTTTTAATCATTAAATGAAAAGCTTTTAGTTCCAAAAGCTAAGGAAAAATACGTCATCGGTCAGCAAAACTGAAGGGACAGAATACTAGTGTTTCAAAGAAGATTTGTGTTAGTCAGCACACTAATGTGTTCCACAAAAGCCCACTAAACTTCCCATCATGTGAGGATCTTTCCTGACAAGAAAATAAAACAAGATAAATTGAGAAAGACATCTTTAACAAATAAATTTAATGCATGAACTGGAGAAATGCAAATGTTTCTCTGTCCTATCTTCATTCTCAAGGAGTGGAACAAGCGAAAAAATCTTCATATGGAAAAAAGTAGTTCTAGGCATACTTAAATCCAGACCAAATACAAATTTTCTATTTTTATAATGTTGATTGCATTGTTTACCTATGATTTATTGAAAAGATAATTCAATGGGTTGGTCATTTGGTCAATCTAGTTTGCTTTGAGGCAGGACTAACTTGAAACCTATTTTTTCAGCCTCTTCTTGTAATATTTTCTAGACTGTGTACAATCAACATGATAGTATAATGTTAAGGAGCTGGATTTCTAAAAACTGTACATTAAGAAAGGAACTATTGTCATCACTTAGTCATGCATTGTCCCACATTTTCAGACTTAATTCCCTGCTGACCTCCATGAAAAACATATCCTAAACTGATTGGTGAATATACCAAGTAAAATGGAAATATTTGTTTCGTCATGGCAACAGAGTGCTTTGGCAGGGAACAGAGCCTTCTGTTAAAATATATAGAGCAAACAGTTACGTAAATTTGGGACCTGAACCATCAAATCTTGAACATGCAAAATGTAAACTGTTTTGACCCTATGGGAAGGTGGGAAAATGGAGATTCCCTGGTGCCAGTTCAATACCGTGGTGCTCAATGTCATTGCATCAAGAACTGTTAAGTAACCCAGAATTCCAGAGTGTTGGAAAAGTACATATCCAGTGACACTACTTCAAAGAAAAAAGTTAAAAATATGTGGCATGTGTTGGCAAACCATGTTACTATATTGTTATGATCTGAAAGGGAAAAAGTTAATAAGAATCCAAGGAACTGTATAGCATGATTAGGAAAAAGGCTTAACTTTTATTAAGTATTTGTAAAATGCCATAATGAAAAAGCAGCCTTAATACATACCAGAACCACTTTCAAGTACTGAAGAAATCTTGTTAGACTGTGTCACCATTTAAAGCAAGGCAGCAGTAAACAGAGTGGCAGACACTCTCTGTAAACCCCCACCCTCCCACCAGGGGAAGGGAACAGGAGTAAAAGGGAGAGAGACTTACAAATTGAATATAAAAAGTTGTACTAGTAACACTAATAATATTAATAAGAGAAATAATGCAAAATATACAAAACCGATACCGAGTTTCCCGGAGTTGGGTTCCCAGCGCTGGCGTCCTGCCAGCAGCTGCCAGGCAGCACCAGGAAGCCCCAGACTGGCCTCGGCAGTAGATGGGAACTGGACTCGGGAATGCACGGATCGGGATCTTGATCAGGATCGCAGCAGGCAGGACAAGGAGCAGGGTCCTCTTCAGAAGCCCGTCACGGATGCAGAGAGCGAGACCCTCATGATTCCCCAGCTTTAAACTGAATATGACGTGCATGGCATGGAATACCCAGTCGGTCAATATTGGGTCACCTGCCCTGTCCACTCCTCCCTGCAAGTGCGACCCTTTACAACTCCTCACTTGCAGGACCTAAGAGATCTGTCAGTGTCCTTGGCTGCTGTAGTAATACTTATAAACAGGGGCCTTTTTCAGCATTCCTTTCCTGCCGTTAGGTCAGTGTACCTATGAACATTGGGTGTTATCAGCTTTGGAGCGGACAGTGTCTGTAAAATACGCAGTTACTTGGAAGAATTTCGCTGTAAGAAAGATTCATCAAAAAAGAATCATTTCTGTTTTAACCAAAACCAGGACAGACTGAAAACCTAAATTCCACAGACTCTACATTTACCTGGAATTCATATTATAAAAATGAAACAATATTTAGTTTTCAAAGTCATTAGTGCTTCTTTTGTCACATATACATTAATTTATTCTCTTAAGCACTAGCAAAGTATTTGGTTGTACTGTGTTACAGGAAATTATTTAGGTCAAATATGTGTTTCCTGAGACAGGTCCTTTGGTAGTAAAAGTGCCCCACTGAAAACAGTGAAAGTATCAGTCTACAGCATATTGACCTGAATCCTCACCTGCATCCTGGAAATGCATCTATCTGCCCTACATTTTCTAGAGCTGAATTTTTAAGCAAATGACTTTTCATTCACGGGTTACTTGCAGAACACTTACTGGAAATTTCCAAGTTTTGTATGAGCCTGCATAGCTTAGTAAGTCATCCGATTATTATTTATGGTCCTAAATATTTTCTGTACGATCATATACTTGCAGATGTATTTGAATTCTTCATCTAAATGTAAAATTAGCTATTATCTTCTGTCTATTGATCACTTATGTGGATTGAAAATAAATTTTTTCTCCATGGATATTTAGATTTTTAATGCTTAAATTCTATTTTTGACTGTTCCTGTGATAACCTTCCCTCAGAACTACATTTTCTAAGGAAGAAGAACAACTACAAAGCTTAGACACTTAAACATTGCAACTTTAGGTATCTTTACATCACTTAAGCAAAAAATGAAGCATGAAGAGCATAAAAATAAACAAGTTTCCAACTCAATTCTTTTACAAACTCCAGTCTCAAAGTTGTAATGATAAATTAAGGAATAGAGAAGCTCACTTATTTGGTAAATAAAAACCAGTTAATTTACAGATTTGATGTTCCAAGCTGAAAAGTTAGAGCTGGTAAAATGGAACTCGCTCAAATAATTAATGCGAAAATTTCTTTTACTTGATCTAATCTCCTTTTTATCTGTTAGTCCATCTGTATATATATGTTGTCACAAGCATACCATGCATATCATTCATGCTCGTTTTGCTCATTACTAAACATAGACGAATACCATGTATTCCAAAATAAGTACCTGTACAGGCTCGGGAAAAGCAAGACGCATTTGTCTCAGAACTCCACCTCTCACTCTACGTTTTGACAGCTTTCTACATAGTTGTAATGAAAACCTAAGCATTATGTGGTCTTTATTGAGGTAATCTGGAACTCTGTCTTGTGTACTCTCCCTTCCTTTCTCTCACACACACACGTGTGTGTGCCTGCACACATATACTTGCTCCTGCAGAATAGCAACCTTAGTATCTGTGTTGCAATAAAAAACCCCACATATTTCTAATGACGCTGTTGTCATCGTCTGTCCTCCAGAAACTTTACTCATTTTGACAAGCATGCGAATGTTCTAACAAAATGTGAGAAACTTTCTAAAAGGTACATATGTTTTCATCTGCCTTTGGGTCAGTGAGAACTGAAGGTCTAAAAGTCTGCTAAAGGCCTCTCACTTCATAAAGCCCACTTATTATACAAAGCTGGTGAGTTTTCACTATGAATGGCTGGACATAGTAACAACGGCAATAATACTAAATAATACGAACAGTAAGAAAGGTTTTCAGCGCAGTTAATAAGCTGGGCAACTGCAATATCAATCAATTAATGCAAACCCTCTGTAAGTCTCGGGTGATGACCAAGCAACTTAATAAACAGCAGTAAATACACTTCTAAAAACAATTTTCTATACCAGCTAGTCTCTTTCTAATTCTTCTGTTTCTCCTTTCCTTCACTTCTATTTCACCCTTTCCACCATAGGACAATGAAATAGATGAAGTGTAAGCCTAGTGTTTCCAAATATGCCTGTGGGATAGATTTGTCCAGTTCCCATAAAAATTAATGTGAACTGGGTGTTTAAATCTGTCAGGTTGCCTTGACATTTCAACCTGAAAGTCTGAGCACTGTTTGGAAGCCTCTTTCAAGCTAAAGGTCTAAGCATAATTCTGACTTTTCTTCAGTTATGAATGAGTAAGAACATATGCTTAGGATCTCTACCGGGAGCCCTCTTAATGATATGGAAATATTGTTTAGACAGTTCTTGTGCTTTTATGAAGTGTCTTGCAATAAAGAAATCAGAAAAAAATAAAATTGAGAAGACCAGAAAAATCTCAGAAGCAAAGATATAAAAACTTGCATGTCTTAGATTAAGGAAGATTATAAAACATATACATTTAAAAATATATAACTAGTGGCTTTCTTGAAGGAAGATAATTCAAAACATTACAAGGACCAGGATTTGTTTTGTGCTCAGATTGTACAGAGCAAAATAGGAGGGGAGGAGGGTGTTGCAAAAATCTTCAGTAATTTTTGTGTCATTTCTGTGCCTGAGTTACTGAACAAGTAAGACTTTATAAAAGTCCACACCATAGTCTAACTACTTTCTGTCTGTTCCTCCCAGAATACAGATACACAACTGGACTTCTTATCTTACTCTCCTGCCAATGTCACTGTTACCAGGAGCCATGTACAAGTAGACTTCTCAAGGCTAATAACCTTCAGTGGTGCCTCACCACTTTATCTTCCCATCTTTTTTCCTTTACAATATTTTTGCCTGATACGGCACTAAAAATATAATAAATTTAAATCTCTTTTTGTAGTTATACACACACCTACTATACAATTACATGTAAAGATAGGTTTGAAGTGTACCGATTTATATGAGGTCCTTCCCTCCAGACATGCTACAGTAATGTTGTGGCAGACCACCAGATTCTAAAAAAATTCCTCCTCTTCCCAACCATCACACCTACACAAGCATCTTCACCCTTTTTCACATATTTTATGCAATTTTTTTAAATTGCTATTGCTGAGGTCATGACTTCCACTAGAATAGCAAAGAACGGCTAGCAGGCCCATGAAATTTGACTGATGAAAAAAGTTAACAGGGTAAAATTCAGTTTAGGCTTAATTACTTTAAAACATTCCCTATCCTCTCCTTTCAGAACAAATAGAAATTAAAAACCATCTGTAAGTGTAAGAAGAGTGTGTTTGCATTGCTCTAACTGAGAAGAAAACTGTGTTAAAAACAGAGGAACGGAACATTGTTTAGTCAGAAGAGCTTGGGCAAAGGAAAACTGAGTCTGGTCCAAACTTATATTCCCTAAAGATAGGTAAAATCATCTATCTGGTGTGACTAGATCCTGTAAGTGTGGAACAAGTTTTCAGATAGCATAGCCCTGGTAAACACGTCTGCCCTACTATTCTAAAGAATTAATTTTCTGAATATTTCCCTCCCTTCACCTTCCCAACTTTTTTTCACTTTGGGATAAGTGGTTTTATAAAAACACACCCACACTTCAATATTCTTGCACTTAAAAGTTGCATTCCTAAAATTGGTTAAATGTTGCTTATCAGACCACCAACATTCAAGTTAAAAAGTTGAAATTGCAAACGGAACCTTAATACTAGTCTCAGGAGTTGTCTTTGAGATGACCACTGTTTCCCAAATGACAAAAACCTAACCAGTTACAGCAAAAGGATGCTAAGATAACCCTAACGTGGAAGTAAATGTTGCCAATAAAAGGGGAAAACAAACAGGCTGTAGTTGGAGGAGTACAGACACAGAGAAACTGAACCCTCTGTGTGTGATTTTTCCTCTCTCACTTCAATACCTGTTTCCATTGGATAGGTACCTGTCACTTTGGGTGTACCTGCATTGCAGAATGGAGTAATAGATAAACTTCACCTCGAGTGAACCTTCCTGTTCCTTGTGAGCTGGCCCCTTCAAATACATTTTCAAATGTGCCCTTTCAAAACACATTCTCAGTTGCTAACACTGGTCTCTCTTTACGAGGAGTGTGTAGTTTTATCTTCTCTCAACTCTTCTTGATCCAAAATCTCATCTGAGTGGTATAAACTAAAATGATCTTAAGCAGTCATATGTATCCAATGCTTTCAAGAGGAGTACTCCAGTTCTTGGGCTACCAAAGCATAAGAACTGAGTTTTAGAACCTAAACATTAAGTCATGCAAAAGAAAAGAAGTAAAGAAATTATGCTGTGGTGATAAAGATATCCTTGAATGTATATATCAAGTATATATTTTCTCCTTGAGTCTACAGAACAATAGCTCTAAGAGATGCAGTGATTTCATTAATGACACTGTTAATTAACTCTGAAACTCACCAATGATATTTAAATGTTGATATTCCTATCTATTTTACTGCTACTCATTTTGCTACATGCATGCAATCCATCTATGAGATGGCACAGTCTTAATTTTACTCTTTGAGTGGAAATGCAATGTTATTTCTCCCAAACTCCAGTTGCCAAGACCCATGTTTCCCCAGGTAGCACTTCCAAAATTAATTTGTGCTGTAAACATACGGAAAAAAAACGTACTAAATAGTGTGTTGAAAGCTGAAAATGGACAACATAAAATTAATTTCTGTGGACAATAAAATAAATGACACAGGTTGTAAGTACAGTTTATTTGGGGAATTTTATTGAGCAATTTAAAAAAGGTCTATTTTAACCATGTTGATCTGGAATTTCCAGACAGGGTAGTGAAACACAAAACCTGGGATAATTATGTAAGATTCAGCTCGATTTGGACTTATGGAGGCCTTTGTGTCTATGTTATAGAAGCCACTTAGTAACTAGATCTTTGCACACTTTTGAAACATAGTATTTATGACAGACATGGGTTTGTTTTCTTGCCTGACCAAACCCTTCAATATTTCTAAGAAGACTTTGTTGCTTTTCAAGCCATTCGGCTATGCCAGAGCCTTCTCTCCAAACTCCTCATGTCTTGTGTCTTCCTCCTCAAATCTGTCAGATTCACCTGTCACTGCTCTGCATTATGTATTTCTGTTTCATGTATTGTGTTCTTCTTTAGCTGTTAACAATGTCAGTCTTATATGCAGGGTACCTTGTAAAAATGGAGGAGATAATATTCAACACAAATTGCTAAGATCTTACAACAGTCACCGGGCTGCCATTCTGACACTAGTGTAAACTTGGTGAATAGTCACCGGCACAGTCCAAAGGACAGCTGGACCACTCGTAAGCCTTTGGCTGAAACAACCCTTTAGTTTGAGATATATATGTTGGGAAATTGCTGATGGACTTGATGCGTGAACAGGCCTTTCTTGCTCTGCAGATTGAGCCAAAAATCAGAAAGCACGGAGAGAATGCATCAGGAGCAGGAGAGAAAACAGCAGCATGAAAATCGTCATAAGGTAGAGAAAATAAAGTTTGATATCAACAGTTACACAGAGTAAATAAGTAAGGACTTGGCTGCTTTAGTGCATTTTTTGGATCTATTCTTCATCAACTCAGTATCAACTCATGCTCCTAGAAATCTTATGAAAACGTTCTTATCAAAAAAGATATTTTTTTATTATTATTGCGTACTTCTTGATGTTTTTCTTCCAGCCATTTCTCTTTCACACTATATTTTCTTTCTCTTTAAAATTTATTTCTCTCAGTCTTCAGCTACAGAATTATATTTTCTATATCTATTTCTCTTGGTCACTTCTCCTGCCTTCAAGAGATTAGGAGATACCTGCTTTAGTTACTGAAATGGGCATAGTCATCACAAAGACAAAAATAATTGAAACCCTGACAAATGCCTCACATAAGTGATCTTACCCTCAAAATAGCTCCCCGAGAGAGAGAAATCATCTTGCAGACTAGGAAATGATGCTTGGGTTAGATTAACTTGATTCATACCTCCTTGAACAAGTACCGGAGTAACCTTACCTGAGTTGCCTCTGCTTTGTGCAGAGAGTTGGACCTGATGACTTACAGAGGTCTTGTTGAACCTAAATTCTTCTATGATATTATGATTCTATGAATTAGAAATTCAATTCATAATTTCATATTTAAAAATTTTTTTCACTTTCAGACTTTCTTCCTCTCTGAGTTCACTGGCTCTCTGAGAAATCTTGCAGGCAAACATGAACCAAGATATTCTGAAATGATACTGACTTTTATGGCTCTAGGAATTTTCCTAGTGATTCTACAATTATGTGTGACTTTTTACCCTGTCACTTATCTTCATCTTGACTTAGGTTCTTTATAAAGCCATTGGTGGAGCTGTAAGACAATACAGTAAAGTGCACTGGCAGTATAAGTCAGTTCTACTTTCTGATGAGATAGCCTTACGCCTGCAGTGAACCTTGTCTAAATAAAGAACCACAGATACCTGAACATCGGCAATATGAGTGTGGTCCTGGCACGAATGCATATTCAATGCAACACTCCCTCCTACACTGTTAAACTTGTTTGTTGCATTCATGTCCTGTAAGACTTTTCAAAAAGTCAAACAGAATTCATATGAACACATCTACGAAAGTCTCATTCCACGAGTGAAAGACCAGGTGTTCAGAACATCTTTTCCAAACCAGAATTAAATGTACCAGTGTGAGATAAATATAGATGCGTGAGATGTGTGATATCTACCCTCAATCTTTGCAGTTTATTATATCTTATAATGAAGCTCTCTTCTCTTTAAAAGTTCCAGCTGGTACTATCAGCAGCTAAGCAACACAGAATGCAGAAAGGACAACAATTTTTTAGTTATCATATGAATTTCTATTCAGAATTGATATACAGTATAGTGAAGGATTTTTGTCCTGTGTTCAAAGCTGGACATGGGAATTTTTAACGATGTCTCTGTTTGCTTTTAGTAATCACCCACTGTAAACCTGGGACTACAGTCATCTATAAAGGAAATACTCCACAGTGTCTATGAAACCCAGTTGGTAAATGGGCTTGTTGGGACCACAGGAGACAGACCTCTTCCTGGCTTTCAAAAAGGCTAAAAAATATATAACTAAATGGAAATTTCAGTTTTTCAATTTTGCTTCCCTGCAAACGTGCTCACTGCTTATTAATTACTGCTGGTAACTGCCATAGGCAAGAACAGAAAAATCGTCTTGGTATTTGATACAGATAAAAATCTGCAAGAAACTTATAAGGTATACAACTTGAATCACTGAAGTACTTCAACAGCTCCCATTTCTTTCCAATTGCATTTTTCTGCTTCTTTCCTTCTTTACTTGTTTACTCACCCTTTCATCTTTGTTGATTTTTTTCTCTCTTTTCTTTAATGTCTCTCAATCTCATACACACATATCTACAAACAGCCCTCTGTACGGAGTTTTAAATTCTTTTCTATTACTTTTTACCTTCTTACATGTCCCATGAGGCTCTGACCCTACTCCTGTATGTTCCTGCCCACAGTTACTCATAAATATTCAAAGGCCTTTCGCACCATTGCTGGCGTTTCTTTCCTCGCATAAGCATTCCTGAATAATATTTTTCACTTCAAAGATCTTCTCTGTCCTTCATACGTCTTGTCTCTTCCCTTGGCACTCAAAACCATATGCTGCTACTCTCTTTCCTTACCAATCTCTTTCTTTACCTGTGTGGTCTCCCTCTCTCTTCCTCAAACACGCTCACAAATACTCAGGTGCTTTCATTCTCCACGATTCTACTCATACCATTGGTTTTCTTTCTTCTTCCAATGGATACAGTGTAAAGGAAGGAGGTAGCTCTATTTATGGCCCTGTGCTTTTCACAATAAATAGCCACAGCGGTCCTGACAGGGCAGATGAATGAAATTCCAGTTACAGTAACTTATCTATTTCCATTTCCGGGTATTACACCAATAGCAGACGCTACAAGATACACCAGGAAAAACAGAGCTAGCGCTTGCTGAGAGTGCAAACAAGAAAGGAGGTCCTTTAGGAGAAGAGGAAAAACAAAAGGGACAGTATAAAGTTAGTAAGTTCGTGTTTCTTTTACGTCAGTTACAGTGATTAATTCACAGAGTAACAAAAGGAAAGAAATTACCAATACACTGGAAGCAGAAAAGCTTACTAGATCTCATAATACAATCCACTGCCCTAGGAACAAAGAGAGGATAGCTGTAATACTCCTGCCTATCAAACCTCTGTACGGAAGAAACTCCACACTCCCAGCAACTATCACATTCCAAATGCCACTTCCACCACATTTCAGAAAGTTTTGTCAAACATCAGATCTGAACTTTCTGAATAATTCAGTTGATTCGTTTCTTTCTTTCATCCCAAACCCAGAAAGAATGAAATATCTCTGTCCTTTTCACAGCAACACTTTTCATATAAAGAGACCATTTGCCCTCACTCTTCTCAGACTAAATAAATAGTATTCTTTTAACTTTTACACATCTTACTTTCTACTTGTTTTAATATTTTATTTTACTCTGGACTGTCCTTAGTTTGAGACCAAATGCAGTTGGCTTCATCAATCCCTAGCATAAAAATAATTTGTCCTGTCAGATGTACTGTGCAGCTATTAATTCATTCCACAGTGAGGCTATCTTGTCTTTAATGGCAGCACGCTGCTGACTCATATTTACTTTACAGTCCATTACAGCCCTCAGATTCTTCTCTGAAGTGCTGCTGTTTTACCAGTACCCTTTGGAAGTTACTTTTTAATTTTTCTTCCGAAACGTAATTTGCATTTGTTAGTACTAAGTTTCCTCCTGATGGTTCCGAGACGTTTCTGTGATTTGTTAAGATCATTTTGACTTCCAATACTGGCCACCAAAGTGCCAACAGGTCCTTCTAGCTTCCTGCCAGCTCTGTATTTCATGGTTTCATCATTCACATCACTAAGAATCTGAAGAACAGAAAATGCCTTTAAGATCAGGCATTTAATATAAAAAAAAATATATCACATAAGGAATTCTGCTTAAATACCATTATTTTTGGTTAGGCAGAACATGCCTTCTTCAAGACACCTGCCTTACTCTTAGGATACCTAATGATGGAGAACCTACCACATCCCTACGTCCTGCTACTAGGTGTTGCCAAAATTTTATATATCTAATCTGGATGTGTTTTAATTCTGGCCATTGACCTCAACTGTCTGAGTAAGGAGATTGCATCTGTCAGGCACGGCTTTTACTTCCAGGCTGTTCCATACAATGAGCAAGTATCTTTGCATCTTTTTTGATAACCAAACAAGTGAAAATAAGGTAAATTTCCATATCTTGGAATTTTTAAATTGCTTCTTTTTTTCAGTAAGCTTGCTTTTCCCCCTTCCCCCTCCTCCTCCTTCTTGTTTTCCGCAAGATGTATTATTGCAACGCCTTGTCTCACTAGCGTTGGGGATCATCCCACCTTCCTTTGACTAGATAACGTTAAAAACGTCCCATTAACCACAACCATCAACCATAACACCACTGCAAGAGCAGCCTGCCCGCCATCATCCGAAGGCATCTTGACCATCCCAATTTCCAGCAGGAAGTCTGTCTGAGTTACAGGTGTTTCACACATCGCTTTCCCTTAAATCCACGACCATGTATCTGGACGCACCAAAATAATCAACCCGACACCCAGATGTTGTCCGGCTTGTTTGCACCTCCGTCACCCACACTACGACCGCATCCCTTTCTGCCAACTTTGTCACCAGCGACTTTGGGTTTTCCTGCGAGCCGCGGCAGGACC
>Ga0065711_1008984_pt1 | contig 11835 bp, 10 predicted proteins | sample Hoacrofraction12_FD_59098 | JGI IMG/M metagenome (GOLD analysis project Ga0065711, IMG submission 59098) | Hoatzin crop microbial communities from Cojedes, Venezuela - Epithelial fraction 12 v2 (version 2) | ecosystem: Host-associated > Birds > Digestive system > Esophagus > Crop | place... | reverse complement strand
CCTCCTCTTCTCCAGACTGAACAGCCCCAGCTCCCTCAGCCGCTCCTCATCAGACTTGTTCTCCAGACCCCTCACCAGCCTCGCTGCCCTTCTCCGGACACGCTCCAGCCCCTCAGTGTCCTTCTTGTAGCGAGGGGCCCAAAAGCAGAACACAGTGCTCAAGGTGTGGCCTCACCAGTGCCCAGTACAGGGGCACCATCACCTCCCTCCTCCTGCTGGCCACACCATTCCTGATCCAAGCCAGGATGCCGTTGGCCTTCTTGGCCACCTGGGCACACTGCTGGCTCATGGTCAGCCGGCTGTCAACCAGCACCCCCAGGTCCTTTTCCATCGGGCAGCTCTCCAGCTGCTCTTCCCCAAGCCTGCAGAGTTGCATGGGGTTGTTGTGACCCCAGTGCAGGACCCGGCACTTGGCCTTGTTGAACCTCATACAGTTGCCCTCAGCCCATCGATCCCAGCCTGTCCAGATCCCTCTGCAGAGCCTTCCTGCCCTCCAGCAGATCGACACTCCCACCCAGCGTGGTGTCATCTGGAGACTTACTGAGGGAGCACTCGATCCCCTCATGCAGATCATTGATAAAGATGTTAAACAAGACTGGAGCGGTTGGGTCACTTCAAGGATCACTCAAAGGTTTTGCAAGAAAACATTGTTACTGAAAATTTAGAAAATGTGATCTCACAAAGTTTGCTGGCAAGGTTCACTCTCATCCGCGACACGCCGGTGCCAGCTGCCTGCGTGGGGAAGCCATGGCAGCCAGCATGCACCAACACACACGCGCCTCAGGCGAATCCACGCGGAGACGTCCACCCAGCGCCCGTGAGGCATACGGGCCAGCAGCTCAGGCAAGGCGGGACGGTCCCGCGCGGAGCAGCGGCGTGGCAGAAGTTCTGGCGGCTCTGTAAGGCAGGATGGGTGTGCTCAGGGCGCTGCCCCGTCCCCTTTGCATGTCAAGCACACAGCCAGTCACCAACGCGCGCGTTTTGCCCGTGCAGGTTTGTGAATGAAGGGGTTTTCTTATTTTTTGCTCCGTATATAGCTCAGTGCGATGGCGGCCTGATCCACCACCTGGGCTCCCAAAGCAACCACCAAAATACCGCAAGCGAGCGACAGAGCTGCTGCTGAGGTGGACTCGGGAACACGCGGTGGAGGTGGGGGGTTTGTTGCTTTTTTTTGTTGCTCTTAGCACAATTGGTCATGTCGGTTCAATGGTCCTTGAGCAGAAATGGGCACAAACAGTCTCAAGAGTCTCATCCTGAACCTGCTTCCCAAAGAACACACCTACCCCCAAAGGGAACCCCTGAACACCGACACAGCTGGGAGGTCACTTTAAATTTGCTTTGGAGTTTCAGTCCGTGCTCCCTGCTATGGTGATGTGGCACGTGAAACACGGCCCAGGAGCTCTTTAGTCTTCGTTTTTGCTTTTTTTTTTTTGTATTTCTGATGCTGCAGCTGGGGGGGTTTTGTCTTGTTCGAGCTCAGCAAGTCGGCTGTTTAACACAGCACAGGGGTATGGGACAGGTCAAGGCTGAGTAAATCCTTGTCTTAGGGTTTGGTTAGAGTGGAAAATGGCAAAGCTTCCTCAGAAAATGAAGATAAATAATTTACTGGACCAATCGATGACTTTCTCCTACTCTGTTCCTAAAAAACTTGTGACCTGGATGTAAGTGCGCGTGTGCGAAGCGTACATAAAATAACATTCCTGTGCAGATTACAGAAGGGCAGTTTGTCATGTTTGACAAAGTTTCTCAAACATCTTGATCACCATTTAAGTTGTTCTAGACATGCAGTCCTTCCAATCGTGGTTTTTTCAGTGGTCTAGTAACTAATTTTTACCTACTACCTGTTTTACAGTCCATGCATATTCAGCATCATTTTTACACTATATCTTATTTTCTAATCTCTGCATAATTAAATCAATATAAGGCATTATGATAAATTATTCTATTAGCAGCATACAGCCATAGGTTATAGGCAGATTGGTAAACTAACACGAAACTTGGATCAACAATTAGATACTCATAGAAAAGTAGGAATGGGGAAATTGCCCATGGCAATAGAAATGGACTTGAAACTGTGCTCTTAGGAGGGTTAAAAAGAAATCCCTGAGCTCCTGGCTCGTCAGAAGATGTCCACAGGTGAAGGTCCGGCTCTCTGGATGCTTCGCCTGGGGGAACGGGATGTGGCTCCGGCATGGCGCGGGCCGGCACGCAGATGGCCGGCACGCAGACCGGGATGCCCAGCCGGGGAGCGGAGCTCCGAGGGAGGTTGGGGCGAGGCGGGGGGGGTCTCTGCAGGCCTGAAATTACAGGTCCTACGTACAAGTCTTGAGCGTGAGTCGTGGGAGGGAGCAGCCGCCTCGCCTCGCCACCCAGCCCGCAGGCAAGCAGGCACCATGTTTCGCCCGCGGTGGAAGAGGAGAAGCCTGGAGAGACCGTTTCATCCCAGGCTGTGGCAGAAGGAAAGCTGGTGTGCAGCGGCTTCTGACTTGTGGCGCGCCCTGAGCCCCGGGGCTCGCCCGTCTCTCCCGAGATGCTCGCTGCCGCGAGGAAACGTACCCTCAAGCAGAGCAAATAGTTTTATTCCAGATATGATCTGTTCGCTCTCACCTTTCACTACCCATTTCTTTATTTAGCAGCAGCAGCTTTCTTCTGAACAAAGACCAGGCCCAAGCTACACCCTTGAGCCATCCATCACTTGATGCCACAATGGTGTTTCCATTGTTAATTGTTTGTCAGGGTTGCTTTTTGGGGTTAGGCGGTGCAGTGATTTAGTACGCCAGCTAATCAGCTCTGAAAATGTATTCTCAAAATAAACGAGATCAAAAAAAGAAGCTTGAAAAGCCTGTTGGTCTCAGCACAGCCCTTCTGGACTGCTGGACTTGATGATCTTAGAGGTCTTTTCCAACCTTAACGATTCTATGACTTGCACAACTGGATCCGAGAGCTCCCCCTCGTCCGAGAGACTCACTGCTGCGCCCGGTCTCCGCACCGGCGCGGGTTGGTGGAGCTGGGTAAGGCAGCTTGCACAACGCCTGTCTGCTCAGTGTGTGGTTCTGGGCAAGGTTATTAATGTCTCTTTTTTCATAAACATAAAGAAACACAAGAAACATACCCAAGTAAAGTGAAAAAGAAAGGTTGTCTGTCTTTTTTCTTTTTTTTTTTTCCAAGATGGCCACTGATAACATGAATTCACAAGGGAGAATGTGGTTAAAAGCCCATTTTGTAACTAGATCCTAGATGCACGTACCATCAATACTCCAACTCTGGCTCCCTTTTATCAGGCTAATCATAGCTGCACTGTTTTGTTGTCAAAACATCTCCTGCAAAAGTCAGACTGGAGAGTCCTTTCAGTAGCAAAAATGTGAGGCTGTATTAAGAATCTCCTACCTCCTAAAAGGGTGTTTAAAGAATTACAATAAATAAATAAACCACATTCACTAAGCCAGTTGATTTCCCGGGCTCTTCTTGGCCCACTCCCACGATATATCATATCATCAGCGACCACAGGAACTTCTCAGCTTACAGACATATTGGTGGGATTGCAAAACGAGCCATAAACAGCCTGCTGCAGCCTTTCTCTCTGCGAGGAGTACATTACCCTGGGAGCTGCGGAGGGTCGGAGCTCGGGAAGGGCGAGAGCCGCCTTGCCTGCCTGGCAGGGCTGACCGCACCGCCAGGACGGGACGGGTTTCCAGGGCAAGCCTGGCCTGGGTTTGCACGCTCCCAGTGATAGAAAGGCAACACGTGCCTTGCTGTGATCGACTGCCCCGTGACCGACCCGTTCGGTGGTGTAAGCTGGTGCCTGGCTAGCTCGGGACAGGGCTCCGAGCATCCCGGCAGAGGAGATTTGCACCCTGTCAGAGGGCAGCTCAGATGCCCAGGTCCCACCGAGGTGTGCCCCAGGTGGGACCCACCCAGGCCAGGTAGATGGTGACCAGCAGCTAACCCAGGCTGGTGGGCAGAAGTCGTTTAGGCAAGCACATCCACCTGGGAGCTAATTATCTGCAGCTTCATCTAATTAGTTAACTGATGGGCTCAGAGTGTTATAAGAGCCAGACAAGGTGAGAGAGGGATGATTAGAAGCCAGTAGAAGGTTTGGGGTGAGGGAGGAATTGCTCTGTTTGGGTGATTTTAGAGTCTACCAGCTATTCAGTGCATTGGAAGATGTAGCTATTTTATGTTGGTTGACTTGGTATGGTGCTGTGTCTGTGCTGCATCTGGATGGGGATTCCTCTGCTGTAGCCTCTAAAGTGTCTCCTGGCTTCTGGAGCTGGATGCGACCCGAGGAGCTCCTAAAACCAAGGTCTGTGAGTCCAGGCTTTCTCTGGGTTTGCTCAGACTTCTTAACTGAAGTACAGATGAAGGGATACCTCACAGTAAAGCTAAAGCAATGGCAACAAGGCTGGTGAGGGGTCTGGAGAACAAGTCTGATGAGGAGCGGCTGAGGGAGCTGGGGCTGTTCAGTCTGGAGAAGAGGAGGCTGAGGGGGGACCTTATTGCTCTCTACAACTACCTGAAAGGAGGGTGGAGTGAGGTGGGTGTTGGTCTCTTCTCCCAAGCAATGAGTGACAGGACAAGAGGCAATGGCCTCAAGTTGTATCAGGGGAGGTTTAGATTGGTTGTTAGGAAAAATGTCTTTACTGCAAGAGTGGTCAGGCATTGGACTAGGCTGCCCAGGGCAGTGGTGGAGTCCCCATCCCTGGAGGGGTTCAAAAACCGTGTGGATGTGGCACCTCAGGACATGGTTTAGCAGGTGTGGTGGTATTGGGGTGACGGTTGGACCTCATGATCTTAGAGGTCTTTTCCAACCTGAATGATTCTGTGTGCTGTCTTGAAAACGCCTTTGTCTCTTTTTCTGTGTGGACTCGAGGTACCTCACTGTTGCTGCTCTCCAAGTGGTTTTCCATGCTGCTGCAGGCACCTGCATGCACACGCCGGGCCTGGTGCCAGGGCTGGAATTCCAGCACGGGATCGGGCTTAGCCCTGCCCACGGCTGCAGCTCGTGCCCGCCGGGTACCACCTCGACTGCCTGGAGTTTGGACCTGGCAGCTACTGCACATGCTGGGGAAGGAGCTAATGATTAATACGCACAAAGTAAATTGCTCTCTCAAACAGTAATCCTTCACGCCAACAGCAGGGCCTCTTTCTGTCACTCATTCCAAGCTAAGCATGTGAATCTTGCTGGTGGGCATCTCCTGTTCCCTGAAGTGATGTGCGAGTGTCCCCAGGTGCCCACTGCCTGTTGTGTAGAAACCACCAGTTCTACAATGGCTCGGGGTTTTCTTCCTCGCTGTTTTTTCCTTCTGTCCCCTGACAGGTACGAACACAGCTGTTTTTTCACAGGGATGTTCCTCATCCAGGGTTTTGTTTTGGTTTGTTCTCTCCTGCACAGTTTCTTTGGGAGACTTTACTGATTCTATTCCATAGCAAGTTACTCATCACAAGCACACTGGGGAATGTTGCATTTGCAAAAAATCATATTCCTCAGTTATCACAGCATGCGCTTAGGCAAATACTTTTTTTGCCTTTTTTTAAAAAAAAAAACAAAATACCCTGACATTTCCTTTATGCATCTATTAATGGACATAGAGGTGAAAAGATGAGCTGTCAAAGGAGATTATTTGTTGCCAAAGAAAGGTCTTGAACACCATGGATCTGATCCAGCAAATACGACACTGTCTTCCAGGCAGTGGAAGAACCAGCAAGATACAGATGCCGTTAGAAGAGGGTGATTGCAGAAGGATCAGATTCCCCCTCAGTCGGCAGAGAGTTGGAGCAGCGATGGCATGCGCGGAGGGAGGAGAGCTGCGTGGTGGAGCTGGCGGTCAGACGTGCGTCGTTGTTGGCCGTGGCCGGCTGGGGTACCTTTCGGTGACCAAACCCACCGGGCTGCCGCCGTTTGCCCCCAAACGCGCTGAATTCCGGCAGCCGCTCGCAGAACCGAGGGAGCGAGGGCGGAGAAGGCTGAGGCAGAGCTGGGCTCGACGCCGGTCGCTGCAGAAGTAACTTTTGCTGGATAAACGGAGCGAGAGCACGGTGGTGGGTGGGTGGAGGCCGGCAGCGTGGACAACAAGGGTGTTGTCTATTCCCTGCGTGTGTGCAGGGCGCAGTCACGGAACGGTGTATGGGAAGGGGGAACAAATAGCACGAGGAAATCATGCGGAGATCAGGGGAAGCAAACTCGTGTTCGCGGCAGGAAGGAGAGAAAGGGTGGGGAGAGTGGAATGATGGGGAGGGAGGCACAGAAAGATACAGGTCTACGTTTTGTTCTGACGAAGATTGACCTTGGACTAGCAGATATTTATAAATCTGACAAGCAGCAGAAGGCATTTTGAAACCATTACTACCAGTGATGAGATTAATATCACTATAATTATAGCTGCAGTTAAAACAATAGAACTGAAAACCTGTCTTTCTCCAAAATGAAGGTTCCCTTTTTTTTTTTCACTCTATTCAAAGATTTGAGATGCGCTTTTACAAGGCTGATGTCAAGGTGTCACTAGCAATGCACAAAGCCATGGTGATATCATGGTGTGAAGAGAGAGTTATGAGCAAGGCACATAAACTTTGTGAAATATTGTCATTTTTTTCCCTTCCATTTTAGCCATTGCCTAAACTGTAAACATAAAACTGGTCTTAAAATAGCACTGCAGGTTAAAAAAAAAAAAGGGAAAAGTACTGAACTAGATTTTGTTTTTCAGCCAAGTTTTTTCAAACAGTCTTTGCTCACAGGAGAGCTTTGGGGGAATTCTGTGAAGCCTAGGAAAGGGTATTGTGTTGCAGATATCAGGGCTCTCATCAATAATTTCCTATCCCCTCGCAAAGCCGGGAACTTCTCCCCATCTACCTAGGCAGAGATACATTTTATGCGAAGATGTAAGGCAAAATAGGCTTGCATTCAATATTTAGCTTAAAATTATGTAAACAGTATTAACTGATCTGTCAAAAATGCGTTCATGGAAAACACTTGACAAAGCTAATTTGTGTTTTTGGAAAGGTTGCTTGTGCAGACACTTCAAGAATGCCTGTTTGCCACGGGCCTGGTAATGTTTTCAGAGTGAGTGATTTACTCCACAGTTACTGTTAGGAAATACATAAATTAAAGTTATCAAACATCTGATTTTAAGCTGTTGGGGGGTCTAATGATGTAGAAGACAACACGACTGAGTCCATCTGCCAAAACTGCTAATTTTTCTAATAAGCTTCAAGTGTTGGCCCAATGCTGTCGTATAGTCCCAGAGGACAAGCAAAGTACTCGGTGTCTGCTCTCTGGGCTAGGAGCGCCTGCCAGGCGTAGCCTTGAACTGGCGGTCCGGGTTAAAGTGGCTTTCCATCTGTGTCCTCGCTGGTTTTGCTCGAGCGAGTGCCCTGCTCAGCAGGGGAGTTTGCTGTGCTGCTCATCAGAAGGGAAAGCCTGACCCCAAGGAATTCAGCCTTTACTGGGGTGCTCCTGGGGAGTATTTGGGAGCCGCAGCCAGGGCTGTGCAAGTGCACCCACAAACCCTTTAGACATCTCGGAAATCAATGCTCTTCTGAAACGATTTTCTTGCGGACCAGAGAGAAAGAAAGGGCCATTTGGAAGGTGTTAGCATCGTACTCGAACTGAGCAGGGGCACAGACTGAAGGGATCCCTGGGAGGGTTTGTATGTTTGATAAAGGGTATGTGGTAGGAGAAGACTCTGTTCATCCCATCTGCCACAGATGGCTGAGCTTCGCAAGCCAGGGCTTCCCGACAGGTTGCTGTTCTGAAGCATGACCTACAAATGCAGCAGAAAAGGGGTCCCATCCCCAAAAACATTATGATGTATGTAGAAGATGAGTGTAGGAGACACAAAAGTGAAAAAGAAACCATACTCATCAGTATGGTGAGCAGCTGCTGTGGCTGTAAAGAGTGAAGTGCTTTTGCAAGTATTCAGAGAGCTCCAAGTGGGAATTCAGCACCCGGAAAGAAGACAGACACTTCCTTGGAAATAAAATAGTGAGGATAAAGACCGCTGTAGTGGGGCAGCCGTAGAGCAGCTTCTCCTGAGTGACCGATGGTGTGTTGTGAAGGGCCCCGAAAGCAAAGTCAAGCGACTTATGCTTGATGCCAAAGAGGAGGTGTCAGAAGAGGGATGCGAAAGGAGGAGTTTGTGTCACACCACCAGCAACAAACTAACTCTGGGGCAGAGCGTGGGGTTGCTGTGAGCAAAGCAAGAGTAAAACCGGCGGTCTAATCGAGGTGGCAGGCAGGGGGAGCTCAGCCGAGGGCATCGGTGGGGAAGGCTGTTGGTTCTTAGGACCCAATGGAGAAAACCTTCGGGAGAATTAAACATCCTTTGGAGGAGAAGATTCATAAACTGGGCATTGGGAGAGAGACTGGAGGCCATGATGTGTTGCGGGGTGATTGACACACACGTAGTCTTACTGTCAGTAATGAAGGAAAGTGGGGTTATGTGGAGGCACGGGCAGGAGCTTTGCTTTAGCCAGGAAGAACCTGAGTTAAAAGTAGATCCAAATAAGAGATGACATAATGGAAAGAGCTTTTATTTTTATTACTTACCTTTTATTTAGATGGAAGCGACAGGTCTGGGGTTGAGCAGTAAAACAGGAGGTATCTCTGTAGAGATGGTTGTTTGTGCGTGGAGACAAATTTGGGTTTTTTTTGTATCGTTTGGTGGGTGTTTTCCTCCTGGAAATGAGATGGTAGGAGAAAAGAGACCAAGGCCTGTTCGAGGCTGGTGAGGAAGAATACTTACCAAACATGCTATGTGAGTGACGGGAGGCAGAGGATGAGGGGTGCTGAATCCAGAGAACAAGGTCTCAAGAAGACTGCAGTCAACAGTGCTAAAAGCAAACGAAGAAAGGTAAAGAGGAAGGGTATGACTGAAATCTTGGTAAGAAGAAACGAGAGACCTCAACCAGAGGAGTTTCAGTAAGATGCGCAGGGTGGAAACTGCTGGAGGAACACACGGATGCTACAAACAGCCATGAGCTATGGGATGGAACAGCATCTGGAAGGACAAGAGGGAGATGCAGGACCTCTTGATACATCTTAAAGATAGGAGATGCTAAAGGATGTTAGTGAAGGGGAAAATGCAGAACTCAAGGTTAAATGAGGAGAGTTAAGGACAATTAGAATCCAAAGGGATGAAAGACCCTGAGATAGCATGGGGATGCTGTTGGAAGGGAGAACAGACCAGTGCCCTACCACAGAGCTGAGGAAAACCAGCCAGCTCGTATTTCCTGGGAGAACAGGGGAGCCCGGAGAAGAACGTGGCTGAGGAGTGAGAAGCTGCGTCAGCCAGAGTTGCGGACACGCTTCTTCAGATTCAGCTGGATCTCACAGCTGCTTAGCTGGGAAGGTGACAGTCTGGGGAGGCAGAGAATTAATTTGCTGCTGTGTTAATAGCTTGGGGGGGAGTGAAATGAAGTCAGTAGGCCACACTCTGGGAAGGTAGTCTAGACTGGACTGAAATGAAGCCTGAAAGCAAATGAGCAATTTTCAAATTGAGAAAAGGACAGGGAGGAGAGCTCTGCAAACAGAGGAGGAAAGAAAAAAACTAACTGCATTATCTGGATGAGCAGTGACCAGAGGGGGAATTTTCCCATTGGGGAGGTGAGGAAGAGCAGTGCTAGGTGGAAAACATAGCAGATTAACCATTTCAGAGTGACTGAGAGTCAAACAAGAGCTGCCAATCAATCAAAGGTACAAGGATACAGAGATGCCGATGTAAGAAACCGGTTGGGTTGTCACATCAGAACGTGACACCACCAAGAGTGGATGCGGGAAGCGGGGAGGAGGAGAAAGAGCTTTGGATCAAGCATGGAGGAGGAGAGGCTGGGCAAGAGGAAGGGCTTGGAAGCAGCAGGAACAGGAGGGATCCTCCACCATTTGCACCGTGTCCAGGCAGCTCGGAGAAGGAAAGATGCCCGGAGGAGAGCACAGGTGAGGTCAGTCCTGACAGCTGAAGGAGCTGTGGGTGTCTGAGGTGAGCACACAGAGCCCTGAAACAGCTGGGAGGGGAGAGAAACGCGGTGGTGGCACTGAAAAGCAGGTAGAGGTGAGGGGCTGGTGTAGCTGGGCGGGGAGGGCGGTACACCGGGAGGACAGGGACTCGACCCAGAGCTGTCAAAGGAAGGGATGAGGAGCGTGGTGGGAAGAGGATAGGCTTGGCATGGAAAATGGGCAGGCGTAAGGAAGATAACAGGGCCAGATGCTGCTGTGAACAAAGGGTGAGGTCAGAGCAACGGCCGAGTGGCAGACGGACGCGTGCACGAAAACAGAAAACAAGGGGCAGCTCCTGCCTGCGGTTTCTAGGTTCGGTGTTTGGCTGCCCGCAATCAGAAGTGATTGATGACAGAATTAGGCTGGGGCTATTTTGGCCCTGTGACTTCAGATGCCGTAATCTAAGCCCGCCGCGTGCTTATCCTCGCAGCGAGGAGAACCCTTCAGGCGTAGGGATGCTTTTGGGGGAGACGCGTCAGAAAGCTTCCCCCCAAACCGCGTTTGTAATCCTGCCACTCCTCTCATCAATCAGCAAGCTCGCATAAAACTGGCAGTGCGCTTCCTGTTAGGGTGTTGCGAATTTTCAAAGGCAAAGTGCACTATTGTTTAATAGCCAATTATTCACTGGCATTGATAAACAGGCTCTGCTTGTGATTACTGCAGCAATTACTCACTCTCCTAATTTAGAAATGAGGGGAAATTAATTCGAGCTTCCAGTTGATCATTTATATCTTTGGCTTTTGTAATACACATCACAGCACACCGAAAACAACCCCACCATAAAGGAAACCGATCTGCTCGAATTGATAACGTGTTTTACTCTCGTCTGTCACCGAGAGAGGCATGTCCGAGTCCAAGCTGAAGGGCTGTGGCTGAAGGTGCCTTTTTTTACATTTCGGGGACATAAAAATATGAAAATCATTTTGTCAAACCTTAAATTGAAAACAGAGGGGAGGGATGTTACTGTGGTCAGGAGGGAACTCGGCGTACAGCTAAACAAGCAAATAAAATAGTAGGATGTTTAAGTAATTTGACCTCCCCTTACCCCCAGACCACCCTTCAAGCGCTGGTGGACCCATCTCCAGACAACAGGCTTCCAAGGCGTTCGGGGCAGGCTTACACGGGAGAAACGGGAGGATGCCGGCTGTCTGGTTCGGAAGGAAGCGGTGCCAGAGGTATGTACAACTGTTCACAGTTTTAGCAATGGTGAGCGGCAACCATCGTGTTTACCCTTTCTCATAATTCAGGAGCAGTGAGGTGGAAAGGCATCCACGTAACACTGGAACAGGGAAGCGCTTTTATTTGTTTTATTATTATTATTAAAGTTACTCCACAATTTGCAAAGGGCACAAGAATTCTGTGGCAGCTGTAAGCTTGAGCCCTCGACACCTGAGCAGAAGAGCAGCACCCAAGCAGCACCTTCTCTGGGACTTCGCTCCCTGTTGGCGTTGCGGTTTCGCTCGCCGCGGCCACCTCTGTGCTTGCCGCTCGGCTGGCCCCAGGGCAGAGCGGGAAGAGCCTTTCCTCAGGGAACGCCGGCGTGCGTCAGACGGCCCGCTGCTCGCTGCATGCGGGGCAGAGCCTCTTCCACGTCTAGCGAGGGGCCTGCGCGGGCGGCTTCGGCCTCGTGCTCTGTGCGCAGCAACCTGCGCAGCGGAGCGCGGATTGCCTGCGGTTTTCTGGCTGCCAAGAAGGCCAATGGGATCCTGGGGTGCATCAAGAGGAGTGTGGCCAGCAGGGCGAGGGAGGTTCTCCTCCCCCTCTACTCTGCCCTGGTGAGGCCCCATCTGCAGTGCTGTGTCCAGTTCTGGGCTCCCCAGTTCAAGAAAGATGAGGAGCTACTGGAG
>Ga0065711_1048387_pt1 | contig 11836 bp, 9 predicted proteins | sample Hoacrofraction12_FD_59098 | JGI IMG/M metagenome (GOLD analysis project Ga0065711, IMG submission 59098) | Hoatzin crop microbial communities from Cojedes, Venezuela - Epithelial fraction 12 v2 (version 2) | ecosystem: Host-associated > Birds > Digestive system > Esophagus > Crop | place... | reverse complement strand
TCTAGCACTTTTTTTTTTTTTTTTTTAAATAGCACCTTCCTCTGCTGGTAGGTTAGTGACAGCTGGAGACTGAATGTCAGACACACAGCACAAGTACTCGGAGACAGTACCAAAAATCCTCCTTAATCCTTCTCCTGAGCTTGGGTCAAACTGATCAGACTTGCAATTAGGACAAATTTTCCCTCATACCAGGGTAGGGCAGCTCTTACTATTTTTTAATGATTTTCTGTAGCGTGAAGTGCAAATCTGCTATCCAAATCACTAAGGCATACCTCACCTGAGAAATTTCCGTGACAAAGACTACACATGTTCCCAAATACCTTAGCTTGTCTTAGTGGCTTCTTTGATGCATTCAGCAGTTTAGTCCACTGAAACTGAAATGCTTACTTTTTTTTTTTAATTGAAGTTTAACAGCCTGTAGAATAAAAAGGCTGGCACTAGGGATGTGGTCTCTCTATGACTTATTGACAAAAGTACAATATTTGTTAAACAGAAAACATTGGTGACAAGTATTTTTTCCAGCCTGCTTTATTGCTATATTAAATTTCACCACGGATGTCACACGGACTCAGCTGTACACGCCACTCAGTGCTACACAAGAATGAGGCAAGTCACTAATTTTCATTTGCACTCTCTAATTGTACAGAAGGTATCTGAGGCTAAGGCAATGTAAAAGTCAAATATTTTTCCACTATTGATATTCATAGATGACACCAGTACCAGAAAACAAATGTATATTTATTTTTGCCATCAGGGTCATGAGTCCATACAAATAAAGAGGTTTATCCCAAATACTACTTATTTTTAGGTTTCTGTGAACCCACATGCACTTCCCAAGCTTCATGTCAAACATGCCAATAAGCCAGTGCCCTCAGATTTTTGAACACAGGTCAAATCAGAGCACTGGCTATTCAAGGGCAGAGCCCCAGCTTTATCCAACAAGTATTTAGAAAGCTTGAGACAACCTGATCAGCATGTCTGACCCAAAAATGAACACTGGCCTTAAGGTGAAGTTATGAAAGCTGCTAGACTTTTAATGTCAATGCCAGATTTGTGGATTTTGGGGCTGTTCAACCTCGAAAAGAGAACACTCTGGAAACATACATATTATTGTGGCCTTTCAATACTTAAAGGGGGCTTACAAGCAAGGTGAGGACAAACATTTTAGCAGGGCCTGTTGAGATAGAACAAGGGGTAATGGTTTTAAACTAAAAGAGGGTAGATTTAGACAGGATAAGGAAGAAATTTTTTATGATGAGGGTGGTGAAACGCTGGCACAGGTTGTCCAGAGAGGTGGTTGATGTCCCATCCCCAGAAACATACAAGGCCAGGCTGGATGCAGCTCTGAGCAACCTGATCCAGTTGAAGACGTCACTGCTCACTGCAGGGGGGGGCTGGCCTAGATGACCTCTAAGGGACCCTTCCAACCCAAACTATTCTAGGATGCGGTGATTCTATGAAAGCGCAAATGCACACATCAGTTTCTCAAAGAAAGAGCCAAAACTGACCATAGCAAAAATAGATGATTAATTTGCCAATGTAATAAAATCGGTAAGAAAATTTCCATAGCTTTCACATACATGCGTTTTAAATCAAATTTTCCTAGGAAACAACATCCTTAAAGTAACGGAAGTCCCCATATTCCTTAGCAGTACTCCACAGAGTGCCCCCGGAAGGAAAGCCACCTGCTTACATAGAGGTGGCACTTACCAGAGAAGAGTAAGAAGTTCAGGGAGATGCACAGCGATTGCACCCGTGGCTTCAGACAGAAATGAGAACTAGGTCAGGACCTGCGATCAAGGACAAGGTTTTAACAGTGTCCATCGTAAACCTGGGGATGCTTCTGACACAGCAGGTGAAGCGGAACAGTGCAGAGCACAGGCTCTTCACAGCAGCGGTGAGGCTGCAGTGCTGCATGAAAACTGCCGAGCTCATAAGCAGCTTTACCAGAAGACTCCAGAGCTCACTGGAATGCAGCACAGGTACAGGCTGCAAGTGGTCTAAAGGAAAGTCACACACATGCTCTTGGTGAGAAGACAGGAGGAAAGGGAAGCTTTCTCCTTCCCTCGAGATTTTCTTTTGACCTCAAAGTTCAGAAAAATATGTAAATTGAACAAGGCCCCTCCACTCTGCAATAAGAGCACAGTAGCATTGTTTCACTTTTCCTGTAAGGTTTTATAAGTAGTATTTTCTGATGGTACTGCTTATCCAGTGGTATCCTTCTTTTTTTAAAGAAAGAAGAGTGGACGTTCTAAAACTAGATATGAAAAATCCATCTTTATTAAAACGTTTGTTAGGGTTTTCAAAACGGTTATACCAGATCAGTGTCTGGGGAAAAAAGCCAAACAAGCAAGCACAAAGACCCCCTCTCCACACACCCAATGCTATCACAGATTTAAAAAACCCAAGAAACATGTTTAAAATTTAAATTATCTTTAATGCTCGCCACTGTTCAAGCCACTCGGAACCTATGCTTTCAAAAAGTGCTGTGAATAACAAAAGCTCCTACAAGTGACAGAAGAAATTAAAACTCCTTTTTGAACAGGAACATAGACACTTCCCTGATACTTTAAAAATGCAAGAAGTTTCAGTAACTTTAAGTATCCACATCTAAAATATTAGTATCATGATGCATAAAAGAATAACTGAAATGCAGCAGTGCATAGGCGAAGTGGCCCCATTTTGGCCAAGATCCAATTATTTTCATATAGACTGAACAGTGAGGGATGTGATTTCTGAAATATGTTGGCAATGAACAGAACAATGTCATTTAACCCTTTGAACTGTTCTGCAAAAATAACTCCCTCCTGAACAGCTGAATGACATTTTGTATCTTTACTTGTTTACAGTGGAGAGAAAAGTAGTTACAGGGTCTTTTCTCCCTCAGTTACGTGTAAATAGTAAAAACATTGCCCTAGATTTGTTAAAGCTATGATTTCACTTAATGCAAGCATGAGAGCTATTTTATGGGTTTGTTTTGGTTTTTTGTGTTTGTTTTTTTTTTTTTAAAGATAATTCAGGATAAATACTGAAAACATCTCTCAACCTAGAATGAAGAATCTGTTGAGTTACTTATTTGGGTACTACCCTCTGGAACAGAAGACTTCCTGGGAAAAACCCTTAAACTGATCAGACACAAAAAACCCCAAAGACCAGGTCATTTTAGTTTTAAATATAATTGCATCAACAATTTTGGAGCAAATTTAAATGCACTATATCTGAAGGGCTCAAGTCAGCCATGGAAATTACGACAGACTGTAAAGGACAATTCCACACTTTACAGTCTGAGTATACAAGCCTCACAGATCGGTAACAGTGCAGGTGGCATGCCCACAATCCCTCTGAATTGTCTATGGACACGTATGAACAAAGACACCAAGGCACTGCTGCTCAATCTTGCCTCCAGTGTGAAAAGACCATGCACAAAGAAAAATTTTCTATTTACTATTACTGTTCATTAAGAGAATGAAACTGGAATATTTAAACAGTGGAGGAGGAAAAGATTCTGCAGGGTTTTTAACCACAAGACATCTAAATGTGGAGAACAGACTTACTGAAGTTAAATAAGTAAACACAGAAGTGTTTGGGTTTTTTTAAATCAAGAAATTCTACTACGAAACTGAAATTCTAAAAATCAAGCATATGAATTATCAGATTCTGCTTTACAGTTTGTTCTGTGTAAACAGAGCTTAGGGATTTATAAAACGAGTTCTGCAAAAAGGACTGCAAAATTGAAATACTCCAGTTCAACTTCTTCATTCATGAGAAATTATTAAGCCTTAATAACAGCTCTTACCTAAGCTCTTGCATATCGTGATTTGAAGACATTCTTACTGAAGCAAGGGCAAACTAAAAGTGCATAAGCATATCTGTTTTGCTTTCCAGGCCAAAATGAAGTACCAGTATACTCCTTACGTATTACAATAAGGTACAGTGTCACTATTGTTAGATTGTACTAAACAATATCTATTTTTGTTACACTAAGGCATCTCATTAACTCTTCTTATGCTGTTCTGAGCTCCTGCTCTAAGGTACATGATCTTGGGAAAGGAAGAGGAAAATAAAAGACAAAAATAAAACAACACACACACACACCAATTTAACTTTGCCTATCCATCAACACTGATAATTAGTTTTCAGAGAATCTGACACACACACCCGCCTTTTTTTTTTTTAAGAACTTATACTTCATTAAGCATTTTTTATCTGATCAGTTACACTAAAACTGTCTTTTTTTTATACAACAGCCCATTTTTATTGATGGATTTGTTAGGCAGTGACATCATAAATCTTAACTATGCTCTGGCAGCATTTGTTGCCACTCAAAATTACGTAATAAACACCAGAAATAAAATTCAATTACATTATTTTCTTTATGCTTTTAAGGAAATGTAAAGGAAGTTGTAAGCAATTAGTGTAGCTGCTGCAAAAAGTTATGAAACAACAAAAAAAAGGATGAAGAGGCTAAGCAACAGAGCATGCCACCACTCGGCAACAGAGCCACAAGATAAACTTACTGTTTCTCGATGAATTCACAATAAATCTACCTGTAACTTTGAAGATTCTACAGCGAACGCCCCACAAGAAAAAAATCCTGCATTAGTATGAGATGGGTTGGTCGAGATTTTTGAGATGGAACTAACGTGACTATCCATCACTAGATGCATGAATTCAGCCATTATCTTCTGGTACAGAATCCAAGTAACTCGGAAATTGCTACAGTGATTAGAGAGTGTGCAGGCATTACACTGCAACCAGCAAGTTTGATATGTAAGCAGCACAAATATTGTTGAAGGGCATGTTACCAGTCTGAGCTAGAAGAGTGAATCAAAGCTGCATAAAATGAGGTAGAGGCTCACATGAAGACTGAAGATTTCAAGTAGGCTTGAATCAGGCACATGAAGGCAGTAGAGATACTGAGTTTTTAATTAATTTCTCATGCACATTCATGTGAGGCTTTTCTAGGTGGCACCCTCCAGTTCTTCTATAGCACTTCCCAGTTTTGATGGGGGAGAGAAGGAAGGCCAGAAATCTGGATAATTTATGAGACCAATTTAGTCTCTTGACACAGTAGAATCGGACAGAATTTTAAAAGCCTGTATGGAGGACGAAACAAAGATCTTTGGAAAATGCAAGCCTAAGTATTACTTTTGAAGTAAACCTTCCATATGAGATTTTCTACTGCACTTGCACATAAAAACAGCTCTGAAATGTGAGCCTCACATATGTATCGACATTCTATTTCCAAATTAGATAGCTAACAGCCAGGCTTACTCAAATCCAAAACACTCTTTTACAGGTAGTTAATCAGGTATTTGTAAGTCCTTCACGTAGATTCAAAATTTGAGGAAGACAAAGTGGTTTACACCATCCTTTATCCATCCTACACCAAAAATTTCTGGACAGTGTTTAAAATACATGCCCTATATAAAGGGTATTAACACTATCTTCTTAGAAGTCTTAGAAGTGACAAGATGACAAAGTTCATCTCATTACACGGTTCCCAAATCCAAGAGCATTCTCTTTTCCATCTCTCAGAATGCTCTTGAAAACTTTAATCTACAGATTAAAGACATATAAACTATGGATAAGTCTTACTGGAACTGATTTTCCTGTATTAGATTGTTGTTTGTTCTGTGTCAAGAAACCCCCATGAACTCTATTTTAGGAGCAACTAATTTCTGGTCTTCTTTTTCCCAGGGAACTGTGCATGCGCTCCCTACCCCAAAATTATGCAGTCATGTTTCCTACTTCTGGGTAAACCTCAAGGGTCATGCACACCCACATGATAACAGATGAAACACCATAAGAAAACCATCTTCCTGATCATGCCATCTCCCTTGTCAGGCAAGTATTGCACAACTGAATATGGCTCCATAAATCAACATTATGAAAACCCAGGACTTGTCTTCCAGCCAAGATTCGCATTGTTTCCACCCAACAGTGGCAAAAAGATGTTAGTTACTTTGCTCTACAGGGTTTCAGAATTACATTTGGAGAGAAATGCAGTAGCCCAGTTTCTCCAGTTACTGCAAAACATGTGAACATGGTGTATACTGACCATGTTAGTGAAGTTACTTTCAGAAACACACAGCTGTCTACAGCAGCCCAGACTTCAGCATTTCAGGAATCACAGCCACTCTCACACTTTTCTACTAGGCCTACTTCTTAATTTCTCATCTAGGACCATTCTAGTCTCCAGACAGTTACATTATTCAACTGAAGATTCAACAGAATAAAGGAGAAGGCACAAAAGAGCGCGCAAAAACCTCTGCATAAAGATTCTGTTTGCATTGCAGGAGGACAGGGACTAACCCAAGCCTGATACTTGCTCAATTACTAGCATGGCTGTAGAGCCTTGCGCACCACAATCTAATGAATTGACAGAACAACTCATGCTCTGCTGTTACAAAGCAGGCCCATTCACAAAGGCTGCCTTCACTGAAGAGCTGCATTTACATTATGGGTCTGGTTCCAGCCATCCAGTCTGTGACCCTAGGGGACAGACAGCAGCTCTCCGTCCTGCTCTTCCACACATACAGCTTGGAGAGGACCACTCCCAAGCACACAAGTCCTCTCTCAAGGTTTAGTCCCAAACATTAGGTACAGATAGGAGTACGCACCTGCCCTGAACAGCCAAGTATCTGAAGGTCCCAATAGTTTTGCATGGCTATAGCAGTTTACAAAACTAAACTAAAACCACTATTAAAACCAAAAGAACAAAACCAAAATCATGTGTCTGGGCATTCTGCACTTATTGAATTCAAGCCCCAACGTAAAACATGAAAGGCTCCTGTTCTATACATACCCGTGTTTCCAGATTAAACTGAACACTATCCACCCATAAAGACCATGATTTTTAGGCAAGGATTATTTTAGTTGACAAACATTTGAAGATCAATAGTAAAAACTCCCAATATTTCTACACATCTATCTTATTATTCGTTGATTAAAAACAACTCCACTAACTACACTGTCTTTATTATTGATTTTTACTTGGATCCCTCATAAAGCGACTCCTATCCATGGACAAAATGTCCTTCATCTTTCAACATTACCACTACCAATAGCTAGAAAATGTCTAAAAACACAGCACACCTGCTTACGTTTGCCTAGTAGTAACCAGAGACCTTTCCTCACTGTGCTCCAAAAATCACACCTAACCAGCGTTGACCTTATAATCCCAGAAACAGAAATTTAAGTTAAAATAATGAACATCAAGGATACATAGTTGTGTCAAATCAGATAGAGTCAGACAGGATCCTGAATAATCATAGAACAGTTTGGGCTGGAAGGGACCTTTAAAGGCCATCTAGCCCAACCTCCTTGAAATGAACAGGGACATCTTCAAATGGATCAAGTTGCTCAGAGCCCCATCCAACCTGGCCTTGAATGTTTCCAGGGATGGGGCATCTCCCACCTCTCTGGGCAACCTGTGCCAGTGCCTCACCACCTTCACTGTAAAGGATTTCCTCCTTGTATCCGGTCCAAATCTACTCTTAGCTTAAAACCATTACCCTTTGTCCTATCACAACAGGCCCTGCTAAAATGCCTGTCTCCATCTTTCTTATAAGCCCCCTTCAAGTACTGAAAGGCCCCAATAATGTCTCCGCAGAGCCTTCTCTTCTCCAGGCTGAACAGCCCCAAATAATCCACGCAGCACTGTCAAAGTACTTTTATTCCTACTTCAAGCTGTAAAATGAACTCTTTCTAGAAACCCTGCTGCCACTATTTTATTGCTGAAATACATATGTACAGTCCTTTCAAGTTCACTGAAAGGCTACTGGCATCAGAAATTGCAAAACACAGTGACATGCACACAGAATTCAAAGCCAGAATTCTAAACCCAGCTTTTACAGTGATTTCCAAAACAGCATGCAGTTGGATACATGCCAGCAGTTTCAGGCCAAGTGAAGTCCAACTGATCTCAACAAAACCTTAGAAGCTGGTAAGCAGTTCTCCAAGGAGATGGGCAAAACAACTGTGTGAAATTAAAACAGTAATCACTCGCATTAGAGCTGTATTATGGTATTTGTTTTTACAACATGTATTATTTCATATGTAGAAACATCTACTCATTAAGCCTTTGTTTCCATATTTTGTGAGTATATCACGCTTTCTCAGGAGCACAGTATTATTTTCAAACTCTTCCTTGACAGCCATTCCCACATGGGGCCTGCTACATTGCCAAACCTACTCAACTTGTTTGTGTGACCATGCTGTGAGCTGGATAACAAACCAGGGTCAGTAATTTGTAAACAAGCCCCTCCATCTGAACCTGCAATCAGATCTGTTCAACAGAAGCTCCTGCCCTTAAGCGATTTCAACAGCATCTAACATGCCCACATACTTAAAAGCGTACTAGGCCACAAGCAATTCCTGCTTTGCTGTTCAGTAACAAAGCATCCAATGAAGCTTATGAAATGCAACAGAAATCCTACAAAAATGTATTCTGTAAGGTCACATGACAAATCACATTTACTATCCCATTTTTAACATTAAAATGTTACCCTTCTATGCATATGCAGACACCAACATATTCTATCATGTCTCTCCCTGAAGTCCCCACACAAGATACGTGCAGTCTATATAGGCCATTCAACTTCAGCTGCCCTTGAAAACCGAAACAAGTCTGGCAATCCCAATGCTCATACATTAAGCCTGACGCTTATTTAGTCAACAGCCCTGGTTTCGTAAGGGAGAGATTCTGTAGCATTCTCTTTTGTATACAAAGAGCTTTCTGTAGCTGGCAGAGTAAAAGCCATTTGGAGTTTTACAAGCAAATGCCAAAACTTTGTCTAAAAGGGAGAAACTGCCAAACTCGGTCAAATCAGTCATTTAACTCTTCAAATCTCCTGATTACCCATGGCCAGTGCACAGTTTTAGCAACAGTATAACACACACACACACACTCACTTGCAGTGGTTTATTGATTTATGCTTTACAACATGAAAAAAGTTACATACATACATTTCAACATTCCTTGTATAACTGATACAGAATGTGTAATCTTACTTTGCACTGTGCTAAACTCTTGACCGTAACAATACCTCACAGCAGTTAGTCCCAGGGGCTAATACAGAACGCGACTTTTGAAAAACAGTGTTTTAACATATTACGTGTAAAAAATCCTAATGAAATCCTCTGTGTAATGTAAACCAGATTTTTTAAACTGTTTCTGACCTTATAGTATCAATTTACTTTTCTTATGTCTTCCCTAAACTAAACCAACCTCAACTTTCGCTCCTGCCTCTTATTCGTCCACTATTTTCTTTCCTACAAGTTTCAGACTATAGAATTTCAGAGATCTATCAGCTAACAACGGAACAGAAAAATACTTTAAACAAGATTTTCCTTTTAATCTCATGAACCTCTATGAATATCAGATGCTTTTAGATGTTCAATGTTACACTATAGCAATATATCTCAGTAGCTTAATTTGTTCCTATTTATGAGTCTGCTATCAACCTTATCCCTGATCTTTCTCTGTGTTATCCTCAAGTTCCTTGCTCTCCTCCAGCCTCAAGCAACCTATACAAGACTGACCTCAAGTTTAATGTTTCACTTTTCTAGATCTCTACAGGAAGAAACTAACAGTAACAAAATCTGGACAGTCCATTATCTAGTCATTGTAGTGTACCTCCTTGTTGCAAATTTGCTCTGTGCAGATGCCACTGTCTCCATCAACTAGTCTTTAATATTATTCACAGGGAAACTTATCTAATCCTGCAAGTCTTGGAGAGCATATATACTAACACTTCTTTTTGGGGTGTGGGGTGGGGGTGTTAAGATTTTTCTGATTTATCCTCCAAAGAGCAACTGCATATCAACATGCATCTTCACTTTATAAGACAGTTCGGATTTTATACTAACAGTGTGCAGTTTACAGTGTTTAGGAGGCACAATGTCAATATAAAAATATACCTCTAAGAAAACTTAATTAAAAAAAAGTATGTCACCAGTTAACACAACATAATATTTTAAAAAAGTTAACAGACATGACACTCATGAAAAAAAAGCCAGATCTGAATATGTTGCTGAAAATATCAATTATTTCAACTTTAACTGCATCACTTTCAGAACTAACTACAGCACAGGCCACATCTGCAGAGAATGCTATTCTAGACCACACACAAAAAAAGATTTTTTCACTTTAAGACAACTGAGAAATACTCAGCTTCAATTTTGACATGTAAATTAATTAAAAATAATATATCTAAAAATGCATATAAAACCAGAAAGCTTTTTCTCTCCAATGTTCAATAGCATATTTTCAGTCAACAAACAAATTACCTGGCTCACTGGAAGGGAGAAACTGATAAGCTTGCAGTGTGATATTGACAAAGCAAATTAGAAAAAAAAAACCACCACAAAAACCCCAAAATCCTTGTTTTCTCAGTAATTATTTCCATTATTTCTATCCCTCCAAGGCAGTAACAGTATTTACTTTAATCTGACACTTTTTCAGTTACCATGACAAATCCCATATGGTCTAGCTGAAGCACATACTTGCAACAAAAAGTCAAGATAATAAACGTTGACAATTTTCTTACTGCCCATACATTCTTTCAAAATACCGGTATTCCTAAATACATTCTCATTGCAAGAGCTTTAAGACGACATCTGCTAATCCATCTACTCTTTGGAGGACACTGCCAAACAGTTTGAGACTTCAATTGGATTATTTTTTTCCTTCTACTACATGGACTATCTCTAGTCCACACAAATTTAACAGTAAATGACAAGACAGAATGTCCAAATAAAGCAGACTAAATACAGTTCATTCAATATTCATATAACAGTGAACACTTCCACAAGCTCTAAAGTATTAACTATTCTTTGTCAGCTTTTGAAATTATAACTGTCAGGCACTTATCCCCAAAAATTTTTAACATTAACACTTAAATATGTGCAAAGTGCCATTTAAGTCATTGATGTTATGCCTATGTGTCTACCATTCATATTAATCATTATGTGAGAATATAGTAATTTAAGGGAATAAGATCTAGTTCTCAGTCTTCTACATTAGTTCTGAAAACATTAACACACTGTTAAAACTTGTGAATAAAGAAAGCACATCATATTTAAAGCAGACAGGGCTAGACACTGCTTTGGCAATTATTTATACCTAAAATCAACAGGGAGTTCAACTAAAAGCTGAAGGGAAGTCAATAATATACATCAAGCACAGTCAGGAAGGAAACTTTCAAAGATCATCAAATGTCTATCCTGTTCTAACCAAACTACTTTCTATGCTTGAACTTCCTTCCAAAAATTAAGCGTTCTAGATGAATATTTACAAAACAGAATAAGACAGAGAAAAATATAAAGCAGATACTGTACTTCTGCTTCTGTTTGTATAAAAAAAAATACCCAGTAACTTACACTACTGATATAGATTAAACAATTGCACAAATCAGCGTTTACAAGTTCCCTCCTCAGTTTGAAATACCTCAACAGGAATTAAAGCGTTATTTAACATATCACAACAACTGAATAAATTAGAAAAATATTGTAACCTCAGGCAACATTAACTCCCCAATTTGCCACTTGGTGTCTGGCATGGAGAAGGCAGGGAAGAGAAGATCATGCAACAGATCCTCCTAGAAGCTGTGCTAAGGCACATGAAGGACAGGGACGTGATTCGAGACAGCCAAGGGCAAGTGCTGCCTGACCAACCTAGTGGCTTTCTATGATGGTGTGACTATATGTTTCGGTTTCGGCTGCCGCCAGCAACAAAAGCGCCACGCGGCCGCCCCTCCCCCCGCCGGCGTGCGGAGGAGAATGGAAAGAAAAAGGCAGAAACTGGTGGGTCGGGATAAGGGCAGTTTAACAG
>Ga0065711_1048386_pt1 | contig 11836 bp, 10 predicted proteins | sample Hoacrofraction12_FD_59098 | JGI IMG/M metagenome (GOLD analysis project Ga0065711, IMG submission 59098) | Hoatzin crop microbial communities from Cojedes, Venezuela - Epithelial fraction 12 v2 (version 2) | ecosystem: Host-associated > Birds > Digestive system > Esophagus > Crop | place... | reverse complement strand
ACGGGGCGCGGGGCGGGTCGAAGCAGTGAGGGTCTCCGTGGTCTGTCCGCGGGGCGGAGACGGCCCGTTGGGCTGAGCCGGGGCTGCGGCGGAGTGTGAGCGAGGCGGCCCGGCCGCCTCCCGCCCCCTGCCCGGCTGGCACGGACACGCGCTCGGCGCCAGGCCTTCCGCCCGCGGTGTCGCCTCTACGGAAACGGAGCCGCGGCTGCGCCCTGACGTGGCGGGGCCCGGCCTGGCCACCCCGCTGAAATGAAGGGGCCCGGCGCCGGTAGCTGCCCGAGCGCGGAACGAGCTCCTCCGGGGCGGAGCTGGCGGCAGGGGCACTCCTCCAGCCCAGGGGGAGCGGGCCAGGGCCCCCGAGCGGCCTGAGCCCCGCCAGTGTTCGACGGCCCCGCTGGGAGAGGCCACGGGAGGGGCCGCGCAGTCCCCGGGTGGCGGGAGGGGCCGCAGCGGAGCTGGAAGGGTTTGTCTTGTGGTGGGGGAGCGGCTACCTCGCTGTGCCCAAGTTCAGCGGCTGTGGGTGAAGCACCATCCTATCTCTGGAGTCACTGGCCCAAGCGTGGCTTGGCTCGGTGTTGGGCTCCCGCCACGGCGTGAGGACCATGTTCCGCTGAGTGCTGCAGAGCCACAGAGCCTACGACAAGTGACAAAGCTCTGCACAGCCCGGGCAGGAGTGAAGGAGCAACGGCTGCGTGCAGGGTGCAAGGCGGCTCTGCTGTGAGGGTTTCTGCAGATGTTGGGACAGAGGAGAGCTTCAAGGAGGGCAGTGTGGTGGCTTTGCAAATGCTCAGAGGGTGTCTTCTCCCAGGTGTGGAGCAGGGCAGGGGAGAGCATGAAGGGGCTTGTTGGAAATGGGCAACGGAGTTGGCCTCTGGTGCATGGGAGATGATGGGTGGAGGAGACGTGGATAATGAAGGGTTGGGAGGGGGAAAATGAACAGTCCACAATTGGGGCAAAGAAAAGAAGGTGCCAGGGAGGAGTGTGGGGAGGAATGATGTGGTCTAAGCCATCGGCCAGCACAACAATTTTTGCAGCACCCCTCTGGATACAAACCAGCAGATCAAGGAAACATTTGCAAGGCGTGGACATTGTTGGGAGGTAGGAATCCATAGAGAGATGATGATGAGTCCTCAAATCACAAACAGACAGGCTGGACGACGCCAGTTTTACCTTCAAACCAATTTCTTGACAATCATCTCTTCCCTGGCACCCCAGCTGGTCTCCGGTGCCTCTGTGGGTCCATGTCTGCTTGATGTCTCCCTGGGATGGGCCTGGTTGCTCACTCTGCCTTTGGATGTTCCTTATGCCCTATGGGGTGCAAGAAATTTCCAAAATTGAGAAGGATCCAGAAGTTTTCCAGGAAAAAAAAAATCGCAGCTATCTTATGTCCCCAAGGCTGTGTTTGTACATTTATCAAGTTATGAAAACCAGCTCTTTGGGCTGGTTCATTGGCTGGAAGGAATTAGGGAGCTAAGTCACTGCAGGGTTGCCAATTAGCTGCTGTGTAAGTGTTTTTGTAGAATCAAATCTCCAGCACGAGGAGAAGAAAAAAGCGTTTGTAAAGGAAGCCACCTCCTTAGCACAGGAGCTGGGTGGGCAGGGGGAAAACTGCAGCTGCTACACTTGGGAGGAGAGGGATTGTGCCTCAAATAAACATGACTTGGGTCTCCTCTTCCAAGGTGTAACACCCCCAAATCCTCACTCCCACAGCACCAGGGAGCTCACCTGCCCCGGCAGCTGTGCTGTGCGATTCTGCTGACAACTGGAGCAGCAGCATTTGACATTCAGCATTTGCCTGTCTTTTGCCCACTAATAAGGAGGAGAGGAGGGCAAGCAGTTGTAAAACCAGAGCAATGTAACTGGAAAGCCCCTGCACCAGCAGCACTGCATTTTTCCTTTTCCCAGTCATGCGTCCTGAGGGAGCGGGGTTCCCTTCCCTGTGCAGCTGGTCTGTCTCTCCCTGGTAGCCCTGTCCTGCCGAGCTGAGCCACGAGCACCTATGGGGAAATAGGTGTTAAGGACATGAGGAAAAAAGGCAGGAGGGAAGAAAAGGGTGAGCTCAAGGGGCCCCTTGCTATGAAGAAACCCCCCAGGTGAGAGCTCAGGTCTTTGCCGCCAGCATGTGAGCACAGTCGAGCCTGTCAACACATGGGGCTGGGGGTACTGGACCATGGGCTCCTCTTCCCTCCTTGGTTGTCCCTGGCCCTTGGCTGGGCCTGTGCCACGGGGAGGAGAGGACAGAGTTGCAGGGGACATAGCAAATGCCAGACCTCCAGCCATGGGAAATCGAGGCTCATTAGTTCCACTATGTGCAGAACAACTTGCTGAGGAAGCCAGGGTTTCAAGCTGAGCACGTCGCTTTAAGCTGTGTCTGATGGACCCTTTGATTTGGTTAATTAGACACAAAGTTTTTCTCTGCTGTGGGAGGCCGGGTATGTGCTGAGGAGCACAGCTACCCTGGGTTTACTAATGAGATAATTTATTGTGGCTGTCTGAGAAGGCTGAGTGTACACAACTCCACCCGCGCACACACACCACCCACTCCAAACCCCCTGCTCCCAGCTGGAGAGTCCTCAGCACCAGTGGTGGAAGTGCTGTGGTCAGTCTCCCAGCGCAGAGCTGTGCCGAGGAGCCATCCTGCCCTTGGGGACTTGTGCAGCAGGGCCCTGTTTGTGTCTAAATATCCCTGCAACAGTTTTCACCGCTGCCCTGGACAAACTTTCTAATTACCCTATTTTTCAGCCTAAACTGGATCTTTGATTCAATCAAGTAGCTTGTCTTTGCCTGCTTCTTCTGCTCCAGAAGATCCTTCCTTACATAGTTCAAGTGTTAGGGCTTGCCTACACTTGAAGGTTAATTCTGGATTAATGGACATATAAATCTGAAAGACAGTAGCTAATTCCTGAATAGTGCTGGAAAGATTTACTCAAAACCAGTCATTTCTGAGTAACTCGGTGCACTGGACGGCTTGTACGTTCCCTCCTCTTAGCAGCAGGATCAGGTAAGATGAGGTTTGTAACAAGCAGGTCTGTTTTTTTCAACTGCTTTCTCCCCATTGCTCTAAAAGCAGATAATAATCTCCCCCTTCAGAGTCTGCCTCACTTAAATCCTCGTGCTGTCACCGCCGAAATGTGGCTACAAAGAGATCTAGGAATTCCCCAAGCATTTGGATTGTAAGGGGTTATTTCACAGGTAAGGAATGCAATACCCGGCCTGTCTCGGTCTCCTGCCTGTCTCTGCCCCTCTGTCGTGCGACAGAGCAGGTCTGTCTTTACCAGGCTGCAGTTCCACAGGGCGTTTGCTTAGGGGAACGGTGCCACCTGCAAGTGGCATGTTTCCACAGAGACCTTCTCCACGCAGCCATGCCACACTGAGGCGCATCTCTGCCCTGTCCCTGCCATGGGCCACCGCCGGCAGGTAGCCATCTGGAGATGCTGGCGGAGCCTCCTGCCTCCCGAGCTGCAGGTTTGCGCTTGGAGAACCCTAATTATTGCATGCAGGGGCAGATCTGGGCAGTGCTCTGGGTGTACCTGAATTTAAGTTATTTAGGTTAACAGCAAATTGCACGGGATGGTTGCTTGGGGATCTGGGCAAACTATTCAAAGCAGAAGAAAGTGTCTGATGAATTAGCCAATATTTTTGTTTGTGGACAATTCCCCCCCCCAAAAAAAAAAAAGAAAGAAACAAAACCTCCAGTTCTTACCGATGTGTTTGCAACTCAAAATTACTCCATGAATCCCTTATGACTGAATGTATTGCAGTCAGTGGATTTCCCCTGTCCTGCTTTTATTTTGATCTTTGAGCTCTGGCTAGTCCTGATTTTGCTTGTGCCTAGTGGGTGATTCCAGTTTCCCAAGCCCATACAGAACTTTCAGGTCAGATGTAACTATGCAAGCATGACTTTTTTATCCTATGAAGTTTTTTCCAAGCAGAAGTTGCAACTGACAAATATAAAAAGAAAAATCAAGCAATTTGCTACCACTAAAAGGAATACACAGATTTTTCATAAGCAAAGGGGCACATTTCCCACAGTCCTGCCTCACCGCCATTCCCCCAAGGGATAACAAAGCGGTAGTGTCACAGGTAGGTGACACTTGATGGTATCGTCACCGCAGTGTGGCCCACAGCCCTATCTCACACTGGATGCCACGGGCTTTAAGCACACTCTCCCCACAGAGACCTCTTGCTCTCTGCATCCTTCCTCACTTTCTTATTAGCCAAAATGCAGTGCTGTGAAATGAAGTGACTGCACTGCAAGAGTCAAAGATGAGAAAAGGGAGGAAGAAAAAAACAAACACGGCGTCTAAGCGGAGGAGCTGCAGATGGCTAGACGTGACTGCAAGGGAAGGGAAGGCAGCACTACAGAGTGCCGTTTCAGCTTTCAAGTCTTGTGCTCCCAGGATCTACATGCCATTTCTTGGATGTGGTTTGCCCTGAGGGCAATCTCAACAGCTGTGAAGTTTCAGCAGATGAACGATGTAGTTTTCAATAAATTTCACCACGCAAATGAAAGGATTTTAACTCATTCATGTTAGCCCACTTTTGGTCTGAAGGCTCTTCCAGACCTGAATCCATTCACATCAGAAGTGTTTCCTGTTTGAACCCCAGGGCCTGACTGCTGGAGCACACCTGAGCTAGACTGCTCTGTGCTGGGTTTCTGGAGAGCTCTTCCCCATCAGAAGAGGCTTCTCTCAGCCATGCCCATGAGTCCTAGGAGGCGTAGGTACATCTCTGCATTTACCTGTGCCACTTAAACCCACCCTGGTGACCCGCAGGTGAAAGAAGGTACCAGACGTGCAATGTGGATGCCCTCATCTCCTGATGGCGAAACAGGAGGCAGTAGAAAGAGAAGTTCCCCAGATCTCCTATTCCCCAGTGGCAGATCCATCTCAGAAGTTCAATCTCCTTTGTATCCACATTTCCAGAAGCAGGGCTTGTGCACTTGGAAGCGTGTTCTTGATACCCGTAGATGTAAAATTTCCATGGCATCATTCTGATGCCAACTGAAGGCTGATGCCAGTAGTTGTAACATAAAGTTGTGTCCCAAAAGTCAGCCTTAGTCAAGAAATTACCTCTTCCAAAACACCTCCAGTGTACCCTCAGATCATGAAGATGACAATTACTGTAAGCTCTGAATTCACGTGCTAAATACAGGACAAGATGCCAAACCTGAGCCCGGAGATTTTGTTTTGTTTTCTTCATGGCCACAGAGCACCCCACAAGCAGTCCAGCTAAAAAGCCAGTGCAGGTTTTATGTGGTGTGTGTCCGAATGATCTAAGCAATGAGACAGTGCCCTTCGCTGCCTTTCCTCTGGCTGGGGTCTGCCGGCCGGCTTCAGGCAGCCCCAGGCAGTGAACTCACACCTCTTGTAGGAGATGACAGTGCTGTGCGGGCCGTGGGGGGATCTCACACCTTTACAGGCTCCCTGCTTTACCTGCCTGTCCCAGTTGATGGGCCTGCAATTTCCTCCTCACCCAAATGTCTACCCAGCAACTGTTTTCCTCCACTCTTGCACAGCTGCTCCTTGGCTGCTCTGGTTTCCCCCCTCTGTTGCAGACCCACAGCAAACGTCTCTGGAGAGCTGCGCTTGGTGGTTCCCTAAGCACAGCTCCGGCAGGGGGGGTGACAACTCAGAGATCTCTGTAGTAAAACAGCCTGTGAGCAACTATGGAAGCAAGAATGGGGTCTGTGTGTAAGTCACAGGCACCCATGACCTTTTAGGAGGCTGTTAGCACCAACCCATGAACAGCTACTGCTTTGAACTAGATTATTATGGTAACTACCTCCCCTCATCTTCCACTTCCCAAGCAAAGACATAGCCCATACGGCAGCTGGAGAGATCTTGTGCAATGCTGTAGCCTTTACACAAACAGTTCACAGATACTTGTGATTTGGTGTCCTCTGTCTCAGCTCTCCAAAACGTCTCATGAGTTTTAATCACCACATTGTTCTCCCTGCCCTCCTGAGGCTGTCCAGCCATCAGCTTCTCCTCTCAGCTGGAAACTAAATACTGGAGCCCATCTTTTCTTTCCTCTGTAGAAGCAGCCAGTGGTATTGGACTCTTGCTTCCCCTGCAAAAGCACATGCAGGCCCGGTCATGCACTCTGGTTTGTCAAGATTTCTGCTGAAATGCTGTTCTTTCAGCTGCAGCCTCTGCCATAGAGTGCTGAGCTCAACGCAGGGACCATCCACAGGTTCCTCTGTAGGAACAGTGCACGCTTTTTTTCTAGCCTTCGTACAGTCGGTAGCGTGAGCAAACACTGCAGCTCTTTGCAAAGGCTGGGCACTGTGTATGCCATGCTGGATTCACTCCCAGCCGTGTGTGAGCTCTCATGGTGCTCCTTTCAGACTGCTCTTCAGAGTCTTCAGTTTGGTCTCTGGGTGCTTCCCTGGATCTGAGGCTTCTACACTGAGTTTGTGATAATGTAGTCTCAGAGGTCAGCAATAGCTATCCAAGAAAAAGTGTAAAAACGTTTTGGGAACTGAGCTCTGCCACGATCTCGCAGCCAGTTTATTGTAATGATATTTGTTAGTGGCAACACAATGTGGGTCACAGACACATCCTTCCCCACAGCAGCTAGGGTAGCATGAGCTCTGAATTGCAGGGCACTGCATCACTGCTGCATAAACTAACAGCTGTGAGAGCCACTTTGCATCCCAATGGGAGCCAAGAGAGCACTCACACCAACCAAAACCCATGCATCTGCAATCTGTTTTCCTGGATATCTCCTCTGGACTGAGTTTACTTGCTCTCCTCTCATTCTTCCCTCCTGGCTTACATCCTCACTGCTTTCACATGGCTTCATTCAGTCAGAGCCCACAGCACTGCCCTGATGCTGGGCAGATGCCCCAAGGATACCTGTTTCTGCTCACCCAGCACTAACCAGCCCAGCAGCTTCCTTGCCATGAGCACAGCCGCCCCCCGGTCCTACCAAGATGCGGGGAGCACTCGCTCCTTGCTACTGCTGGCCCTGGCTTGCCAAGCTGTCCTGCACCTCCCAGGGATGGACATCTTCCACTCATCATGGGAAAAGAACACCCTGGGATGATGCCTCAGCAATGTGGAGGGGGAGGAGGGTCCCAGGAGCAGCGAGGCTGAGCTGAGAGGGGCTGGGGGAGTGGTACCTGTTCCAGGGAGGTGCTGATGTGGGGGGAGAGGGAGGGAGGTGAGGGGTTTGTCTGCCCTAAGAAGAAACCTGCGTGAAGAAAAGCCTCAGCCCACACCCTGAATTCCACAGCTCTGCTCAGGGGACAGGGGGAGGGAGAGAGGACAGGATGGGACATTTCCAGCAGACCCACGACTTGTTTGTAAGAGTCTCATTTCACCAGCCCTGCCTGCCTCCTCCCCCATCATCGTACGCTGGGTTTTATTAATGCAGTCACCCTTAGGCTAGAGGGAATCACATCCCAGGAGACATTCCAGTCTCGCTTAGCTTAGGAGGGGATCAGAGGGAGCCAAGGGTGGGGGGCGTTTCACCAGGACGTTTCATTTGCGGAGAGCTGGCAGGTTGGGAGCACTGCAAGACAGCACTAGCAGCCTCCTTATCAGACACTGAGCAGCCGCAGGCTGGATTTGAGTCTCTTGTCTGCTCTCACACTCTGGCTTTGTATATCCCAAAGACCAGCTATTTCTGCTCTGCCCAGGTTGTGGGCTGGAAGTTCTTAACCTGGGTTCTGCCAAGTGCCGGGTGCACGGCTGGGCACAGGGACCCTGGGCAGGGAGTCTCGCCCTTCTGCTCAGGCAATGAACACAACTGCTGGTGACGTGCAGCCAGGTCCAGGCTGCTGCAGGGGCTCAGCCCGGGGTCAGCACTCTTCCCCGTGCACCAACAGGGCCTCAACTGCCAGCTCCTCGCAGCCGTCGTGCTCTGTGCCAGTCAGGGCTGACACCTCTTGCCAGGAATGAGAGCTGGCTCCCGGGCGTCTGGCTCCTCAGGTGAATTGTGGTGTGCCCCGAGCCTACGCCAGGAAAACGCCAGCAGATGAAACTCCATCTCAGGCCAAAAGACATGAAGATGGATATGTTTTCCCTGCCTGGCTTATCTCGCAGGCAGTGCTTCTCACCGGAGCCCGGCACTGTTTGTGTGTGCTCGGCTCCTGGCACGGGCGCCGGCGATGATTAGACAACAAACACTGTGGCGTACCTCTCCCAGGCCTGCAGCCTGCCCTGGCCCTGCCGAGACCACGGCTCGGCAAGGAGTTGCTACCCGGGGGCCAAATCCCAGGGCTGGCTGCAGCTGCACCAGGACTGCAGGAGAAGACAGGAGAGGAAGAGCTGCAGGACTCCACAGCTGCTCGGGCACTGCTGAACTGCAGTGTGAGCTATGCAGGGACAGGGCTGCGGCTGCCTTAGCTGCTCGCCCAGGGACCTGCTCCCGGACTGGACCCCTGCCCAAAACGAGCCACTTTGGCAGCGCAGAGCCAGTGCAGCTGTGCAAGGTGAAGGGCAGGGCAGTCCTGCCATCACCTTGCTTACTCCTAGTCTGGAGGAGGCAGCGGTGCCAGCCCAGCAGCCCTGCAGGGAGTCGTGCACTCAGCCCAGGGGCTCTGCTCCACACGTGCCCCTTGCTTTCATGAGGGCAGTACACCAGACTGATCCCAACCTCGGCAGACTCTAAACCGCTGGGTTCAACCCAGAATTAAGGTCAAGGAAATAAACGCAAAATAAGTAGTAGCGGATCAAGCAAAACTTCCTGGAAGTTCATACTGAGACTGTTACATTGGCCTAGTTAAGCTGAAGTCTGGGAAAAAATCAAAACATTTTACTTTGGCATTTTCAAGGTGCACTCTTTGGATCCAGGACAGCCTGCACAATTCCAGCCATTTTCATTCAAAAGATTTTAAAAAGCTAAAAAGAGCTTTGAAGCAAAGCACTTTGCTGGCTAATAGACATTTTTACATATTACTTTACCTTTCCACTTGTGAGTCCAGGCCCAAAGGCCAAATTTGCCCTAACTCCATGTCGTCCCTTTGCCCCTTCCCCATGCCCATGCTTTAGGCTGCCAGCTGAGAAGGAGAACCAAGGAATTCAAGGCCTGTTCAAGAAATACTTGCAATTCCTGGTGTTTACAAGGGCAGTTCACTGTGCATGACCCCCAGCCTTGTTTGCACCTACCACCACCTGTACAAACACCTACTTTGGCTGCCCATGAGAAAACAAGATGCCAGGGCCAAAAAAAAGCGGAATCCCAAAAGCGAGAGGGTGAGAACAGAGACTTTCCTGATGGGGATGCATCCCCGTTTGTCACCCACTGATCAGTGATGCTGGAGACACCAGTTCATGAGGCCATCACCTACAGAGAGGACAGGAAAGACATTAGAGAAGAAAAATCAAAGGGGTTTCTCTGTCCTGGGGATTTGGCTCCAGCTCAGGGAAATGCCCAGGAGGTGTAAAGCTGATTGTGCAGGGAACCTAAAAACAGGTCCCCAGTCACACAGAATACAGCTGTGAAAGTTGCCAGCGAGGTGGCAGGAAACAAAGGACTTTGGACAGTCAGGCTTAATCCATTTAAATTCAGTTTCTCTCTCACTTCCCCACTTTCCCCTTAGCTCTCATTAGAGAGCTCTTCCCCCACCTCCTCACAGTCTGAAGTGCCTGACAGCAGTTTCACACCCAAGTGGGTGAAAGAGTTAATCCACCTTCTTGCTGCTCACAACAGAGCAGAATTGGACCCACTGTTCCCTTCCTCCCTCTTGCACAGTGTCTTTCTACCAAACACCCACCGGGAAGGGGGCTGCTGAGAAAGGTTAGCCCCAGTTGGTGGTTCCTGTCGAGACTCATGTCATGCTGCCACTTTGCTTACCCAGGCGTTCACAAGATCCCTCCTTGCTGGAAAGACTTAGGGGAGTGGAACAAGAGTTAACGCTTGTGGCCAGAAGGACTTGGAGAACCCATCACAGCTCTGCTGCTTGCTAGGACTGGAAGGCATTGAAGCAGGTGCCAAGCAAGAAGAGCCCCGCGTGGGGATGCTGTATCAGCAGCATCAGTGACTGGTGGGACCTTGCAATCATGAAGGCTTCCACTGAGCTCCTGCAGCCACCACAAGATCCTTGAACCCCAAGTTTGGCTCCAGTCTGGCAGGAGCTGCAGGAAAGCAAGCAGACAGTGCCTGCACTGAGATATGTCAGGTTGTCGGTGCGCTGGGGCTGAGATGAGAGCCGTGTGCTCATCTGCCAGAAGCCTGTCTACATTCAGCAAGCTGCAAACTGAGGTAGGGATAAGGGCTATATGGACAGACAGTGGCTGGGAGAGCTCCCAGCACAGAAACACTAGCAAGAAGTTCTTCTGCAGGCTGCACATAGGGCCCTCTGCAGAAGGTGAGCACACAAGCCCCCAGAACACCCAATGGGCCATTTTCCTGCTGCTAAACATCTGCTTGGTTGGCTGGAAAATATTTGTAAACCCAAACACACCATGCACTTTCTTTTGTGTTAAGTGCCTTGCCAGGAGCCAGCAGTTCACACACACGGTCCCATCTCTGCAAGGACCATGTTTCCCAGAACACCCCCTTCAAAAATCTCCCGTTATTAAGAAGAGCCACACTGCCTGTCGCTGCCTCACAGGCTGCTCCCACGCCTCTCCCCACTTACCCAGGGCACCAACAGGCTCCACTGCTATGGGCTGGAAGGCACCAAGCTCCCAGAGACACCAGCATTCAAAGACAAGACACTAAAGAAAAGAGACAAAGGCAGGAAAGCCTTTCTCACCGAGACCCAGCTGTCTGGCTCAGAGCAAGGCAAGCAAGTAGGATCTGCTCCGCATTCCCGCAGCACAGCCAGAAAAGCAGGAGAAAAGTAAGTTCCACAGTGTAAAGTCCGAGCCCTTTGAATACCAGCTCCTTGCTTATTCCAGTTTGCCTCTTCCCTCCTTCCCTCTCCACTCTCACAATTAGGGTCTCGAGGATATGCCAAACACTGCTCTAGCACGGGGACATCTAGCTAACAGCCTGCTAGCTAAGCATGGCAACACCTTCTAAGCATGGCCATGAACAGGCTCTTTCTTCTCACATCTGCTTACCGTACCCAGTATTTACATCCTCAGTATGGTTCCCATAAAACAAAACATGAACAACTGATCACAGAACAATAAAACAGTAATACAGTCTGGGACATCAGGAAGCCTTACCCACTCCCTGCACACCAGCCCAAGCAGCTGGAGATCAAAGTTTTCTTATTTGCATGCATTTCTTGAAACAATTTGCAGCTAAACTCAATCTACAGAGAGGATGCTGACACAGTCCAGGGCTTCTCCCATAGAAACAGAAAACAAGAAACCAGATCTGCACATTGCTGTCTCCGTCTCCAGGTGGCTGAGAGGATGGAGTCTTTGGCATCTCCAAAATGAGGGCTTTTCCCTTCCTTCCCCTCCCGCAGCATCCCGCACAGAGAAAGCCTTGTTGCAAACGGTTAAGTGAAGGACTACGCGCACACAGATGGCTTCGGCAGAGCTCTGCACAGGCAAAGCAGGAATGCAGACACATTTTGTGCGTCAAACCCAGAGATCAGCGGGGACCGAGAGGTCTCGGCGTGCGCTGAGGGTCTAAGAGGACTGCGGTACTGCTAAGCAGGAGAGGTGAAAGCCACCTTTAAACTGATCCCAATTCAGACAGAAACCAGTTGCAGGACTGGAAGCATTGACACCGAGCCGAGGTGACTCCAGCAGCTGCTCCTAAACCTGCAGATGCCAAAACCCGGGGCGGCGAGGCAGACCACCACCCCCGGGGAGCCCTGCATGGCCCCAGAGCCCTCCGCAGCCGGCTCCGGCGGGGGGACCCGCTGTACAGAGGCTAGGGGCCGGGCAAGCGCAGGAGGGGGGGTCCCGCCCGGCCCGGCCCG
>Ga0065711_1048385_pt1 | contig 11836 bp, 6 predicted proteins | sample Hoacrofraction12_FD_59098 | JGI IMG/M metagenome (GOLD analysis project Ga0065711, IMG submission 59098) | Hoatzin crop microbial communities from Cojedes, Venezuela - Epithelial fraction 12 v2 (version 2) | ecosystem: Host-associated > Birds > Digestive system > Esophagus > Crop | place... | reverse complement strand
GGGGGGGGGGGGTTAAAATAAATGAAAGTCTATTTTCCTACTTGAAATTTCTGGTTTTAAGTTGTTAAAGTGAACTCCTGCAAATCAGACCCTGTTTTCTTTTTAATTGATGTAGTAAATGATGATGTTTTCCTAAAATGTAGTCATCTCTGAATGGCTTTGTTGAGGAATAAGTGTTATAAGAAATGCAAAACAACATCTGGAGTAAATGTGATTTGTCAGCTCAGCTCTGGATCACCAACAGCAATGCAGCAGAATGAAGACCACAGCTGTTTTACTGTATGAAATAAAGTTCCAAATATGACATCAATGCTTCTGCAAGCAAACAAAATTTCATGAGTTCATACTTAATTTTGGTGAATGCTTGTAAAAGCTACGTGCTTGAACTGCTCTAAATATCCCTGGAAAAAAAAAATCATTAGTATTTTTATGGAAAAAAAATGGACAAGCAGAATCTAGCTTCAAAAACCTCCTTGCAAAGTGTTGATTTAATCTTTAAAGTATTAACACAGACGATAATAAGTTTCTGGATTAAGCCATCGTGATATTATTAGATACTAAAACCATGCAAGATGATGGTAGTATTACTTTGTGATCATTAGATACCTAGAAGTAATGTTTTCTGAGCACTACAGAAAGCATAATTACTATTTTCAGGTGGCATTCGTAAGACGAAACTGAGCAGTCATTGAAAATTTAAAGCAATGCTGATATTAGCCGATATCATCAGTCACGGGTGAAACAAATGTGAATGTTAAGTCCTGAGTTTTGAGAATCGATGCACCCTTCATAGTATAAAGCATACGTTCTGGTGTTGCTTGAATTATTACCAACTTTTCAGGACAGTTGGAGATCCCAGGCCTTTGGTCTCTAGCCTTCATGCTGTTTCTGAGATATGGTAATATTTGACAGCATCCCCCTGTCTTGTCATACCGCATTGCAGAATTGACGTTGAGTGCCAGAAATGTGTTACTCCAAATACCAGAGAATGGCGAGTACAGCAACAAGCAACAGCATGTTCAGTTCAGTGAAAAGGCATTTGTTTAAACTTGTTCCACACGAGTAAAAGCAGACTGCTTGAAACTGGAGGAGGATGCTGTGCTGTCTATTTTATAAAGATACTGTGTGAGAATTTCAGTAATAAATGTAGCATAAAGAAAAATCTGGAGAAGTATGTTGAGGCAGCATGAAATTCAAAGTGATTAACTGTGTTCTTTTGTGTTTGTTGTCTCCTATAGCTGTGTCCTCAGTACTGGCCAGAAAACGGAGTACACCGACATGGTCCTATTCAGGTGGAGTTTGTATCAGCTGATTTAGAAGAAGACATAATCAGCCGGATATTCCGAATTTATAATGCAGCCAGAGTAAGGATGTTGTATTTGCAAAACAATTCTGCCTCAGTAGATGAGTTTACTCAAATCACAAAAAAATGAAAGTTAATCTCAAATAAAACCATTCTCATTTTTCAGTTTTTTTATTTGAAAGCAATGGTGCAATACTTAGTCACACCATAATCAATGAGAAAAAAAGCATTCTATATGTAATCAAAGCAACAAATATTTTAATGCATATCTCAAGTGTGTTAAATGCAAATGAAATAAATGCAGTATTCAGATTGTATGGTAGCCAAGAAATGCTAAAATCAGTGCTGTTTTCAAGAGTTTGAAATTAGCTATCTTGCATATTTGTATCCTGTGCCATGCGAAGAAAGCTGTGTGCCAGTACTAGGCCAGTTTTTCAATAGCAGTGCCAGGCTTTTAGTGAAGAACCTGTCCCACTAATCACACTTCATAATATACATAAGCACTTCAGAGGGACAAGTATGTTCTCACATCCAGCTTTTGTGCTCCCATAAAGTTGACAGAAGACTAAGCGAGGCATGTCTTTTGAGCTGAGTGAAGAAAGATCCCACCACAGATCAGGCATGTCTTCCCACCCAGATGGAGGGAGGCTTTGCAATAGACTAGTATCGATCACCGAAGAACTGTAGCTGCAAATAAGCAAGCACATCCCTGCTGAAAAAAATCGGGAGCTGCCTTAAGATCCAGTAGCTCTCAGGACAGTGAAAGGCCCCCAAAACACATCCAAAAACGTATCCTAAGAGGGAAGCAGATTGTAAGCTTCAAGATACTTCTTTAATGCTATGAAGGCCTTGCATTCGCAGTAAGTGTGCCACCATAAAGAGCACAATCTCCTGCAGTGTTAATGTGAGCTTTAGCAGGCGCTGGGTCTGGCTGATGTGCTTTGAGAAGAGGGGCTGTCAGCTGCAAGAAACCAGCCAGGAAATCAGCAGATTCCAAATTTTGACATAAAGCAGACAAAACCCATTGAAGAACATATCTAATGCTGTATCCACTTTGGTTTATTGCCTCATCGTGTTAATCTTACATCCTCTCTATTACCTTTTACTCTAGAGAAAAAATTGTAATGTAAACATTTCTGTGTGTTGCTTCTTTTAAAAGTGGCACTAAAATGCCCTGACTTTGCACAGAAGTGAAAGTGGCAAATCCTAGACTACAAAAGCAGTTTTTATGTGTGTGTTTATTATGCCCTTTTCAAAGGACTGTAATTTTCTGCCACTAACACTTGTTCTATGCTCCTTTTTTATTTTAAATCACCATAAAGCAACTGTTCAGTAACGTTTCACCAGAGGGGTTCTGATGGCTGCAGTAGCACACAATAAAATAAAATGTAGTTAGACTTTCTATAAGCCAGAAAAAATCTGAGGGTTTTGTTTGGTTTTTTAAATGTTCCTTGCTTCAAAAAATCTTGAGAGGTTTTGACCTTTCCTGTAAAAAAAGACAGAAGCATGTAAACGTTCTCTAAAATGCTGAAGCGTGTGGAAAAAAAGGGTATATAATTGAAGTTGTGTTGCAGCTCCCTCTTTCCTACCAAGTTCCTGCTATGATATTAATTAATTATTTGCTTGATCCTGCAGCTGTACCATTGCTCTATTCTAGTCTATTTGTATAGCACTCTGTTTAAAACGTCTTTTTCTAATAACTCTGTTGGAGATTAAAAGTCATAACTCCTCAAGGGCAGTTGAAATTACATTAGTAGTTTGTCGGCGGTGAGCTGCTTGAACAACTTTCCTCACTGATGCAAATATCTAAATTATGTACCAAAAAAAAATGCTGTTATTTTTCCTGCTTGTGGTCTGAATCTCTACAGCCCCAAGACGGCTATCGGATGGTGCAGCAGTTCCAGTTCCTGGGATGGCCCATGTACAGAGACACTCCAGTTTCTAAACGCTCCTTCTTGAAGCTCATCCGTCAAGTGGATAAGTGGCAGGAAGAATATAATGGGGGAGAGGGACGCACAGTTGTACATTGCTTGTAAGTACTAGAAACAGAGGAGAGAAAGTAAGGTAACACCGTTACAGAATTTGTGCCAGGTTTTTAGGTGAAGAGGCATCTGTCTAATCCAGAGCTGGATAAATAATACAATTTCTCATTTAAAAGCTTTGAATACAAGAGGAGTAGTATAATTTTTTACGTAGATTGATGGGTTTCCCTCTCTGTCCCTTGGTAGATCCCTGTGAAAAGATGATGGGTACAATTTAACTCTTTTATATAAAGTCCCTAACTTTTGCAAATGGAAAAGGTGCATATTTATTCAGAGTAAATCAAAATTGTACCTTCAGAACAACATCCCTTTTATTTCTACAGATAAGGACTGAAGAAATATGTAGTATTGGAGGGGTGATTCCTCTTCCAGACATAAAGCACAGAAGTAAAAGTGGTGTGATAGACCAGTTATGATGGCTCTGTAATTGCCTTACCTTTCTCTAATCATGGTATATATTTTTGTCCTCCTGTGACCTTTGTGCTCCACTGGTCCAGGCTCTCATCCACTCTGCCACCATCCCTCTTTTGTAATGGCTTAATACTTGTACATGCTGTTTGCCCTCAGCGGTAGCCAATCTTTTGAGAACAAGTCTTTAGTGCTTGAAGTTGTATCCCTCTTCCTCTAAACATCTGTTTAAAGATGCTGCCATAATGGAGAAGGGACATGCTAATGGGAAAAGCACACGTGAAGACACTTTCAAAAGTTGGGATCCAATGTTAGAATGATGGAGGAAAATCTAAGACTGTATTAATGATTCCCACTATCACTGACCTTGAACAAGTCATTGCTCTTCAGTTTCCCCATCTGTAGAATGGGGTAATAATACTTTCATCAAAAGAGCATTGTGCAGTGTGATTAATTAATGTTTTGAGATCTTTAGCTGAAAAGACCCTTTTGAAGTGCAAATTACTGTTATCTCTGAGGTGGCTGATGATATTAAATAGTTGTACAACATCACACATGCGTCACTTCCAGGCAGTAAAGAAAGAAAAAGCTCTAATATAATCCTTTTAAATGACTTTAATTAAAATTCTCCAAGAGTCCCACAATATCAGGCAATGTTTTGGCAGCAGAGAGCATTCTTTTCATACTGCCTGGATTTGACAGATGTGTGACACTGTGTCTTCCTTTGAAAATCAACCATTTGCGAAGCCGGTTTGAAAGACCTGCTACCTAACTAGTCTGCACTCTGGTAATTATTAAGGTTTATTATTTTCGGTGAAGCGCAGCCCAAAGATTCTGATTAGAATAGCTGTAGAAATAAAAGGGTTCCCAGAAAGAAAGAGATTCTCTGGAAGATTAAAAATAACCAGGGATAAAGTATTATTAAATACCGTGTGGATCATGCATATGAACATTTGTGCCTGGCTTCTTTGTTAGCAAGTCACTTCGGGTTCTCTTCTTCTGATACCGTGGGTGGAGGGGGAATACACAGACTTGTAAAAGTAGTCATTGCCAGGCAGCTGGCCCTTGTGCGTCAGCCAGGGGAATATCGCAGCGTCACCACGTGCCATGCTAAACATGCAGCCACCAGAAGGGCTTCTGCAGATGAGCTTTTGGCACTTCTGCTGTTCCTCCAAAACACCTTTGGGTCTGGGAGGAAAGCCCCAGGATCTGGAATAAAAGAACTCAGAGATCCACTTCCTCTGTAACATTTCCAGGCCTGATGTTCATTGCAGCCTTGTGTGTTGGCAGTGCAAAAGAGTGTTGAACTGAATCCACAAGTACCTTGTCCTTATTTTAGCATCCTCTTTGTGCTGTCTCAAGTGTTCACTGGAGGCTGGTGCAAAATGCAGCCATGCAATTCGCTCCAGGCTTTCAGCCTGCTGAATTCTGAATCATAGATTTGAGATCATTCAACCCATTAATTCCAATTAAAAATCGTGTTTTGCCCAGAGTTCAGCAGGCTTCAGGGGCAGGAATGTTCTGTGGTTTCTCCCTACTGGAACTCGGGCCTTCTGTAACCATCCCTGGTGCTGTACCAACTTGTAACACAGAGTCAGTCGTAACTGAGCCATTTTATCATTTTTATTGTAGGAATGGAGGTGGCCGCAGTGGGACATTTTGTGCAATCAGTATTGTTTGTGAAATGCTTCGACATCAGAGGGCTGTTGATGTATTCCATGCTGTGAAGACACTGAGGAATAATAAGCCTAACATGGTGGACCTTCTGGTATGAGCTTTTTAACTGCACCACTAAATAGGAATTGTTCCTTTTTCTCAGAAGACTCAGTAAGATTTCCAAGATTTGCAGTGGGAGTTGTTCACAAAGCAAGCAAGTCATTTTCAAAGGGGATAATGAAGTCACTTCACTTGTAAGAGTATTTTTACACTGCTTTCTTCCCAAGGAGACTTTGTCTCTGTTCTTTTGAATTTTTTAAGAGTTTTAAACTTTCAGCCGAACATCCTTATTAATTTTCTTTTCTAGTAGGCTGAGCCAAGTGGAGAGCAGCCCTTGCATGGTTGAAATAATAGTTATGTAAAATGAAATGCCAGATTTTCAAATTATATATTTTATAAATAGCTTAATCGCCTAATATTTATCAAAGCCATGAATTTCAGTTTGACATCCAGAATATTGCATTTAATTATGGTTGCTCTATCTCATAGGAAGATTAAAGAAGTTCAGAAACAAGGGGCCATGTGCAATTATTTTCCTAGAGAGTGTTTTATAAGCTTTTTTTTTTTTTTTAAATGGAGAGTTGCTGAAGTGCCAGCTGCTATGCCACAAGAGCTGCAGAACAGCTTAAACCAGCAGGTTCTTACACTCCAGTGTGTAGTTCTGTACTTGGAGACGGGTGTAGCGTGATACCCAGTTCTGAAGCCTGGGCTATAAAAAACACTTTCACAACATCCTGCTGCAGAGGTGGCTGCTTAAGAGGCAGCTGTACTCAATTTAGCGTCGTAGGCAGGAGGAAGCAGCATCTGAGCGGCTTCAAGGATGCTAAACCAATCTGAGCTAACATTGCAAGCTCTGGTTAAAGAAGTTTGGGTCATATTTCAACATCTTTTCTACAGAGTGCCCAAGATGAGGCAGGAGGCATCTCACAGAGCTGGTCCAGCCTCTTGTAATTTTTTGAGAGATCCCCCTCTCTCAGATGAGGCGCTGAGATCTAGGTGTGAGACACGCTAGCGAACGAGCAGAAAGCAGGAATTTCTGCTGGGAGGAGCAAGGCTTTCAGGCTCACGTGCAGATGGGTAGGGCTATCCGCTTCCCCCCCACACGTATCACTGTGCCTCACCTGCCCCATAGAACGTGTCCCACCACATCCTCCATCACAGGCCTCTCATCTGTCCTTCCTGTGAAATCTCAGATCCTCCCCTGGGCCCTGCTCTGGCCGGGCTTATGGAAAAAAGCCAGATGTTGCCAGCTGTGAGAAGCGAGGAGGGAGTTTACGAGCAGCACCATGGGGCCATGAGCCAGCAATGTGGAACTATGAATCTTGTATCAGTAAGCAACTACCAAGCTTTCGCAGTGGTGGGAGGGAGCAGCTTATTTGGCTCCTCTTCCTCTATTATATTCTCAGGAGGAGAATCCCCATGCTGAGAACAACACATTTTTATTTCCTATATATTAAGAAAAATATCCTACTTCTTCATTCAGATAGTATAGTTTGGATAGAGACTTGGCATTCCTGCTGTTCTCTGTTCTCCCAGAGCTGAAGTCCACAGAACTCACTGATCTCTTATTCAGTTATTTTAAAGAAATAAAGAAAATTACCAGTGTGAAGATGTACAGTTGAAGAAAATGCTGTCTGTAAGTTCCCATTTGTGACAGTTCTCCAGGTATAGATTTGTCAGGCCACTGTCTCCATTTTTCAGCAGAGATTTTTTTTAATCAAAAACTAAATGTATTATTTTAGAATGTAAAAATAGCTTCTAGTAAATTGGAGATTGTATTAAGAACATCTGGATGACATTGAGAGGCCTTGTAAGGCCTTTTCATTAGGAGATTTCAAAGTGGTTGTGAAGGAGATGAGTATTGTTTTCCTTATTTTACAGATAGAGGAATGAAGGCAGAGGACAATCAGGATATTTCCCATGATAAAGTAATTCAATGACAAAGCAGAGTCAGAACCACATCTCTTCAGTCTTGGTCTGCTACATTGTAGGAACAAATATTTGAATTAGCAAGGTTTCAATTTCCATGTAGATGGTTTCGTGGCAAAAGGGAATCAGGACACCTGAGTTCTTTCCTGATCCTGTTACTGACTTTGTCCTTTATGACCTGTCTTATATTAATTTGTCTTTGCCTCAGTTTCTACATCCCAAAAATGAGAACAGTAATATTCATCTACCTTTGTAAAATTCTGTGATAAAGACAAAATGCTCAGAATTATAACAGTATTTCATAAAGATAGTTTCAAGACTGCTTTATCAATACCTGTTATGCACTTTCTGACTAGATGAGTCTTTACGGTGCATACCTAGAGACTGATCTCTTAATTTCATTGAAACCTCTGCTTTTGCTGCGTGTAAAAACCTGAATGTTGCATCCATACTATATAGAAAATCTATAAAATTCTTCAGCCATCATACGAAGGGAACACATGGTATTACAAAATGTCTGTTACAGAATGCCCAAAGCATTTTGTGGTAAATGTTATCTGACCTACCAGTAGGTGTCCTAGAAAAAAAAATAAATACACTTCTCTGAAGCTAGCTAACGTAAAAAGACTTCTAATATCCACCATCAAGTGAATAATAAAAATGTACAAAGGACACACATCCGTGAACACAGTGGGAAATAATACATGTCTACTCTTTAAGACAGATATTGGGTTTACTGGAAATGACAGTTATTCTGCTGGATCAGTAAATCAGCATAAAATGAGCATGGAAAAATGGAAATGGATGAGTGGGTGATCTCTTGTTTTGATCTGTTATATAGTTATAGAATAATTTTAATTTACGTAGAAACATACATGCAATAAAAGCAGAAAAGGAATAATTTACATAATGCTCCTGTATTTCCTTTCATTTTTATTCTTTTCTCATTCTCAAGAAGACACAAGCAGTTCATGGAACCCTGCAGTATCTTAAAACCTCACATACAACACGTTCACAACTTAGGTGATATGTGCACCTAAGATTTGTTTTCTTTTGAAGTGACAGCTCTCAACAAAAGAACTCAGAAATTGTCCATGCTTGTTAATGGCTTTTTGATTGTTGTAATATTATTTTGTCTATTACATGTTAAAGTGGACTCTCTTCTCAGATAAAATGTGACCAAAAATCACAAGTACAGGCCAACAGACTTAATCCTTTAAAACATTTGCTTCAATGAAAAAGAGACTATATTTGAAATGTAGTTGTAATCTTCCTACTTGTGATGTTCAGAAGGTGAAGGCTGAGTGCTGTTAGCTAGTTAACCCTGTTGTTGTTACTCTGTGTTCTGTATGTACATGCTGAGTTATCTTTTATTAATTGATCAAAATGCATAAGAGAAAGAGGCATTTCAGTGGCAGAAATAGTCATAAAACTAGCAGGTATTTCCAAACTGAATTTTTAGAAGCCAGGGCCCTTGGATTCAGGGAACCCACACTTACCATTTCTTCCAGCTTTTTTCTTTCATTTAAATGTTTGTAGTATTGCTAAATATTCCGAGTAGCAAGGATGAAAATGGAAGAGGGGTATGTGTGCACGCAAAGCCGTGGCGTCATCAGTGACTGCATCATTTAAAGTTGGAGAGTGAGTGAGGGTCAGTGAAAAACCTTGGCCTCTTTGTGCCGCCCAGAGATGTGAAGGGGGCAAAGCCCCGACCCTTCATCTCTGACTGGTGCAGACTGGGTCTGCGTGACTGGGTCTAACATGAGCCAGCAGTGCCCAGGTGGCCAAGAAGGCAGCATCCTGGTTGTATCAGGAACAGTCTGGCCAGCAGGAGCAGGGAGGGGATCGTGCCCCTGTACTCGGCACTGGTGAGGCTGCACCTCGAGTACTGTGTTCACCTTTGGGCCCCTCCCTACAAGAAGGACATTGAGGTGCTGGAGCGTGTCCAGAGAAGGGCAATGAGGCTGGTGAGGGGTCTAGAGAACAAGTCTTATGAGGAGAGGCTGAGGGAGCTGGGGCTGTTTAGTCTGCAGGAGGCTGAGGGGGGACCTTATTGCCCCCTACAACTACCTGAAAGGAGGCTGTAGTGAAGCAGGCTGTAGTGAACAGACCAACGTCTCTTCTCCCAAGTAACTACCGATAGGATGAGAGGCAATGGCCTCAAGCTGCATCAGGGGAGGTTTAGATAAGATATTAGGAAAAATTTCTTTACTGAAAGAGTGCTCAGACATTGGAACAGGCTGCCCAGGGAGGTGGTCGAGTCACCATCCCTGGAGGTGTTTAGATATGGCACTTCAGGATATGGTTTAGCAGGCATGGTGTTGTTGGGAAGGTGGTTGGACTTGATGATCTTAGAGGTCTTTTCCAACCTATGATTCTATGATTCTATGATTCTATGATTCTGTGATACGTGCCACGGGAACGGGATCAGCCACATCTCCAAGCAGCTGGGAATAAAACCAGCAGGTCTGTGTTTGAAGCACAGGGTTGGCACGTGAATACTTAGCCTGGGTAACAGAAGAGCTATTACAAGCCGAACTTACACATGCCCATTAATTGCTAAAAATTAATTGAAATGAATCCAATTAATTTAGCGCAAGCCTGATCTCACAGTGCCTGTTGCACTGGGAGAGGGCAGTATTTCAGCGTGGCTTTGGGCTGCACGTAGCAAAGGAACTGTAAGCAGCTCTTGCTGCAAAATGTAGCAAGTGTATGAACAACTTCAAAAAAATGTTAAGATCTGGGAAGTACTAGACACTGGGTCTCATTTAAGATAAACATTTCCAGGGAGGAATTTCAATAACTCCAGCTCTGGTAAAGTGCTACAGGAGCATTTTGACAGATGACAGAAGGGCTGCAAGACCATTTGCTTAAGTGTAGTCAATTTTTCTCATACAAGCGTATTAGAGCAGCTAAATACACATGTAATATGAGCAGTGCCATAAGTTACTGTGTGCAGTGTCCATTGTCTGGTTAATGTAAAGATTTTCTTATCTCAATATAGCTGGTTCCGACTGACAACAGCTGATAGTAAATAATATTAACAGAAGAGAAATATTGATCCTCTTAATTAAGTTCCTTCAGTAACTGACTTTGTGGTTTCCTTTTGATTTTTCAGGATCAATACAAATTCTGCTATGAAGTGGCTTTGGAATACTTGAATTCTGGCTGATTGCATAAAGAGCACACAAAGTTCCTCCTTTCACCACCGCAAACAAAGCAAGTCGCTTCATGATATCTGTGTAAATGAGATGAAGACTTCTCAGTGTTATGCTTATACTGCTTTGTATAATTGGCTCTTTTTAAGAGCCCGAGAAGATGTTTCTAAAACTGCTTGCACTGCCCGTTTTCCACTATAATGCTGCTGCTTGACACCCATATGAACGTACTCCAAACCACATGGCAGTTACTGAACACTGTATTCATACATAGCCATTGATGTGGTGAAGCAGCGTAGTCCTCTGGTAAATAAGAGAGCACAATTATATTCTTATGAAGGAATTTGTACTTTTCTGTTATATTTCGTTGCCTGTGATTCTCCGTTATTGTCACAGCCTAGTGTACATTTCTGTTCTGTGGAGAATGCTGTCTGGCATTTTGATAATATATGATTTTCATTATATTTGCATTCTAACACGTGCATAATAAATGAATCATATGTAGCTTATCTGAACTAATGGAAAGACATGTACCAAATCATGTTAACTTTGTTGAGTTGTAATTTCTATCCACTTTGTACCATTTCAGAGAGAGAGTCTTGATAGAAGTACAGTTAAAAAATGCAAAATACAGGATGCTCAGATTAATATATCCAAAGCTTTTTCATTTGTTTATATTGTAAATATTTTTTGATTTCATCAAATTATTTATTCATTAAAATGAATTTTTTTGTGAAGCACAGTGAGTGACAATCATTTTTATTAAGCCCTGGAAATGCTTACTGTATGATAGTGTAAACATTTGTTTACCTTGTATGGATTCTCAGCTCAATAAATAATTACATACGTGATAAATTCTCGTTTTATTTAATATCTCTTGGCATCTGAGTGCCTTCAGCTAAGCCTCTTTTCAGATTAATTCTTGTAGATACTGAGCTACCTCCAGAGCACATTTATTGTGGGATTCAGTGTTGATCCAGCCAAAAGCAAGATGTGCCATGCCAATATATAAAAAGAGGTGAATTGTATGTTTAAAGATGCCCATGCACAAATACAGAATGTGAAAATTGCCCTGCTGTATGAAGAAGAGATGATGTTGGTCTTGCAGTACTCAGTCTTGCCACAGCATTCCTCTGCAGCCCTGGACATGCTCCATCAGTCGCTCTGTGTCTGCTGCTACAGAAGGGACGATGGTGCATTTTTCTCGGGAAGAATGGCTGCTTTAAGCGGGAAGGAATTCCTCGTGTTAAAGATACCAATACTAGAATGACCGGGGGGGG
>Ga0065711_1048383_pt1 | contig 11837 bp, 6 predicted proteins | sample Hoacrofraction12_FD_59098 | JGI IMG/M metagenome (GOLD analysis project Ga0065711, IMG submission 59098) | Hoatzin crop microbial communities from Cojedes, Venezuela - Epithelial fraction 12 v2 (version 2) | ecosystem: Host-associated > Birds > Digestive system > Esophagus > Crop | place... | reverse complement strand
TAATATCCAATCTGAACCTCCCCTGATGCAACTTGAGGCCATTGCCTCTCATCCTATTGCTAGTTACCTGGGAGAAGAGACCAACACCTGCCTCACTACAACCTCCTTTCAGGTAGTTGTAGAGAGCAACAAGGTCAACCCTCAGCCTCCTCTTCTCCAGGCTAAACAGCCCCAGTTCCTTCAGCCGCTCCTCACAAGACTTGTTCTCTAGACCCCTCACCAGCCTCACTGCCTTTCTCTGGACATGCTTCAGCACCTCAATGTCTTTCTTGTAGTGAGGGGCCCAAAACTGAACACAGCACTCCAGGTGCAGCCTCAGCAGTGCCGAGTACAGGGACACAATCACCTCCCTACTCCTGCTGGCAACACTATTCCTGATACAAGCCAGGATGCCGTTGGCCTTCTTGGCCACCTGGGCACACTGCTGGCTCATGTTCAGCCGGCTGTCAAACAACACCCCAAGGTCCTTTTCCACCAGGCAGCTTTCCAGTCACTCCTCCCCAAGCCTGTGACATTGCATGGTGTTGTTGTGACCGAAGTGCAGGACCTGACATTTGGCCTTGTTGAACTTCATACAGTTGGCCTTGGCCTATCAATCCAGTCTGTCCAGATCCCTCTGCAGAGCCTTCCTATCCTTAAGTAGATTGACACTCCCACCCAGCTTGGTGTCATCTGCAAACTTACTGAGGGACCACTCAATCCACTCATCCAGATCGTTGATAAAGATGTTAAACAAGACCGGACCCAAAACTGAGCCCTGGGGGACACCACTTGTGACTGGCCACCAGCTGGATTTAACTCCATTCACCACCACTCTCTGCCCTCGGCCATTCAGCCAGTTTTTTACCCAGTGAAGAGCACACCCATCCAAACCATGGGCAGCTAGTTTCTCCACGAGGATACTGTGGGGAACAGTGTCAAAGGCCTTATTAAAGTCCAGGGAGATGACGTCCACAGCCTTTCCTTCATCCACTAGGCAGGTCACCTGATCAAGAAGGAGATCAGGTTGGTCAAGCAGGACCTGCCTTTCATGAACCCATGCTGGCTGGACCTGATCCCCCTGGTTGTCCTTCACATGCCCGGTGAGCGCACACGAGATGAATCGCTCCATAATCTTCCCCAGCACCGAGGACAGGCTGACAAGCCTGTAGTTCCCGAGATCCTCCTTCCAGCCCTTCTTGTAGATGGGTGTTACACTGGCGATCCTCCAGTCATCTGGGACCTCCCTTGTTAGCCAGGACTGCTGATAGATGATGCAGAGTGGCTTGGCCAGCTCCTCCGCCAGTTCCCTCAGCACTCTTGGGTGGATCCCATCCAGCCCCACAGACTTGTAAGTGTCCAGGTGGCATAGCAGGTTGTTAACTGCTTCCTGCTGGATTATGGGAGGTTTATTCTTCTCTCCTTCCCTATGTTCCAGCACTGGGGGCTGAGTACCCTGGGAATAACCAATGTGCTTCTTAGCACCTCCCTCCATTCCAAACAGTTACTGGAATAATATTTTTAAAACAATGAAGTGTAATGTAAGTTTAGCTGTCTACATTTTGCATTTTGATGAAATTTTCAAGTGTTTCCTGCTCACAATATTCACACTGGGAATAAGATGGAAGCTGATTTACAACTCCTGTAAGGTAGTCGTTCTTGTAATAAAAAAGGAAGTCTTATTTTATCTAATTTTCATTATCTAAAGTTTAGGCACCTCAGGTTAATCTGGCTTGAAATTTAACTAAGACCATAACACATCTCAGTCTACCACTGGCAGCTAATAATCAATATCCTCCAGGCAAAATTCATTCATTTTAACCGCCTATGTATTAGCTGTGTTGCCTACACTAGAAAAGTCTTTCTGTAGTAAATGAAATGAAACCAGTATCTCCAAAGAGCAATTTATCCCACCTGTCTTTGGGATCTGTTTTTATGGTGGAATGAATTGTCCTCCAGAGGTGCCCACCATATTTTAATTAGAGCTTGAAACAGATAAATAGTACGTAAAAGCTTTAGACATCTTTTAATCAGGCAGTTATGATGCTTTTTGAATTTCTTTAGTCATCTTGATGCAGTGCAAGGTAGCGAAATACGAAGACAGCTCTTTCTAGAATGGGGTGATGGAGCCATGATTTTGATTTCTGCTGTTAGAAGGCCATTTTACTTTGATTATAGGTGAGCACTGAATGAAATTGTACCTTAGGCTATAGCTCTCTTCTGTTGCAAGAGCAAGGAAAATGAAAATATATTCACTGTCTTTAGCTCTTCAGCTCTTACTCAGTCATTTGCGCTGGCAGTCTTCCAGCAAGCCCTACCAACCTCATTCCTTGACCTCCACAACAGAAAAAATTGTATTTCAAAATTCAGGAATCTTGCTATTGAGCTACTGTTATTTTATTTTCCACACCAGTTCACCTTTAGCTGAAACTATATCCCAGTGTGGTCCTCAGACCTTGATTGTTAGAAAGCTCCTAGCTGCAGCTCATCTTACTAACTTTTCAATGCACTTCAACCAGATTTTTTTTGTATAGGAACTGCTTTAGGCTGCTGCTTTAAGTTGCTGGGTCAGCTGATACTCTTAACTTGTCCCAGTTTTAGGAAGGTCTGCAACAAGTTTACTTTGCTTCTAAAATTTACACTTTTGTTTTTGCTGGATCTATTTTCTGAGAAGAATAGAAAACTGGCACTTAATTTATTCTTGTCTGAACCTCAGTTAAGATGTTTATGCTGAGGTTGTAGGCCATATAGCCCCACGCATTTTTTAAATATATGCAAAGACAAGATAAGCCATGTCGTGGAGTAGACTTTTCCCTAATATTAGAGAACGGCCCAGGAACAACTCTTAAAAATTCAAGACCTTCTGAATTTTTTTTACTTAGCAACAGCTCTGTATAAAAATTATGATGAAGCTATTAAGGCTATTTGGCTTTGCAGAAGTGCGATGAGGGAAATTTTAGGTCTAAGAACTTTGCTTTATTTGCATAAAATGAACTGAATGATGGGCGTGCTGATAATTAGAAGCTAATATACTAGCAGAAGGACTCTAGTTACCACTTAAAAATATTACCTGACATCTAGTAAGGAAAGGAAAGCTGTATCTTTATGAAGTTGGAATGTCTTGGGTGCTTAGTAATTTGTTTTTGAAAGCACCCAACTTCAAAGTTAAGTTATATTAGTAACTTAGCTGTGGTGATTTGGTAATAGAAGCTAATATAAATTTAGTTAAAAGGTGTGTAGCTAATAATAGATAATCTAGTGGTTTAGAAATGCTTTGGAAATGAGTATGTTGGGTAGTTTAGGAAGTCTAAAAGTTATGAAGAGAAAAGAAACACATTTCTTTGAAGATTTCCCCATGATTTTCTATGAATATGAAGCTATGCTTTCTATCAGGTCATTTTGGAGGTAAACAAGCAACCAGGCTGGAGCCTTGATTCTAGTAATTAAATAAATTTAACCTCAATTCTTGATTTCTACTGAAATAAACCTGCAACTTCCTTTAATAATCCTAAAGTAACTAGCCCAGGATGAACGCAGCAAAAGAAACAAGTGTTGACTGAGCGCTATCTAGTCAAAATCTGAACTGACAGCCAAAATTTGTTCTGAGAAGAGATGGATCAGCCATTACTACACTTTGGAAAGGTAGGTCACAGGAAGTCTTATAAGAAAAATATGTTTATACTCTTTATTTTCTTATTTGACTTCCTTTCTGCTATACTAATAGCACTTAAGGCAATCTAAACTGTGGAACATGAAGGCTTGTCCCAACATCTGAGTCTAGCTACAAACTCCAGCTGCATTCCAGCTTCATGTCAGATGGAGAGCAAGCCTTTATCACCCTCGCTTTCCCCCTCTTGTTTGTTTATGAAGGCTTAGGGAACAGGAAGTGACTTATTTGTGTATCAGCCATATAGCTAGCACTCACGAATATTGACATGCAGGAATTTTTTTTAGAAACCATGCAAACACGACTTGCAACTTAATTTACCAGGAGATAATAAGAAACAAGGGCGCTCAACAAGAAACAATGATTAAGAAGAGATAGAGAAACAGATTAGTAAAATGTTAAGAATATTGCAAATTAAAGAGAGATCAGCCAGTCAGTCTGATAGGATTAACCAAAGAAACATAGTTGTAAATTAGATGATTAGCTCAACTGCTTTGGGCAAAACCCAAGACAATTTTGTTAAAAAAAGTTTTGAGATCCTAATTAAGGTATTCCTTTTAAGATTGATGGTGATGACAAGAATGGAAAACTCCTTTAGGGCTGCTGAATTTGAAACACTGCTTCATCTGACTATTTCATTTACTTATACAGAAGAAATAGAGATATTACTGTTTTTTCCAACTCTTTTTTCTGCTCTGCAGATTGCCATTCATTTTCTAAGAGTCAACAGTAGTTTAATGAGCCAGCATCTTGAAACATTCTAGAGTCCAGATTTTTCCAAAATAATTTTAGGCAAATAACCAAAGATCCGGTATGAGGAATGTAATTGTCTTTGACTCCCAACAGTCAGCAGGTGACTCGGATGATAGGAGGGCTAGTTTGCCATCTGGAGGTGCTATTGAGAGTACATGAGGACATATGTGAGTCTTCTCTCTCTTCCTCCGTGTCTTTAAATGGAGGCTATGATGACCTAAATTACAGGTCTGGTATTAGATCGAGTAAATCCACAGACTTTTTCTGATGAAATTCAGATTACAGGATCTTCGAAAAGTAGAATAATGTTTCTCAGGTTTCAGTAACAGAAAGGTAAAATCTTAGTCTGATAAGAGAGGCCTTCGATTAGTATCACAACAAAAATCATCTTGCTGGAATATTTCCCGTGAAAGAAAGCTTCTTCCTGCCTTTCCAATCAGAGTTTGAGCTGATGAGGAAATCTGCATGATTAATCTATTTTCCAAAACAGGTTATACGCATGGGGAATTCTTGCTGAAACACTCAATAATTGTTGCAACTGGATACAGCTTCGCACACCTTATATAAACTGGATTCAGCTACGCTACTAAAGAGTAGTTCCATATAGAGGTGTAAAGATCAGATTCTCCCCAGCACTATTTTTTATGTATAATTCTCCATTTGGAGGGGAAGGGATGAGTTCATCTAACTGTGTCTGCTCTGTAAAAAACATGAGAGGAAACAGCAAAATGATAAAACAATGAATGTGTTTGGCTTCACGTATTCCCCTGCATCCTGTTCATAACATATTCTCCAGGATTTTCTCATGGTTTCAGCTTTAATATTAATTTTGATATTTTAAGTGATATAGCCTCAGATTCTACTGGCTCAAGATCTGACTGGAGACCAGCCCTTCTGTTGCAAAAGTACTGAAAGAACTGACATCCTTTGCTAGAAATGAGATTAGCTCTGGTCTCATGGCAGAAACAAAGAGTTGTTACCCAAACATAACTGAGGAGTGTCTCATGTGAGATGCCCTAGAGAATTCAGGTGCCTATACAGAGGACTAGCAGGTATGACACAAGTCCTGTAAGAGACCTGCACCTTTCTTCAGTGGCCGCTGGAGCCAGGGAGGTACCCTTGGTGCCTTTGTTTAGGCAACTGAATCAGACCCATTCTGACCATTGAAAGGAATGAACGCTCAGGATGGATCTCAAATCAGTGGGCTGAAAAGGCAGATTTCTGTCATAAGCAGAATGGTCTCTTGAAATGCTTTGTGGAGCCAGCAGATCATTCAGCACACGTCAGAGATAGGGAAGCTGAAGTCTGGCTGAGTGGCTGGCATTGGGATAGCTATGCTTTGGGTGATTCTCCCTGCAACTGTCATCCCAAAGATGAAAGTAAACTGTGAGATAAGAGGCCTTAATAATGTAACTGGAGCTATGAACCTGTATACTGTGCAGGTGGCTCCACAGCTGAGAGGAAAACACAAGTTACCTATAAAGTCCCAGAGCAGACTGCTTTAATTAATTTTGGTCAGTTAAAAACTGAAAGGTTATATGATTTGAATACTAACGATCTCATGACAGTTCTTTGTGGGCAATCCCTCTGTCTAGTCCCAGGCAAGTTTAATACAGAGTTTCTGACAGTCTGCCTGGGGCTGTCTGAAGCTAGTCATCTTAGCACTGCTCAGTGGTGGGATTTAGTAGTCTGAAAGCAGTTTACTCAAGTCCTTCATTACACTTAACAGGCTGAAAAGGTCAATCTGACCGTTTCCCCACAACTCAACTTGTACAACAGTTGTGCAGGAATGCAAGGAAGAAAGGGAACCACTGACTTCTCACTCCCCATCCCCACAAAACCCCAGGTTGAGTTTGGTCATGTGGATGCATGTCCCATGTCTTCTTTGCCTGCTGAGTAAGGGCGCTCAGTGGCAAGTCATGCGTCTTGCAACTGCTGCAAGCCAGCTGTTCCTGGCTTTGCAATCATCTGTATTGCTCTCTAACCCAGACAAACACCATGGAGCTCAGCTCAGGGGTAAAGTTCAAACCATCCCACTGGACTTCTTAATTCTACCCATATCTTAAGGGAGATCCTGCTGAAAGACATGAAAAGTACGTAAGTAACCTCTTAATAAAAGTAATGATTGTACTTAGGTCCTTGTTGCTTCTTTGACTGACCTTGGTGAATTCAGGAAAGTAGTATAGAGGGAAGTCTGCAACAAAGCCTTAGAAACTTTTGAAACACTGTTCTGTCCACAGCTGTATATAGCTTTCCAAATGAGTTTGTCTTGCAGACAGTCACTTCGGAGACAGGGAACAGCATGTGTTGTCCCAGAAGGTTAATGGAGCAGGGCATCTGATCTATCTGTAAGTCAGAGGCTGCTCCCATGGGAGAATATTTGCTGAAGGAGTGTTTAGCCATTAAATGGGAACAAAATTGGTGAAATATTTTTTACTGAAGAAGATGTAAACTCTCATCCAAAATAACCTCTCCCATTCCTGCAATGAACAAATGCAGTTAGGACATTAATGACCAGATAAATAGGTGGTATTAGGACTGCTACTGGAAGCATACTGAGCATTGGGCATACAATTGCACATACAGTTAGAGACACATGTCACAATATGTGGGCATTTCAAACAGGAGGGCAAGGAATAGTTTGGGCTCTACATATAACATTAAGAGCAGAGAGACTATAGGAAACTACTAAAACTACTGTTGTGCAATGCACTTGCTCCATTTGGAAGGCAGAATTAATGCCAGAAACCTGGAAAAGAGCTGGGAGCCAGTAGCTATTTCTTCCTAAGAATGTAAATACAAAACAACGGGGTGGTTGATGTCAATGTCTGTGAAAGAAAACGCCTTTTGAGTCCAGTCTTTGTGGTTCTACCTTGGCCTCAGCTCTACAGAGAAGCTGATCCTAAACCTGGATATTCAGTTTAGAGGATATGTATAGATTACGGGTTGAAGCCTGGTAGGTGACTCTTCTTTCTGTAGTGAGGAGTCAAACGCTGACTCTGTACTTCTGATTTGGTCGAAACTCCAGAAGTCAATAACTTTTCAAGGACTTTTACAAGTCAATAATACTTTGCAATAAATTTTTTTTAAAAGTCTGCACATGATCAAAAAGGACAATAACAATGTCCTACATGTATAGGCTAAGAAGAATTCTTTAAAAAATTTTCCCTTGTTCATTGGGAGATGGTTAGGATGAGTTTCTCAGGGTGGTAAGTTCTTTCGAGTTTATTCCTTTCCTGTTTCTCTTTGGAATTCATTAACTCACTGCTGCTGAACATATCTTCCTCATGATTGGATTCCCTGGTAATACCTCCCAGAAAGACAAATAAGCAACCATTGTTGCTTTTTTTTTTAAGAACAGGACATATTTTTAAAATTTCTCTACAGCTTTGTTCCCTAAAAGCACTGCCGGGTAGCTTTCATGTTCTATTATGCCTGTTACATTTTTTGTCCTGTGAAAGTGACACCCCGTAGCCATAGAAAAAATCTCAGCTTTTGCTCTTAGCAAGACACGGAAGAAATTGGTATGCTGAAGACAGTATTAGATTTGAAAATAGTGAAAATGATGAAATAAATGTCATGGAGTAGTTCAGTGTAGTTCACGTTGACTCATCATTCAGTGGCTTTTCAGAATAAATGCAATTGTAATTTTATGTTACCTTGAGAGTAAAACAAACACAGAATAGAGTATTTTAAAGGTGGAGGAAATCTGGGTGAATATAGGTTCCTGTATAATTTTGATTTGCTACGTGTGTGAGAGAAGGATGCTTTTATCTTACACACATCTGTCAATTGGCTTTCCTATTACAAACTTTAGGAAAGTATTTGCCTTGGAAAGAAGAGACAAATTCAGCCACCATCTAGACACAAGCTGTGAGGAAACACCTTCTCCATAAAAAAAAAAACAAAAACAGGAAACAGGAGGTCAAGTGAACCCAAAAACCACATCAAGCAGAACTCCCATTTAAATAAAAAAAAAACCAAGTGGAAATTGTGCATGAGAAAGGACTGCAGGGTGAGGTGTAGAGATGTTTGTCCAGCATAATGGGTTTTGACCTGTGATGCCTAAACTTCTAGGGACTGTAAATTTCTTCTGAAGAACAAAAACCAGGTAATTAAGAAAAGCTGGTTGGTTGTTTGTCAGTGAGTTTAAATTGTTCTATATGCTACTGAAAAATGGCTAAGCTTCCTAAAGTAGAAGAGGTTCAAAACCACGTCTCCAGTGCATCAGCTTCTCATTGTGGGAACATTTGAACTGATACTGTCTTTGGTGTAACTGTATTCAGTTACAAGGTCATCCTTTGACTGTGAAGCCCTTTTATGAACCAGAATGCTATGAGCTGATTCCAGGTAGGACTGCTGGTTTTCAAAAAAGACAAAGATTTTACTTTATTCTAAGACATTTCTAACTTTAACTCTTAACAACGTATTTTTGAAGCCTTCATAAGATTTTTAAATCCTTGAGAAAACACAACCACTATCTTTTCTGTGTTCTTGTACATCTGTGGTAAAATAAAAGAGGACCACGGGGTTATCTTGAACATGCTACTTAAATGTGAGCTCAATCGCTGTCTCTGTGTTGGATTACCTCCATCCAAGACATACTTGTTCGTCAAGGGGCCAGCACTGACTAGTGCAGATTCGAGGAGGTGAGTGCCATTTAGGCTTGGCTCCCTGGCCCTGTGTGTAGGTTAACAGTATGGTCCAAGTTATTGTTTAAATATATTTATTTAAATGCTGTTAACAGCGGTGTTAAATGCTCTTCTGTTAGTGACCAGGGCAAATGCATTATGTATATTTTGTGGCTTCTTTTATGGTTTGCATTATCTTATCATCTTATCCACTTGCAGCAAAATGTATTTAGCAGACTGAAAGCTTACAGAGCAGCACAGAGTGCCTGAGAAGGCTTTTACTTGAAAGTATGCACCAGCAGTCTCTTCCTTAGAGAACGCAGCTGGGCTCACTCTTTTTTTTTGTAGAATAACCTAACGGTTAGCACAGTTGCCAAGGAAATGTGAGACTCATATCCTATTACCTTGTCTAGCTGAAAGGGCTGTAAACCAAAACTTCCCAGGAGAATATATTAAGAGACTGGATATGGGGATAGTCTTCAAAATTACAGAGAAAAAGCTTCCTCTTTCTTAAGAGCCATGTAAAAATAGCAGAAGGATGTTTAATTTTGAAGCCTAGGATGTAAGGCACCCACTTGTACGGCAGATTACCACAGTCCAAGTCACAGGATAGCTTCTGTATCTTCTTCAATGGGGGTTTCACTGATGCTATGTCTCTCTTTTAATAGAACTGGCAGTTTGTTGATTTTTTTTTTTTTCAAATTATTCCTGGAAGGTATTAAACTTATGGAAGCAGTTTAGCTAACTAAAAATTTATTCTTTTGAGTTTTGCACATATTCCTGAATCTGAAAATCCCATGATGTATCATTTCCCTTGCTGTGATAGTCTCCTGATTTCTTTCACTTTGTCTCATGTCTTGGGTGGAAAATGAGGAGAACTTTGATGGATCTCAGTTCCTGTGGGGAGTAAACCCACAGTGTCAGAGACCCAAAAGATCTGGGCTTCCTGCACGTAAAATTCACTATTACAATGAAGAGTTACATAATGTCACATAATATCACAACCTTTTCAACCTTTGTGTTCAGTTTGAAGCTGTAGACTGTATCCAATATTCAGTAACTTGCATCCAAAATAGCTAAGAGACTGGGATTATCAGTGAGTAATATCTCTCCCATACTACTTGTCAATAATTGTGAAGAAAATTGTTGTCTAATAACTAGAAGAGACAACATTGATGATAGCACGATGTTAACAGTTAACAGGAATGTTTTCAGAGTATTTCTGTAATCCATATAACCACGTACAATGGGAGCGAAGTATTTGTGGCAAACCTTGCTTAATTATAGTCCAATTTTATTCACACATATCGTATGCCCTAGATTCCAGTGAGTTTTAATTAAACAGAACATCTAAAGATTGCAGTGAGTGTTTTGCCGAAAATTTCATGAAGGAATGCTGCTTTTGGGAAGGGTTTTTGCTTTCCGTAGTTCCACGAGCACAAAATGCAAATTTGTTCTTAGGTAAAATGGCAGGTCTTTGGCCTTTTGGAACTGAAGGACAGTAGTGGAATGAAGGAAATGGCTGTCTTTGCTAAAATAACCTTCATGTCATTCCCATTCAGTACAAAGGAACACAGAAATTCCAACAGAATAGGTTCTTCAGTGAATTCATTGTCTGGGGGATATTTTTCCTCCATCTGTGTTAAAGGTGAAACTAAATATATGAAGAGAGAAAGAAAAAGTTGTCACTCGTAGTATTTAGATGTTTAAGTAATGCACCAGATTTCAGTGAATTTTGGCACCCTGGCAAATTTAAAAATTCTCCTATTCTCTTATTAATATCGTGAGGAATAAGGAAAGATGTAGCATTGGGCACTCTGTTCCTTAGGGGACCTATCTGAAACAACTTTTCATCCATAACAAACCACTGCATGTATTTCCCCTCCTTGCAGAAACTGTTCAGCTCAGAGCGAGCATTGCTATGGTGATGATGTATTGGCTTTTTCTCAGAGAGCAAAGAAATGGAGTCCCTCCTATGTCTGAAAAAGATGCATTTCTTATTGCTTACCTGTGACTGGTGCCTGCAGTCCCTGCCAGGAAAGGCTTCCAGTAATAGTAATACAATTGTTTTCAATACAACAGAAGTTACATTACAAGCAAAGGAAACAGTATTACTATTTTAAATATTAAGGCCAAGCGTAGCTGTGAACAATGAAGCGGTACAATATATCACTTAATTTTTCAGGTTGTGCTCTGACTCATTCTTTAGAAATAAGAAAACACAGAGAATAAATTGGTTTACTGATAAAGATAGTTCATCTGGAGCTCAGGAGAAAATGGCTTTAAAAAAGACCAATGTAGCATGGCAGAGGCATCCGTCGTGTAAATGGGAACTCAGCGGCTCTCCACTTATCACACGTGTTTCTACGTCATATGAAAGCAATGAAACAACCCTATGATGCAGAGGGGACTAGATGGGGTGTGTGTATGCCACAAATGTCAGCTACATTGCAATATTTCGTTTTTTTTAAAATTATTTTTCAGCTTTGGCAAAGCCGGAGAGACACTTCGGTGCAGTACGGGAGAGAGGAGGTGTGAATTGTCAACTCAATGGCTACTGAGATGAGTGTTTCTGCTCCTGAACCTTCCCACTGTAAACTTGAGGCTGAAAAATGGTTTAGTACACAGGAAGAACATCCTACAAGAAAAAAAAAAAAGCTATGTTTTTGAAAGATTAACTATTTTAATTACAGAATCACAGAATCACAGAATAGTAGGGGTTGGAAGGGACCTCTGTGGGTCATCTAGTCCAACCCCCCTGCCAAAGCAGGGTCACCTACAGCAGGCTGCACAGGACCTTGTCCAGG
>Ga0065711_1048382_pt1 | contig 11838 bp, 5 predicted proteins | sample Hoacrofraction12_FD_59098 | JGI IMG/M metagenome (GOLD analysis project Ga0065711, IMG submission 59098) | Hoatzin crop microbial communities from Cojedes, Venezuela - Epithelial fraction 12 v2 (version 2) | ecosystem: Host-associated > Birds > Digestive system > Esophagus > Crop | place... | reverse complement strand
GTCTCGGTCTCAAAGGGGCACCACATACAGCAGCCCCTGTGGTGGCCACAATCTCTTTTACTCTCCTCCTGGTCAAGTTTTTCATCAGTTATCTCGTGGCACATTATCCAAACTCCTCACCAACTTTTTGCACTTTGCTACTAACCAAGACAGCCTAGAAGCTTTCTTGCTTTATATTTCTGGCTTAATTTCCCACCAGAAAACAGACACATATAATGATACAAAACACAACCTTCAACTACAGGAATATTCCAACGTGAATATTAGCTGCCCACCTGATTCTCATCCCTTCCAATAAAAGCAGGCAACTGCTGTTTACGTCAGCTTCCATATAAACCTCCTCAATCCCCTCCATCTTAATTATGTACTCCTCACATCACCTGGTTCCGATTAAACTCAAAACCTTGCAGAGATTTTCAAGACTGACCCATAAAGACAGGAGAAAACAAAAAGGAGTCATGCATATTCACTGAACTTGCGAAAGTCCGCTCTGATTTTCAAATCTTTGCTTCTATTGTATTTCCATTGATGCCATCAAGATGTTCTTCCCGAGGAACAACTAATACAGCCTTCCTCAACAGCAGTCATACAACACAATTAATTGTCTAATAAACTTTGTTGTTGAAATAGAAAAAAGCAATGAAAAAATACCCTTTGTTGTCTTAGATCCATTCTTTTCATTAATGCTAAGTGAAAGAGCTCAGAAAAGCCACTGGCCTTCAGTATGGATGCTCTGCCTGGCATCATTCATTACTGCCAACTTAGCTTTATCACAGGACAACTAACCTTGAACAGTGCAGTACAAAACATGCACAAAAATACACACAATATGTAGATAGCTAAATCGAGACTTCCTGAATTCTCAAACTCATCATATTGAGGTCTGTGTTCTTCTCATTTACTTCTCACAGGTGAAAAAGGCTGAGCCAGCAAACAGGTTCAGCTTTGGATTCAGGGAGCATGCAATCAAGCAGATCCTCGGTGTGATGTAGTAAAATAAATTTATTCTCTGAAAGAGTGATTCTGAGTGGTTTAGAAGAACATTACAGAAGACGATGTGAGGAGAGGTATAACGTACTGTGGCAGGAATCCTCACCTCAACCATGCGCTTCACGTGTAACCTCCAGGATGGGAAATACGAACTCCGTTTGCTCATCCCTGCTCCCAAACTAGCAGGAAAGGGGAAAAAGAGACAGAGACGGAGCGGGCCAGTACATCTGGTGAAGAAGCAGGACACGTGCTTCATGACCCACTTTTCCCCCCACACCAAAAATACCTGGCTCAGGAGTGCACTTGCATTCTGAGCTTTTTCAGAAAATGCACGGACAAGTCAGGATAACTATTCTTAGCACTTTGTAGTCATATGAAATTTGGAGTAAAATTTGGAATAAAAATAAATGGAAAGGTGAGGAATTTAAATATGATTAAGATTTTATTTGAAAAAAGGAGGATTCCTTGACAGGAAATCTATTCTAGAATAATTTCTAATACATCAGTCTTGGGGAATAAAAGTATTTAAGAAATAGTTTACAAGGTATCTTCAAATGTAGCTTTTTAGACAGTTTGTCCACAATTGGTTCCTGTGAAAAACAACTAAATAGCTGTAAATATTTTTAACCAGTTAGAGGGCATAAAAAAGGTGAGACAGGAGACTAGTCTCCATGGGCAGAGTAGCTGAAGCCACGAAACAACGTCTGCACTGCTGCTTTGCAGCGGTGCTCTGCAGCACTTCTGCCATATCTTGGCAGAGAAACATAACATTCCCTAAATTACACAATAACTAAAAGCAACAATATAATCATAGCAGAAAAACAGACTTTGCAGAAGTATGTGTATTAATATTGTTCCATCCCTCAGCACAATCTGGAAAATAACGGAACAGCTGCAACTGGCAGGTAGAGGAAGGATCACTGGCCCCAAGCAGCACAAAGCTTTAGCAAAACAGAGGAACAGCTCATTGGACTGTTACAGACAGCTACTTCACTCTGTTCTCACTGTTTAATATTTTAATCCTTTTAAAAGCAGAGTATCCTCTATTCTGGGTGGATGCCCTGTTCTAGAAAAGGGATTTATATATATACATATACAAATATATAAAAATATATATAAAAAATAGGGATTACTCTTATCTATATAATATACATATTACAAAGGGATTAATATATATTGTTATATATTATGTATCATGTATTTTTTGCCAGGTACCTAGGAATCCTACATAACAATGCTCTCTCCAGTTTCATGCTTCATGATGAGCACACCTGACTCGTGCATCTCATTCGTTCTATTTACTTCCACCTCACTCTACTCTAAATTCAATTCAGTTCATAGCTGATGTGAATGATGATGTTATCAGGAGAAAACAGTAGATACGGCCATTTCAGATGAATGCAGTTCGACAGAGGCTTGGTCTGACCCACGGGGTTGCTGCCACTGGAAATGCCATCGCTCAGCCACATCGGAAGCGTTCCTGCTTCTCTGTTGTAGAGATATGGGAGAGAAAAGGGGACACATCCGACTTCCGAGCCAGACTCTGCGTGAGAGGGGCAGCCACCCAAATCCACCCTCCGAGCCACTCGGTGTGAAAAGCCGGGCGCAGTCCTCCCAGGCTACCTCCTGCATCAGCAGCGCTTTATGGCGAGGCAGCACCGACGCCGCTGGCCGAGCACCATCGCCAGACAGGTGGGTGGCCCCAAACAGCATCGAAAGATTGATCAAGTTTTCCACACTGCCAGACACCCCCCTAAATACATACAGTGCTCGTACCTCCACCTCACCTTATCCTTCTCGCATGTGATGAGTATTTTTGCCAAAATAAACAAATCTCTGCTCTCCCCTCCCCCCGCCTTAAAATTTCTAGTACAACGCTAGGCCGCCTGTTCGATCGCCCAGTAACAAGGTGCTGGTTTTGATGTCGGATACTTTCACGTCTTTTTTAAAACGTGCTAGATCTTAAAAGTGCTAATTTCGTATGCAAGTTTTGGAGGCTCCATGTTTCTGTGTACAACCAAGTAATTCATCTACAGCTGTTTAAGCACCAAATTTGTCAGTGACTAAACACTGAGACCAGTTTATGCCATATACAACTTTCCTGTTTATAGCCCCATATGTTCAATTACAATCCAGACCAATTTCTGTTCCACATAAACCTTACTCACTTGAATATTCTCCTTGATCTTAGACATAGAAAATAGCAACAAATTCAATCCCTTCTTTTCATTGTCTATACTGAACATTTTGCATTTGGTAATTTTCCCATTTAACATAAAAGGACAGACACACACCATGGTCTGATACTGCAAACATCACCGCAGGCAAATGAATAATTTTACTTACAGAAGCACTTTTCTTGGCAGTAGAAGATGCAGCATTGTGCTTCAACACACCAGAAAACAGAAACACTAGCAAAACTGCAACACAGTCCTCCTTCCAAGCGGTTTTGGAGACAAATGGTATTTTTTGGAAAACAAAAAAAAATGCTGGGAATTAGGGAAAACAAGCATATAACGCACTATCTGAATTGCTACAGGTTTGACTACAACATTGCAACAACTAATTATATTTATGCTATCAGAAGCAAGCTATGAGTGAGATGTTACACTTAACGACCATAATACTTCAAATTCACATAATAGCTAAATTATTAATTTAAACCATAATTTAGTACTCACAATTAAATTATGCAGAGGAATGCAGAACTTGGAAATATTGAAAACAACAGTCTACTTCTAAGGAACCCAGAAGTTTAATGTTACAGAACAGGAGAATAATGCAGGAAAGACTTCATCAATTACAATAATTCAGAGTTATAACAGGACATTTTATATTTTGCCTGGAAAAACAGAAATAAAGAGTTGAGCCGGGCAGCATTCAGTAGTCAACCTACTTTGGAGTCTGCTGGGTCCTCTTGACAAAGTAGACTGCACAGTCCACATCTCCTGGGATCATACCATGAACGACTACCACGCATCTATTTAACAGCACTGGACATGATTATCTAAACCAAACAGATTTCTACAGCTGCCTATATGAGTTTTCTGCACCTTATCATTTACTTGCGACATTCCTTACTCATGGCAAAGCATCTTCCAGTTGGCACGTTACCAGATAAAATGCAACACAACTGAAACGCAAACATTTTCCTCACTTTGCAATCAAAGCAAGGTCTCCTATTTTAAAGAAACAAGCCTTCGAATTGCTTCGAAATTCATGCTCTTGGGTGTACTAGTAAGAGAATGACATTTAATTATCTGTATTTGCAATAAAACTTAATAGTTTAGCACAGCCAAGAGTATAAAAAAATTACATTACTCATGGTATAATACTAACATATTTAAAAAAAAAAAATCCATCAGGAAAGTTAGCTGAAGGCATTATGCTAGAACAAATGAGCAGCAGGTAAATATGCACTGCTAGGTATTCCTGTCAAAATTATGGGGCACCTATGAACACTTCCATGGTATCTTAAAGCTAATCTCTCCAAGGCAAGGAAGGGACAAAATCTCATTCACATTTATTCCTTCAAGTTTACCTCCTGATGAGTATCCCATAGGCAATAAGTAACTGTTTCTTCACCACACTATTTTACTGTCACAGAAATCCTGTGATGCATTAAGGTATGCACGTTTTATGGATGCAGATTATCCAGAACAATGAACCCTGTGGCACTGCTGCAAATCTGAGTCCAGCCACTCCAAGGTCAGCATATGACAAAAAAGTGAAACACCTATTAGGAACTCTGCAACAAAGTAGGAAAGTAATATATTCTCCACGTCAGCATTTAATGACTTCTTTAACCTTGTCCATCACTCTCTTCCTGACCACCTCTTCTCATCTGCTTCCCTATCTCCATTTTTTCAACAAAGGAAAGGATTTACAGAAAAGCGTCAATCATAGCACCCCCAGCTCTTTTCAAACTACTTATTGTGTCTTTTGTAAGTGTGGCATGATACCACAAGAAGCAAAAAATAAAAAGCACATGATCTTGTACCTAAAGATAGTATAACTCATTTCTGAATGCTTGACTGAAATTATTAATATGCTTAGTCTTTTAAATAAAGACTTTTTAAATAAAAACTAACTGCAGAGTTGCATAACATGCCATATTTTATCACTTTGTCATCTTCATGCACAATTACCATCTAACACAATACTTCTGACATATATTTAACCATTTTACTAAAGGTATAATAAAATGTAGCTAAAAAATAAGAACTGATTGACTTATTAAGATTGATACTTCTAAGCTAATATGTGGCCATAAACGTTTCATTTTTAACAAATAGGTTTTCCTGTGCTATCAAAAGTCACATATAAGCACAGTACTTTATCACTTTACTTTCTACAAATGAGGTCATTCTGGACATAAATCACACTTATTTGATCTGTGTGGCCAGAAAGAATCAGGGGTCTTCAGTCACATCACTCTTCTCCATAGCAAGACTCCAAAAGGGCTACAAGGTAGAAAAGTGATTGCCAGCCAGACGTAACAGATGAATGCCTGCAGAGAATACTCCTCCAAATAGTAAAAAATAAATATATAAATGCGTAGTATTTAACAGACAATACTGTTCGCTGTAGGGCACCCAGATACTCTTTACTTCTGTTGAACACCTGCCAGCTCTTGGGGTTTTGAGCATACGGATTCTGAGGGACTCGATGATCTTAGCGGTCTCTTCCAACCCATGATTCTATGATTCTGTGATAAACTGCAATTATTCAACCAGTCTAATTGACTTCTGAAACAACTGCCCCATTCCTGCAGGGAAAAAAGAAACAAAGCGTTATATAGTAGGGAAACTGATGAAAAGTTATGCCTGCCTTCAAAACTCATCACTCAAGAACAGTAATCACTGCCATACAAAAGCGCCAGCTGCCACAACTTTCACTTCACATTTTGTAAGCAGGCTAACCAGCTTTCTCCTTCCCCAGTAAACAGGTCTGAATCTTGAAATACTTTTTTATGTTTTAACTATATCACAAAGGCTGATCAGAATGAGAAAGGCTGTGAACATCTCTCTAGGGAAGAACGTCTTCCCATGCACCGGTGTCCCTGTGTGCGAGCTGCAGAGGAAGGCGGCAGCTCGCCCAGTGCACTAACACTCAGATAACAGCTAAAAACTCCAAAGCCACATTCAGTCTCTCCTCACCACACAGAGGTGTCAGAGGCTGCTGAAACGTGAACAGGGACAGAACAGGCTTGACATTTTGCTTGTTTTAAAGGGAGGTTTGGGACGGTCCCTCCTTTCCTCACTGGTGAGAAATGATTCACTGTTGGCACATAATGATCTCAAAACAGGCCAACTGCTCTCCTACAAAGTTAATACTTTTCTTCCTGTTCCTCTACCCATGCCCTCTATGTTTCCACTATTTTTCATTGCCCGTACTGAGAACCTCCTTCAGACTGCATTTCTGTATTCTTATATAAAATGATCAGAGTAACCTATCACTACAATTTAATACTTTCTGGAGCAATACTTTAGAGAGATTGGGCCTTCCAGTCTTGCAAAAGTGGGTAGGATCATTAAAAAGCTCTGTTGTCCTATCCTCCTCCTGGTAGAAAATCACGTTTTTCATGTTACTTTCATGTTCCTCTCTCAAACCAGAGCTGTGAGTTTGGCAGAAGACTGCGAAAAAGGATAGGCAGCCCATCATGCAGCTATGCAACAATAATGGAGACACACACCCTTAAAAAATACAGCAAAACAAAGCAGGGACAAAGAAATCAACCAACAACACAGACGGATATAAAAAAACCTACAAAAGTTAAAAGCTCTGTTGTAGCTCTTGGCCATGGTACTGAGGCCTGCTGAAGTCTAGGGGGAAAACAAAAATTGCTTGCAGAACATATTTCCTACTGGAAAAAAAATGAATGAGTAGAACAGAAACATGACAAAAAAAGTGCCAACTTTCAGGTAGAACACACCAGGCAAGACAGACAGGCTGCTAAACCTGTGACGTGAAGCTTGGTGTCAGTATTCCGAGCTGTACAGACCCCAAGGCTGCTACTGATGTGCTGCTGAAGCAAACTTTGTTTTGGAAAAAAGGCATTTGTGCACATAAAAACTTCAGTGCTTCTAGAACAAAATATTTCAAAATATTAGCAGCAAGAAAATACCCAAAGTAAACAAACTTATGCCAGGCATTTTTCACAAAGTGAAATTTCATTTTCCTGAACTGCTCTGGGGTCTTCTCTATGCTTACGACCCAAGTTTCATCTCCGGTAAAGAAGTGTGCTTCTTCCACCTCTGTTCATATGCTTATGTTTAAGGCAGGTCCCATTCCTTCTCAGGAAATCCCTAACTTCTATGACAATCTGTTGAGGACACATGCACACTAGTACCAGAAACAGCTGCAGCAACTGGTAATTGCAAAAAAACAGGTATGTCCACAAAACTATTAAGTATGCTGAAGCAAGCCTCAAATGATGTCGATGGACTGACTTTTAGCAGTATAGTCCTTGCTCTCTTTCTTCTTTTTTAATAAGGTTTATTGTGTACCAATTTGATTTCAGTCAAAGGTGAGATGAATGATGAAACTTGGTAGTACAGAAGTTACCAGTTATCAGACAGTAAAAAATCGAATTATTTGTTAAAAGTTACTTTAAATCATCAAAGTCATCAAAAATCCCACCTTCTCCAGAAGCGCAGATGGTTATACTTTTCATAATCTGAATAAGCTTTCTTTTTTCTTAGCAAACCTCAGCTCATTTTTAGTTCTCAGTAACTTCCAAAAGTCTCTTTCATGGAATGTGCAAATTTTGAAAATTCTCTGTTGAGTAAAATGCCAACAAGCACCTGAAAAGGAGATTGTCATAATTCCTTCTTTTTCCCCCTATATCTTGGACTAGCCCTAGAACAAAACTTTCATTCAGTAATTCAGTAAGTCCTTACACCAACTATACAGTGAGAGAACCAAGCAGAGCAGGGAAGTGCACTGCAATTTTCAAAACACAGAGCAGGTTCTTTGCTGAACCTACCAGTTCTCTGTTTACCCAGTTTGTGACCTCTCTTAAAATGACATCTTCTCAGAAACCAGTTCCGTATTTCTAATCACAACCTGCTTTCCTTGTAAGAGATCTTTAAACCATCTCAGGCAAAACTGCTGCTGCACTGGCCCACCAGAAAAACAGTTTGCTCCTTATTCACATGGTACTTCTGCGGCTGAGCACACACAGCTTGCATCCACTGCTCCTGTCAGTAGGCATCCACACACAGCGGTGGTTTGGGGACAACTGAGTATCAGTCATGCTCTGTGCTGGATGCCCTCCCTACGTAGTGCTAGCAATAATTTAGAAAAAGTAAAAAATTTCTTCCAGGTGCTGCAGCTGAATGCCACTGCGCACAGAACTAAAGTTTCCTTACAAGTTAAGTTCCTGTATGACTACAGAAAAACTTCCAGTTAATTCACCTTCAAATATTCTCCAAATACTTCACCTACGTTAATGCACAAAAATTCAGAAAAGCAATTACAGTCATTTCATCTTGATCTCTCTTTGAACAATGAGTTTTGCACTTAATGAAAGACTAGTGCCTGAAAATAAAAACTTTTGATACGTTTATACACTAGCTCATCTATAAGATATCTTAACTCCTAGGGGACCAGCAAAGCCCGTTATCAAACTAGTGCTAATACTCTGTGAAAAACAGTGTTAACGAAAATTCTTCTGAGTGCTTCATATTATACTAAAAGCAAATTTACCATAATTAGAACACAGCCTCTACAGTATATTAGTTAAGGTGTTGTGGAAGTTCATTATCTAACAATGAAGTGATAGTACCAATATTTAAGTTAAAATATGTTTCCTTCCTTTCAATTACGAAATACCGCGTGGAGGCCAGCCGTGCTCCCTAAACAAAGGCCCTCCTCCCCTTCGTTGTCAGGTAGCAAAGCAGCAAGCCAAGGAGCAGGCAGAATCGCTCCGCAGCAGAGCTGATCGCAGCCAGATTCAGAGGCAGCAGCCACGGACCATCACCGGATCGGAGCCTCCCGCGCACAGGAACAGCAGCTGGAGAGTCACCACCGTCCCGCAGCTCGCGCTGCAGCAAGGCTCTGCTTCAAAGAGCCTCGCAGATTACTCTCACTCTAACTACTCATTCCCAAAGCTCAACTGGAAGCAGTCTGAGTGCGAGTAGCCTATGCTAATTTTAGGACCTTGGATCCACTCACTACGTACCCTGCAGTACTTTTCTTCTGTCCCCCAAAGAAACTCTCACAAATCTTCTTTGTGCTTCAAAGAAAAAAAGCCAGCACACGAACATAAATAGAACCACAATCATTAAAAAGACTAGGAAGACTACTGAAGTACATGAATGAACAGGGATGAGTATCTGCTGAAGGGAAGCATGAGAAAAGAAAACAAAATTAATTTTGATTCATCGCAATTGATCTGTCTGTTTGGCAGCCTGTGGAATGCAGAACCCCGAACTAGTGAATGCCTCACTTCTAAAGTACAAGCAGAAATTTAAGCACCTCTGACCTAGATTTCACACGAACTGACAGCTAAGTGGGAATCTGTCTCGCAATCAGTGCTGGGGAGGGAGGGCAACTGCTTACTCCTCCCTTTGGATTTACGCACCTCACCCTGCGGCGCAGGAACACGCCCGTCGCGATCCGGGATCCTGGGCTCCAGAGACCGCTTCAGGGTGATGCGCCTGGCTCCCTGCGGCCGGAGGGAAGCGGCCCTCCCGGCAGCGTCCCCACACACAAAGCTATTCACCTGAGCAGCCAGAGACTCTGACACAGGTGTACCGTGTACCTTTTCCTTCTTTCTTTCTCCTTCCCTCATTAGCCTCTTCATTTGACAAATTTCTGCCCTTCTAGGTAAGAGGTAACCAACAACTGCTGTTGAAGGTACAGCATTCTCATCTGAAAATCATGACTGAGAAGCCTCTGAAAATTTTTGCTAAGTTATATCCAACAGCAACCAACAGAAATGGAAACAGAAACTGCTTCCTGTAAGAACCAAAACTGTTAGGAAAAGCTTGGTCCTAACTAGTTAATTTCAAATTTGTAATATAGCAAAAGATTCAGAAAGTAAATAATCACTTTGCTCTACTGCAACTTTACAATGATTTTGAGACAATAATACGTAATATTATATGCCAGGGAACAATGGCAGCTGAAAATCTTGAGTTAGCTTTAAAAAACTTAATGCATTTATTTTGTAGCAATTGTAGCTTAAGAACATGATCTCACAAACATTTAGCAACTCTTACAATAAAATATTTGAGAGAAATAATTCACGGTGGCGTAAAAATCATACACTCTAAGTAAATAACTTTTAATGAGAAATTTGTGTAAAGCTTTCCCTAATGAAGTATAAAACCAGAGCTCAAAAACTTGCTCTTCTTTGGTGATGAAGAAACACAACGGTTACATTGAGGAACTGCCCATCTCATAGCTTTGACTTTCTGGTAGTGCTAAAACTAACACATTAAACCCTGAAACATCTTACTTTAGTGGTCCCTAGAAGCACATGGATATTTTTAGCATTTGCAACACGCCCTGCCGGTTCTCCTATTCCCAGGACTTTTATGGAGGACTGCTGTCAGTAATTGCTGCTCTCCTGCCTCTCGGCTAATTACATTCTTACCCCCCAAGTGGAGTTTGGAAAGGCGTAATCTGCAACGCAAGGCCGTCGCCAAATAGAAAAATGTGCCTTTGAAAGGTTTTTGGTGCTGGTTGATGAAGTGACCCCTTCAGTCAGGTTGATTTCCATGTTTCAGAACTGAAAAATGTTACTCTTTCATATCCCTACTCTCTGCACCTGTTAAATGGTGTGTTAACTTTCCTTTCTGTAAACCTCTGACCAGAAAATAAACCTGAAACAGCACTGGGGAATTCTGAACAAGGCCACCAAATTTTAGAAATCATATTCTGTGGGAGTCCTAACAGCTTAAGGAACTTACTCCTGCATGCCTCAGCCACCTGACGGTCCTTTTGTTGTAACTATGCACTCAAATATTTGCAATATTATCTGAGTTTGTTGGGAATTTACAAAGCAATACAAGAATCAACCATTCTTTCCCACATTTGAAGGACAAATGCAGATTATCTATCATGGGAAATTTCTAATCACGCCAGGAGAATACACCAGGGAGCCAAGACATGTGGGAACCAAGGGAGATTGCTGAGGGGTGTTTGCGTTTGGAGCCATCAATCACTAGATCCAAAAGAGACTCAGCATCTAAAGCAGCTTGTGTCAGCTATTCAAAAAGGAGAGAGCTAGCAACAGGTCACTTCAGCAGAAAGGTACACAGCCATGACTACATGCAAGACGTACAGACAGAACACAACAGTGTATATAAATACAAACCCATAGAAACACAGGCCTACGTATTTTTCTGTGGACAAACATGAAGTTCCACTCCACATACATTTGTAGTGGTGGGATCAGCAGGAGATGGTACAGTGAACACAATTATTTGGTAGAGTGTAGAGTACAGCTCATTTTTTAATCAACTGAGAACACCTGAATGCTAATGCATAATATTCTAACAGAAATTACACACATTTTTGACCACCATATTAGTAGAGCTACATTCCAATTATATTCGCAATGATTCACCAGGTGAGTGGCCCCAGGAATCATTAATTCTCCAGCATTCTAAAATGTAGTATTTCTGATATTGTGTTTTGAGGGTTGACCATGATAATGATTCAAGAACTGTGGGAACCAACGTCCTGTCCCGGTGAAGGTCATTCAGCATCTTCACCTTACCACATCGGAGCTCTTTCCCACAGTGCATCAGAGCACTGTGACCAACACTACTCATCCGCATCTTCTCTGCACTCCAAATAACTGGGAAAGGCACAGGTGGTAGACTGTGACGCTTC
>Ga0065711_1048381_pt1 | contig 11838 bp, 8 predicted proteins | sample Hoacrofraction12_FD_59098 | JGI IMG/M metagenome (GOLD analysis project Ga0065711, IMG submission 59098) | Hoatzin crop microbial communities from Cojedes, Venezuela - Epithelial fraction 12 v2 (version 2) | ecosystem: Host-associated > Birds > Digestive system > Esophagus > Crop | place... | reverse complement strand
AATTCCAGCAGGGGGAGATCGCGACCACCGACTCACTGACCCCCTACTCAAGTAATACCACCTACTCAAAAAGAAACGATAGAAGAGGGTAACTGAGTCTGCACAACAATTTACGTAGGAAGCGAGAAAAGTTTACACCAATCGCCAAAGAGAATAATATTGAATACGCATGAATAAAATAAATATGTATATTTTTGAACTATATAAACTGCATGGAAAAGGTAGGAGGTATGCACGTTTGGTGGAATTGTCCCCCGTGCATCCAGCGCTTCAATAAAGAATGCCTGCCTTTGAACACTACATTGGTGTTACGAGGTTTTATTCCCGGGTTTTCAGTGACAGTACTGCAGACAAATTTTAAAACGTCCTTAGAAAGGAATGGCAAGATATTTTGTTTTCCAGTTTCCACAGGAGACTTTTCCACTTTGTTTATTTCTCCAGCTGAAAAAGGAAGGAATACAAATAAAACTAGTACATCAGAGAAACAGAAGGTAAAGGATCCCACGTAGAACTTTAACACTGGAATCATTTCTTCGTTTTGTATACTGAAATTTACTCACCTTGTTGCTTTTGTGGATCAAATGCAATGCATCGAGGAGGAACTCCTTGCAAGCCCTTTCTGTGTCACCTTCTCTCTGCTTTCTTACATTGCTAGGGATGGTAGTAGGTCACAGTTCTAAGGGCGAAACAAAGTTCGTTTGCCAAACATGTGGCCTTGAAGTTAAAGGGTGATTAGCTGCAGAAGTATGCTGCTATGGTAGCTGTGATCTCTGAGCTGCCTTTGTGCAGTAGCTGGTTACACAACCTCCCCTCCTATATGACTATAAAATGTTCATGCTTGCAACGTATTTAGATTTCTTTGCAGTTTTCTACAAAGCAAAAGTTCTTGCCTGCGGAAAGGCATCCCATGGTCAAGAAAATACCTGCAGAACCCGGTCTCATTGTGTGGCACAGTCTCATTGTGAAGCTGTTCCATATTTTAGAGGTGATGAGCACCTCTAGGTTGATATCTGACAGATGATATCAGGAATATCAGGCACTTGGATGTTATAGGATTTTCTTGCAGGGTAGAACACTAAGCGAGAAAAACACTTTTTCTTACTCTGTTATCACTTTGTGATTTTTTGTACTGGTGAAAGAGTAAGGAGTTAATATTCGACAGAAATCAGTACTTAATTACAGCCTGTGGATACAAATAGTCCAGATAGTCTAGAACAATAGAATTATGCAGTTGTCAAAGGGAATATTTGATGTATTTCATTGTGAAAATGCTCCATTGCACCTACCAAGACAGGAATCCCAGCCTTTTCTCTCCTCCTTAGCCGGTAAAACAACTCCCTCTACTGCAGCTATGTCAGAATTCTCCTCTGTAACAACCTATGCTTCAGGTTCTTTGCCAACAGAATAGTTATGAGCTACTTTCAAAGGGCAACATAGGTGTTTTTGAGGCCAGGTGAGATGGTGAACAGGTAAAGGGAGGACTTTTTGTCTTTCCACTTGCACCATATCCCAGCTGTGGACAGCGGTGGTACAGGTCACCAACACAATTTTCTTATACAAGAAAAGCTCAGTATCTCAATGCTTAGATCACATTCATTAACAAAAAGCAAAAAAAAAAAAAGTTAAACCTACATATTGAAAATATTTCTAAATTTTACTTTTAAATGTGGATGAAATATGTGAGATAAATAATTTTGGAATCTGAAACCTGTTCAGAATAGAAAGGAAAGAATTATGAATGGAGTCTGACCTTGCATTCCAGAGAACAGAAATTCAGTTTCTGACCATAGGCTGATTGCTTCATGTATCCGGAATGGGTTCAGTATTCCCTCAGCAAATAGGGGTAGTGTGAGAAAAAGTCCTAATGACTGTAGAATGCTCAGAAACATTAATGAATGTGATTTTGAGAAAAAACAGGCCCACAACAACCCAGTCAGGTGCCTCAGTGGTAAAGTGTTGATGACAAGTATTGACTTAGTCCATTAAAAAGCCCAAACCCTAACCCTACTGTTGCTTTAATATGATTGGATTTTCAAAAGCATTCACTGCAAAAATATGCAGACAGGATTTTATGCTTTACCCAAGCAGCATGCTAATTCTCTGCAGTATAGAAATAGACATTAGTTTTCAAACTGTCTTTAACCTATAATGTGAATCTGCTTAGTCAAGTTTATAGAAGGACTTAAAAGAGAGGGGAAATGTGTCCAGTGTCTGATTATTCCCTCCCCTTAGTCACAATGCCTTGTTTAAATAACTAGCTGAAAAGGTTATAATTTAATTTCATTGCAAAGTGAAATAAAAAGCTGAAAAATAATACACTGCTTTATGATAATTCTGAAAAAAATATTTGGAACTATCATTGTTTCAATCAAAACATTTCAGCATTCAGAAATGAAAACATTTCATGTTTTTCTCTGCCTGGTCTTATCTGAAACACTTTGTTGAAACTACACAGAAAATGAGATCTGGAATACAAAGATATGTATGAGCATATGGTGGCAGATAAATGCTTTGAAATGTTTTGATGCAGTTCAACAAAATGAAATAGTCTGTACTTTTTGCAGAACAAACTCAAAAAAATAATTTTAGTTTTCCAGACTCAAAGCTGCTCACCTTTGAAAGACTTTCCAGAATATTGTTATGGAGTAGACCTTGTCTTATGCTTTCTGGCTGGATCTCTAGCAAGCAGAGAAGCCAGATCACTTTCTTCCTGCTACCCTACCACAATTCTGAACTGTTATAATACTAGGCTTACGATAGGTTTATACTTATGCTGACTAGCAGCTGACCCAGGGGAACCTCAGGCTGTGGATGCGTTGGAGAGTGTTGAGAGAGCAGAGCCTTTGAAATGAAGGGATGAAAACCCTTGGATTAATTTCTGTGACTTCAGTTGTTTGTGGGGTGGGAGAGGTTCATGACAGAGGCTGATAAAAGAGAAATAAACAAAAACCATGTGGCTGCCTTTCTCTGTCTCATTCCATCATCAGAGATTCTGCAGGAATTGAGAGCTAAACATGATGCCAGCTCCTTGTGTCAGTTCTGGAAGCAACTGAGAACAGGCATGTATCTAGTTCAGGCATCTTGTGTTCCTCACCTTTCAGTCTGTCTAGGTGAAAAGTATCACAAGTGCCTCTGGGCCTCACTTAGAAGCAGTTCCAAATTAGTTTTGCAGGAAATAGCCCCTCAAATGCAGAGCATAGAACGAGAAAGAGTGGAAGGCAGGCATCTGTACTGGTTCCACTTCCAGTCTGGCAACCAGTTATTAGAGATCCCTTCCCAAACACAACTTCTGAGGGAGGAAGAGGTTGGATGCAGCAGCATCTCCCATCACTCAGGTGGGATCACTGGGCCTGGAGCATAATGGACCCAGAATGAGGGGAGAAGCACAGAGATTTCACCAAGGATTCTTGGACAGAGCAAGACATCTATAACATTATGTGAGTGTGTGAGAGGAAAAAGACAGAAAAGATGGTTGCAACCCCGGCAACTAATGAGGCTTTGGAAAGAACAGTTGTGAGCTGTCAGTGCAGAGCTAGAGTGAGAAGAGAAGAAAAAGGCTGTTGCTAAAGTAGTTTAGGAGAGAACAGGGACAATGGGGAGGAGAAGAAAGTCTTTAAAAGTGAGGAAGGAAAAGGAAACAAGAAATAAAGACTCTGCATGGAAAAAAAAAAAGGAATAGGGAATCTGAGAGGTTGAGAGAGAGAGAGAAAAATACGAAAATGGGGATTCCTTGAAGAAAGACTTGTGTGAATATATGATGCAGTCTTCTGATTTGATCTCCAGAACTACTGAGCTTCTGTACCAGTTCCAACTAGCTGACTAAGTGCAAATTATGTACAGCTAGCTGATGGCCTCTTGGAGCTTCCTAGTCAGTCAGTGAGCCTCAGTTAGGCCTGTTAGCTTAAGCTGGTAACTCCACAACGTTGCTGTACAGACATAAATCCAGTGTGGGGCAACTGTGAATAAAAGTCTGAGTTAAGTCTACAGTGAAGATTTACTGTGTGCATTTACAGTCCATTTACTGCAATGTGACAATGATCTCAGCTGGAACTATGGGCTCCTATTGTAGTACAGATAATATTTAAAGGAGAAAAATTAATGTTAGAAAGGGAGGAGGAATGAAGTTATGCTTTTGTGGTCCTTACAGCAAATAAATGGGTAATAAGCCTTGCACTTCTTGTGCTGCTGTTTTTGACATGGAGTGTGGCTAATGAAGACTTATTTTCTGCGTGAATGCAAGGAACAGACTTGCTGTAGGACTTGCAGAAGGTCATTCAGTGATGTTGGTGACTCATGGTAGCAGGACACTGGTCTCCTGAGTGCAGTCATGAAATCTGAATTTGCTAACTGGAAACAATGATATTGTGGTGGAAGGCTCTCATCTGTTGCCAGAGACTCTTAGTGGAAGCTTGCTCCAAACCATGTTTACCACAGATGTCTCCTTTCCTTTCAACAAGATCCTTTCCTGGCACATAAAGATGAGAAGGATCATGCAGTTTGCTACTGCTTTTGTCCAAACAACAAAAATTCTGGAAATTCTGACTTTACCCAGAAGAGGCTTTAGGAGAAACAAATTAACTCTGTTCACCTCAGCAGTGATTAAATGTCAATAAAAGTTTTATTTATGTGGAATAAAACTTACTGACAGCTAGACCCATATCTGAACCTCTCCAACCTCTGCTGGAGTCCATTAGAGTTGGACTGGAGCTCCTTATTCCTGCAGAGATTGAGAGGTTGTGAAGACATTGTGACAGACTGTGGGTACAGAACACAATTAGGGACTTGCAGAGCAGTGCAGGAGAAACATGAGACTGAATGACAGGCTTTTCTTCTCTGCAACTTTTACAAGATGTTCAAGTGTTTTACTAGATTTACTTAAGCAGAATCAAGTTCGTGGTCAAAGCCATGAAATGCTTTGAAATGGAAACTGCTCAGAATGTCCCATTTTGCTTGTTTTGATCATGGCTGAAACCTAGCAAGAGGTTGCTGCTTCTGAAGTTCAAAGTGATTCAGAACAGAACCTGAGAAATATTCCAAATACTAAAAACAACCTCCTTTTGTATTTCTGCTGCTTTCTAATGCTTACTATGGAAAAGCCTGCAAGCCTTACTCTGACATTACATGTCAACAGCTAGCATCTTCATGACAGTCCAACTCTTATAAAAAATCACTTACTACTCTTATCTCCTTTAGCAGTTATATGGACTTAGACATTTGTTTCTGTTGTAGTTTGGTTTTCGGGTTGTTTTTTTTTTCCATGGGAAAGGAGGGCAGTTGTTGGACAAATCTTGTATTTTAAGGTCAAAAGAAGGAAGCTGGCTTTGCAAAGCAATGAGGTGGTACTCAGAAAAGAAAATTTTGTGTTGCAGGTCTACCAGATCCTTCTTCCTAGTGACCTACAGCAAAGTGCATGGTGTTCTGACTCATAGACATAGGCTACAGAGATTATCACCTGCTTCCGTCTGCTTCACTTCTCTCCCTTGGAGATTCCTTACACCTTGGAGAGTCCTTACACCACACGTTTCAGCTGATCCTGAAAGGTGCTGTATTGTTGCAAGTTAGTGTGGTATACTGAGGAAAACCAAGATCTCTGTTGGTTTCCTTGATATGCCAAGCTATAATTTATAGTGGTTCAGGATGCTCATTCTATCAGCTTATCTGTCCATACAGTACGTAAGTCTGAGAAACAATTAAGTTGGACAATTCTGGCTCCTATCTTAGTCTGTATGTTTGTGAGTCAAGACCATCAGCAGGAATGCTCCCATCTTTCTAGGGCGGATTGAAAGTCAGTATTCTTCAGTCTATATTTGACTGAAGATTTTTTTTTCTTTAGTTCTTTCACAAAAATATTGATTTTCAAGAATCCCACTGAAATCCAGGAGCAATGTTGTCTCTGTCAATGCAGTATGTAACGCTTTGTTTACTTCCATCTGCCTGTATGGCAGTCTGATCTGCTAGTAGCTGAGAATCTGAGACTGAAGCCTTAGTCCTGTTTCCTCTCATCTCAGTAAGTAACAGGGAGTAGCTGTACTTGCGTTCTCCCAAGTACAGAAATAACAGGAAATTTTGTTATTCTATTCCACAAGAAGACTGGGTATTTCCTATTATTTTCTCATTTTACTGGAATTAAAAAGTGAAATCAAGAAAATTGCTAGTGGAAATATAAAAAAATAAGATTGAGTTTCATTAAATGTTTTTTCAGTAGTTTAAAATGCCTGCACTTTGTACATAGAAATTAAATTTCAAAACAAAATTCACATTAAGAAAAAAAATAAAATTAGAAAAAAGTTAGTCACACTTGCACATATTTAGAGGTTTCCCCCTCCAAACTCTGTTGTTTCCAGCAAATTTTGTTTGTGAATAGAATACGGACAACCTTTAGAACATCATACCTGTTTTGTCCTCAGAATTGGAAGAGGATGCCAAGGCTAATCACAGTATTTTCTCCTCCTTCTTCATATATTACTGTCTTCTCTTCAACTATGACCCTGGAAAATCAGACTGAAGCCTAAGTAAAGCATGTGGCAGAAGGCTGGGTGCTGTAGAGGGTGTGGTAGCCTGCAGGGTTCAGAAAATAATCAGCTCATGTCCTGAAGCATGAAATTTGATTATCCTCTTTTTCTCAGACCATATCATTGGTTATGTCTAGCTGTTTAAAACCCCTGTCTCAGTGCTTAGCTGTGTGCCACGTCCCCCCCCGCTGCAGCAGTGAATACTGCCATCTGACTATGCATTGTATACAATAATCTCTATTTAGATTTATGTCACAAGTCATTGAATTTTATTGACAGCCCCAGTTCACCTCTCATGAAACAGGGTGAAAGGATGGCAGGTTCTCCTCTGTAACTTTAATATATTTTTTTGTTTGTTTGTTTAGCTTAATGCTCCCCTTTTCTGGAATAAACAAGCAGAACTGTGCTTTTTCAGTTTTCATCCCATATATGGACTGGATTTACCAAACTGCAGCTTACAGGGAAAAGTGAGAAGGCAAGTGAGCCATGGGAAAACAGCTATCAATTTCCTCTAGCAGAGTACGTATCAGTTCGCTGAGGTCTGTGGAGCTGTTTATCTTTTACAGACAGAGGACCTACCCAGGACTTTGTAGAAGGCAACACGAGACGAGGATAACCATATTGCTTTGGAGAAAATCCAAGACAACTTCATGTAGGAGTAAGTCAGCATCTGAGTGACATTAGCAAAGACACATCCAGTTCCCAGCTGCAGAAGAACATATGTTAGCCATATCTTACAAAGAAAGAAATCCCAGATGCAAGTGAAACAGATCAGTGCTTGTGAAACAAAGTTAGGAGGAAGGAGCATTAAAAAGGAAACCATAGCAGGAACGTGTTGTATTCTACCACCTGAATATCTGGCTGGCTTCAATTACATAAACCATTTGACAAGAATTGAAAGTGCTTTTGAACACCAGCTAAACAACAACCACAAATATTTCCAGGCAGATGTTAATGAACTTTGTACTGAGAGCAGTGAATAGAAGTACTAAAGAGAAATGTACAGTGGCAAAATGAACAGCAGGCACACTGGAAAAACAATGCCCCCTTCTGTTCTGCCAGCACGTACCTTAGATGCTGGTAAATCTGTAGTCATTTTTCAATAAGGTTGTCACATTTTGAAGGCATTTGTACAGCTCCATTCCCCTACAGCGTAGTCATCTCACAGTTTTTAATGCTTTTGTTCTTTCACGTGAATTGGGTAATACTATAATGCTATGTTACACTGTACAAATTCCCATTGGAGAGAACTGATACACTTTGAGCTGCATCCCAAGCATGATGCAGCTAAGACTCAGTGTTACAGTATCTAATTTAGGTGCCAGGTTATAAACTGGAATTACAGTTCTGAATTAGGTGATCAGACTCCCTACACAATGCAATTCGAGCTGGATATCTAAAAATGTATTTTCTCTTCTCCTGTCAGATACTCAGCAGAACCTGTTAAGCTGCACAGTAACACAAACGAAGGAGTTGGGACAAAACTGTGCTTTTTGAAGAGACTTAAGCAGCGAAGTGTGAACTGGAACGAGGCACTGCTGGCATATTGGGCAGCCGATATCCATGCGTTTCCTTGCTGTGATATTCCATCACGCAAATTTGAGAATGCCTAAGTGGTGAATCCTACAGTTGTGCCAGATTGTGCAACAGTACCATAATAACATCCACTTTAATGGCAGAAAAGCTGTATCATGTTGTTTGAAAAGCTTGTTCAAATTCTGGTGCATACTTTCCATGTTATTTTCCTAGTAACTTCCATTTGTTTACATTATTCATTTTTCAAAAGTTCATTTTATAATAACTATGAAACTTTTAAATATACCTACCTGTATGTATTTTTCAATTTTCATTTTTAAAGATAGAAAAGGCTTAAAAAGCTGTCTTAGTACAATGTCATATATGGATTGAGATTATTTAGGAGACTAATGAAAGCCTTTCAACTGGGCTGTAAGAGTGTCCACGATACGTGGATAGAACTGGTCAGTAGTCTGTGACTGGCAAACTAATATCTAGTCAGTGCCACCTTTCTGTGTGGCTGCATTACAGAATAAATGATTAGGAGAAAGGTTAGGTTTGGGCTTCTCAAGGGATACACATTTATATTCTTTGGCAGCATAGAAAAGATTCCTGTTTCCTCTAACAGGAATGTGAGTTAGACTTAAGTGGACTGTGTTGCCTTCAGAAAAGACAGACACCATGTACCACTTCAGCACTACATGAGAATAAATACCAAAAAATGATTCTCATGTAGAAGCCAGAAGACTGGCAGAACATGTTATTTGGTCCTCTCTGAAGATCTGAAAAACCCGACCACTCTACTACTGATCTAGCCTTTGGTTGCAGTGGAGGTGATTGTTTATTTCAAATGGTTTGTATGTATTAAGAAATAGGTCAATCACAGAAATATTCCAGAATCCCTCCTAATTTACACCCTACTGCTATGATTCGATAGCCCACTGTCTATTCCTTCTTAATAATCTTTCTTTTCCTGCTCTTACCTGGTTTTGAATTTTCATAATCCACTAGCATGATATGAAAGAACAGGTCTTTGATAAGTGGCATTTGTCGTTTACAAAAAAAAAAAAAAAAAAGTCAAGGTTACCTTGCCCTACATATTGTGTTTCTATCCTCCATCCAGTGCTACAATGCTATTAGCATTTATATGTTCTTGCTTAAAATGTCTTGACATTTTTTTCTTTATATGTTTCTGAGATCAGTCATAATTCTTTCTCCAGAGGAATCACACAAAATCTCTCCTTTATTGTTTCATTGTGGGGTCTGCAATCCTCATAGATTTTATGGGTTGTGCCTGTTAGGAGGTATCGTCGATCTGCATAAAAGCCCAGTGACTGTTTTGTTTTTCAACACATTGCTCTGGGCATATCCCTTAAAGATGGGTTATGTGTCACCAGCCAAAACTATTTCTAGTCTATCCACTTGGACAGCTTGCACATGGTCTGCTTTTTTGCTATGCACAGATTTCCAAAAACACTTTTCAATACAAAGGAAGGGAAAGAATAATGTTTTTAAAAACATCAGCTCTCCTTTTCTGTGGAGACTAGTGAAATTCCTGTGTTTTTCAACCATTTTACATATTGATCACAGTGTAATTCTCAAGTTCATATTCACAGAGGTACAGGGCAATTTAATAAATATGAATGACATGCATAGTTCTTTAAAATTTATCTAGACAGCCACAGCGGATGGGTCTTGTTACTCGCCTCCCAGTACTTAGAAAGGGTTGAGTGTGCTTCTGAAGCAAATCAAAAGGAAACAAGAACAAAAGGGTTCTGAAAGAGAATTCAGTTCCAGTTGGAAGCTTAAATTTGTTCTTTTCAAATTAAAAGTGAAGCAAAGAGCTGGGGAGGTGTAAATTAGATTATATTCAGGGTGTGTGCTGTAATGGGGCAACACTGACAAACTGTTCTCTCATCCTTTGCCTTCTTATGACCTGTAATTTTGAGACTGTGTTGCATGAAACCATGTTTCTTGGAAAAAAAAGTCGATCCCACAGTCTTGTTTCAGCAACAGAAGATTCTGGATGTGGTGGTGTGTTGGGGAGAGTAAAAGAAGGCTTCAGCAGTAGCATGTGTGTGTCTTTTGAGAAAGAACAAACTTAGATATGATGTTGTTCATCATGATCAGTAAACAAGAAACTTATTGTTAAACTGCTTACCAGAACCTAAGCAGCACGCTGTAAATTTCAAGGAAATCATTGGCCACACCAGCTTGACTTTTTCTAGGCTTTATGGGGTTAGGTTACAAGCATGGAAACTTTCATGCATTGAGTATGCAATGCGACAACTTTCTTACTGTTCCTGGAACACAACAGAAAAGCATGCTGAGAATTGAAAGAACAACTTAACAATAAAAAGGTGAATACAACAAACAGTTCCCAGGGTATGAGCTTTCAGGCAATACAAATTAATTCCTCATCCCATCTGGTCTGCAAGTAATGGGTGAACATCTAAATAACCAGAGTTTGGTTAAGAATTCAAAAACTGGAATCTCCCTGCAGTCACAATCATATGACTCTGTGCTTTATCTCCAGAATGCCTATCCTCACAAAACCCAAGCAGCAGAGCCCTCATTAGTATATTGTTTTAGACTTGTTCCTGTAACTAGAAAGACAACAATTTCCACAAAAAATTAGCAGCTTCTTCTGCAGTCTCCAAGTTGTCTTTGAACATTTCCTCTAGCATGCTGAACGAGGTCATGGTAATGTTTGCTCATGAGGCCCATTTAGACTCCATTCCAGCATGGAAGGCTGGCTTGGAGCTTGTATCGCATTTAGACTTGATCCTGGAATCATATCAGAACACATCACTGGCAGAAACTGCTGTGTGGAAGGTGGAAGCACTAAGCAGAGATCCTGGCATAAACAAGTGAAAAATCAGTATTACTGACCAGAATTATGTTATGATTTAGCAGGCTGGAAAAGCCTGACATTTCTCTGGGCATGTCTAACTGGCATGTTTGCTGTAGATACTCAAGCTGCCACTGACTTGGCCAGAAAACACAAGACTAATATTTTCCTTTGTATAAACTGTTCCTGAGCTTTTTCCCCAAAGCATTGGAACATGCTTTTCATCAATATAGGTTGGCATGTCTTCTTTTTCCATCTGTATGGGGGAAGGGGTCAAGATGGAGTCCATATTTTGATTTCTAAAAATAAACATCCCAGTTACACAGCCAAAAAATTGGAAACCTTCACTCAGCAATAGTACTTAGAGTTTCCATTTGCTTTGGCTTCCTCCTCTAGATTCCAGTGTCGTGGAAGAATATTTACTGTATGAGCAATACAGGTTTATGTGAACGAAAGCTTATCATGCCAGCCCAGCCAGCCAGCAGAGCTATGGCACCACCTGATGAGAACAAGAACCATTAGTTTAAAGAACAAAGTGGAGTAGAAGGGGCTGCTCTTCTTAGGGCACCGGAAATCACAAGGTGGAGAATCCAAAGACAAGCAAATCCCCAGGGCAGCCCTTGTAGATGTCTGTTCATTGCTTGTGCATGCTTTTTGGTATAAAGGCTGCTGCTTTGGCAAGTATATGGAATGGGATGATTGGTGGCACAATGACAGCTGCAGTTGTGGGCGCTGTCATCTGCCACCTACTGAACAGTAATTAATAAGATCTGCCCTGAACAATACTGCTGGCTTTTCAAATGCTGATGTGCAAAAATTTCTAAAAGGACAAGACACTAGTTCTGGGGTCCCACCCATCCACTCTCTCTGCTCCTCCTCCTCCTCTTCCCATCCTACTTAGAAACATTCTCTTTTTTCCCTTTTTTCTTTCTTCTCCCCCCCCCAAAAAAAAAAAAAAAA
>Ga0065711_1009604_pt1 | contig 11838 bp, 18 predicted proteins | sample Hoacrofraction12_FD_59098 | JGI IMG/M metagenome (GOLD analysis project Ga0065711, IMG submission 59098) | Hoatzin crop microbial communities from Cojedes, Venezuela - Epithelial fraction 12 v2 (version 2) | ecosystem: Host-associated > Birds > Digestive system > Esophagus > Crop | place... | reverse complement strand
GCCGAAGCAGGGTCACCTACAGCAGGCTGCACAGGACCTTGTCCAGGTGGGTCTTGAATATCTCCAGAGAAGGAGACTCCACAACCTCCCTGGGCAGCCTGTTCCAGTGCTCCGTAACCCTCAGAGGGAAGAAGTTCTTCCTTGGGGTGCAGGCGATGGTGGTGGCTTGCTGCCGCCCGGCAGGGATTGCTCCTGAAGGCAGCTCCGCGCCTGGGACGCTGGCAGCAGGACTTGCGGCGTTGGGGTGGCTTAGTGCTTTTGGTGGCTTTCCTAAAAATGGTGCCTTTTGCAATCCTCCCAGTCCTTCGACAAAACTTTCTTGGCAGAACCCCTCCAAAACTCCTGGGAATTAAGTTTCTGAAAGGTGGTGGGGTTAAAGACATTCACAGTTCTTGTGCAACGCTGACAGGTTTCCTGGTGCGGAGATTTCTTGCGGGAACTCCAGTTCATGTCAGTGGGTTGGGGTCTGGGAGCTGAAGTAGCTCCAAGAAACACAGGGAAGATTTTCAGCCTAAAAGAAGGGGCAGAAGTGATGAGGGAAGAGCCTTGGAATCTGCTGGGGATGGAGAGCCTGCCCCTCTCCATCCCACCATCCTGGGGAGGTGGTATTCCCAGTGTCCAACCTGGACTTGGATCTGGGGAACTGCAGTGTGCGCTGTTGCTCTGAGAACGTTTTTCCCCCATCCCCTTCGTGACTGACCCCGAAGGGCTGATCTGACCCCGCTGCTCACGCAGGCGAGACTGGCTCCGTGTGCTCGCCGGTCACCTCCAGCTCCATCCTCGTGGACATGCGTGTGGCCACACCTGCGTGGTGGCCGGCCGGGCTGGCCGGCTCCCCTGGCCCTGCCGCGAGACGGGCCGTGCTGCGTTGGTCTGCGTGTTACGTGTAGGGTCCCGCAAAGCTTTGCCACGGTGCCTGCACGCGCGCTGCGTTTTTATGGGAGAAAGCTCTTGCAGATGTCAGGAATTAAAGACTGAAATGAATAGGGCATAACAAGCCCTGAAACATGACTTTGTGTCTGCAAATAATAAGGAATGAGTTACAGTCTTGGAAGAGCAGGAACATTACCCTCTGTGCAGGGTCCAGCCTGTCCCTGATGTTGATTAGGTGCCCTCCTCACACTGTCCTCTGCATGGAAGCTCTGCTTGAAGTGTATTGCCTACAGATGGGTTTCTCAACCTTTTCTAACCCAGGGATGGCCAAACCTTTTTGGTGGGAATCCAAGGATCATTTTGTTCGGAACCGCCACATGGTTTTATTTACAACCCATGTGAATTAGGCAAATGTCTCGCTGTTTGTCTCTTTTATTTCATCCTCTCGCGCTTGCTTGTGTGCATAGGAATGTGTGCGTGTGTGCTTAGGAACAATTTTGCAGACCGCTTCCTACTGTTGTTGGGCTGCAGAGCAGGTCCCGGACCCAGCGCGACAACGGGCAGCAACAGGCCCCTGTCCTTATTTCACATCACAGCTCGGTTCCCCGGGCAGGTCCTCCTGGGGAGGGAGAAAAGCGCTGGGCACTGCCGAAGCTGCTCCACCATCTCCTGTCATGCCAAGGTCAGCACCCTAAGGATGGAGAAAATCCTTGAGGACCATCAACATCCCCATCCTCACCATGAGACCAGCTTCAGCCTCGGGCTTCAGGGCTGTCCCTGTTCATTGACAGCACATGGCTGAAAAGTAGCCTGAGCCCGCAGTGCTGGGCTGAGTACTGCCTAGCTTGTCCGCCAAGCTCATCGACTGGGGCTTCAGCTCCTCCATCTCCTGCCTGGAAGTGCCTGGGTCCCCCTATTTCTGGAGGAGACACCCGCAATGGTGTCCTTGGGTCTGGAGATGTCCCCACTGACCGGCTTCTTGGCTGAGGAAGCGCTCAAAGGCGGCTGCACCCCCTTTTGACAAACCAGCTGTCCCACGGTCCCCGGCAGGACTTTTCCTCCCTCCCTGGGGGGAGTCGCGTGGACTGCCCGGACCCTCGCAGAGCCAGGACTGGCCTCGACGGGAGACTTCCCAAAATCCAGCCACTCGCACAAGTCCCCGGCTCGGGGCAGTGCTGCCAGCTCCCAAAGCCACGCTTAACTTGACACATGTGTGCAGCCCTGGGAAACGCGGCGGCTCTGATTCTCATTTGTGCCGCCTTGCCCAGCGCCAGCGTGCCGGGAGGGCCAGCAGCCGCGCTCCGCTCCGCTCCACGCCAGCCTCCCTACCAACGCGCCGACCTCTCCGTCGGACAGGCCCGAAACACCGGAGCATCTGCGACGTGGGGTCCTGGGAAGGTGCCTGCTCCCAGCCCCGTGGCCCCGGGGCCGCGGGGAGCAGCATGAGAGGCTGAGCCTGTCCGGGAGATGGGGTGGCTGGCACCTCCCGCATTCCTCGCGGTCGCCGCCGGCAGCTGCCATGCGGGACCCCCGGGTCTGGGCAGTGGCCGTGCCGGTGGGTGCCATCCCCGGCGCAGGGATGAGGAGCCAGCGGTGCCTCACCTCTGCAGCCTCTCTGGAGGGAGATTAAGCTCTGTGCAAGCTCCACTGAAGCGTGATCCAGGTCAAGCCCTAATTTGGGGGATGCCCAAAGAGAGGCGTTGTGGGGAAGCAGAGCTCTGCGCAGCCCTGCTTGGTGCAGAGCATCCCCGGACACACGTGCAGCCGCCCTCTGGGTTTCAGGGGCTGTTTGACTCCGAGACGGAGGCGCTGATGGTGTTTGGGTGTCTCCGAGCTCCGGTGGCAGCTCCTCCCAGGGTTGGGGACTGAGGTGCTGGGCGCTCCGTTCCACCACCCGTGGGCTGTGCCCTCCTGGTCCCGGCGAGCTGGCTTTTGGGCTAGCAAGGGTTGCAGACAGAGCAGCAGCGAGGCACGTCCGCGGGTCCAGCTCCGGCTGTTCCTTGCTGACGAAACCCCCGGTTTGCGACACAGTTTTTTGGCGTTTCGTCCTGGCCATCCGCTTTCTATTCCAGCGCTCGCCTTGTGGGAAGGCTTTGGGGAGCGGGGGGGTGGGAGCGCGTTTCAATTGTTCGGGGAATGGAAGCAACTCGCTTTGCGGCTGGAGAAACCCAGCGGAGCTCGCTGTGTGCAGGGAGTTTTTCCACTGCTGGCTCTCCCAGTCGAACAGTGTAACCTCGAGGGTTTCCGAACCAACGCTCTGCACGCTGCCACCGTCCTCGCGGCAGCGCCGGGACTGGTGGCTGGCCTTTGGGCTGGAGCCTTGCCCACGGCACCGGCTGTGCATCACCTGCCCGAGGCCATTTCGGGGGAGAAATGTGCACCTTGTGGGGTCTAGGGTTTTTTTTAAGGCGGGATGGGGTGGACCGAAGGGGACAGAGGATGCCCTCGCTACAGGCTGGGATTGTGCTGCTGAAAGCCCAGGGCTTTTAATGGCAGGAAGGTTCCAACCTTCATCTCTCTAGGCAGGGGCGAATCTCCCACCTACTCCCACATGACCCCAGAAAAAATGAATCACCAAAAATGCAAGGAAGCAATGAAAAAAAAAAAAAAAGAAAAAAAATATATTAAAAACTCCCTCCCTAAAGCCGCCTTCCAGAGGGTTGGGCAAAAGATAAAAGCTCTTCAAGGAGCTGGGACTCCTCCTCTCCCACCACAAAGTTCTCATTTAAATGTCTGCGCGCAGGCTGCAGCCGGCACTGCCTCGGCGGCTGCCCCAGGGGAGCCCCCACCGGCCCCCCAGCCCTGCTGTGGCCCCGGGGGCGATGCCGGGGGCTTAGCACCCCAGAAGCGACGCGGCACATCCCCGTGGAGGTGGTCCCACCAGCAGACTATGTGAGAGCCCCCGGGGGGGCTGAGCCGAGCGGCGCCTGCCCGGGCACGGAGGAGTGGATGGCAAGGGGGTCCCGGTGGATGGACCCCCTGAGGCCAGCCCCCCGATGTCGGCTCCACTGCTGCTCTGGGTCATCCTCCTCCGCTGGGCCACCAGCGGGGGCTTCGTCCGGGGGGGCAGGACCTGGCAGCACTGCACAGGTAGGAGTGAAGGCCAGCGGGTGGGCTGTGCCAGGAGGGAGGCGTCGAGGCGGGTGTTGGCCATGCCAACGGTTGGGGTGCCCGGGTGCCAGCGGGCCGAGTCTCGGGGTGACAGCACGGCGCGATGCCAGCTGCCAGCACCCCGCCTGCACCCGCGGGCAGTGGGCTGTGGGGTCTTCCCCATGCCTGCAGCCCGCCGGCATGCCACAGGACCGGGGAGCAACCAGCCCTTCTCGGTGCCGTGGGGAGAGCTGTGGCTCTTCATCCACTGCGACCGCTTCCCCTGCGGCATGAGCTTTGTCCCAAGGTCTGGTGGCTCTGGGGACCAGCTTGAGGAGGGGAAGGGCTGGAAGGAGGAGTGAAAGAGAGCTGTGAAGCCCCCCTGGAAAGTCCCTGCAGCTCCGGAATCATCGGGGCTCCCTGCACTCTACCAGACACAACCTCCACCCTCCCGCAAGCGAAACTTCCAGGACAGTTTCCGTCCTGCTGCCCCTAGCTGAGGAGCTGGCATCTCCGACAGCATTTCTCGCAGGGAGGCACTGAGAGCAGCCCGAGCCAGAGAGAGTCCCCGCGCCCCGCGGGGCTCTGCCTTCCTGCCCCCATCCCAGCTCTGCTCGGATCGGGGGCAGCAACTGATGCGGGAGGCAGACTGGGTTGCGCAGCTTTGGTTTTAGGGGTTTGGTTTTGGGTTTAGGACTTGGCCCTTTTCTGGACCCAGCTGAGCTGTCCCCCGGCTCATCCCAGCCTCCCCTGGAGCACTCAAGGGCTCCAAAACCCCTCTGCAAATGCAAGCCTGATTTCAGCTTGTGCTTTTTGCTGAGAAAAACAGGAACTGGTCATTTGCTGAGTCGTGCATTTCTGAAATAAATCGTTTCAGTTAAACCTCCCCCGTCAAGGCTTTGCTTTAGGAGCAGCTTAAGCCAGTGGAGGGGTGGCAGGAGGGACGCAGAGGTGGCAGGGTGGGAAGGACCTCGCTGGTCTCCCTGCTCTGGGCTGGATGGAGCCTCGAGAGCAGATCCCTCCTTGCTCTGCCCATCTGGGTTTGGGCTGGCCAGGGGTGCCCGGGGGGTGAAATGCCTCCCCCCTGCAGCTGGTTTGGATTCAGGCACACGCCAGTCCAGCCTTGCTCACAGCTCCCTCCCTCCTAGCTCTCCCGCTGTGCCCCAGCAGCCGAGATTTATTAGTACAAATAGGAGCTAAAAGCTCAGTCTCGCTGGGGTTGGGACAGAGTCAGGGATTTTTTAGTCTAGCCAAGTCCTCCTTCCTCCTCCGGGCATCACCAGCGAGCCCCTCTGCCCCTTGCTGCAGATGCCACAGTCCTGCCAGGGAAGCATTCGAAAATAAACATTGCGAGGGTGCCGAGGTGAGGAAGGAAGGAGAAGCACCCACCGTGGGTGCAGCCCTTCTCGCGGCTGCCGGCACGGGGCTTGCCGGGACGTCAGGCTGACGGCGACCCTGGCACTGTTACCTGGGGACGGCTGTGCAGTGCCGCTGCGCGGGCCGTTCTTCACCTGGGCGATGCCCTGGAGCTGGGCACGCTGTTTCCTCCTCTGGGGAGAGGATAATTATTTAATGAGCGGTTTGGGTGCCTGCCAGGGGAGTACGTATGTGCGTGCGATTAGGGCTGGGTTGGGAGAGCCTGGACTGGGACTGGAGTGGGGAGCGCCGAGCCCCGCTGTCCCGGGGATGGGGAAGCGGCCGCCCTGCAAGCGAGCCTGCGGGCGCCGGATCCCTGCCTGCTCTCCTGGCTCTGGCTGTGGTTGCTGGTGCTGGCGTAGCCCGAGGAAGCTGGTGGCAGCCTGGGGCTGCCAGGCTGCCGGGTCCCAGCTCCGGGGTCAACACTTGGAGCTTCATCCATGGGATGGTTCGCAAGGGTGAGCTGGCATGCTTGGTGCTTGGCATCCCTGATTTGGGGATGGAGAGCTCAGCCTCGACACCTGGAGGGTAGACCTTCCCTGCTCTGGCTTGGCGTAGACCCTGGGCAGGGGACAGCAGCCCCCGGGGGAACGCCAGACCACCACGCTGCTGTGGAGCTCTGCGGCCATCGCTGGAGATGGTCTGGCTGTCTTGAGCACCCCACTGCAAGGCGGGGACCCCATCCCACAGCGGGGCAGGGTGGGATGGCTGCTGCCGCCATGACGCGCTCCGCTGTCTCTTGGCACAGACCTGCGCCCACTGGACATCCTCTCAGAGGTGGTCCCCGCCAGCGGGCTGGCCCATGGCATGAGGGTGTTTCAAGCGCAGGGGGTGCGCGGTTTCCAGCTCGCTGCCTCGCAGCCCCATGCCCTGGGCTTCCCCGCCTCCCGGCTCTTCATCCACTGCGACCGCTTCCCTGAGGAGTTCTCCATCATCGTCACGCTGAGGGTCCTCAGCTTCCTGGCCAAGGTAAGCGCCGCCGGCTGGGCACGGAGCTGGCACAGCCCGGCCCTGCAGCTTGCGGCATGCAGATTTGAGTCGGTGCCCTCCCGCAGAGAAACGAGTACATCTTCACGCTGATGGCAGAGGAGAGCCCCAGCGTGCTGGTGGGGCTGCGTTATGCCCCCGACAAGCTCCACTTCCTCTTCTGGAGCCAGGAGCGTGCCGGCGGCTGGCAGACCCGCGTCACCTTCCCCAACGTCTCCCTCTCCGACAGCCAGTGGCACACGCTCGTCCTGGCCGTCTCCGGCCAGTCCTTCTCCCTGACGGTGGACTGCAGCGTCCCCAAGGACGTGTAGGTTGGGGGTGGCAGTGGGCGGCTTGGGAGGGCTGGTAGAGTGATGTTCCTCCACCAGCATCTCCTCCAGCCACCAGCAGATGCCATGAAATTGTCCCCTGCTTCTTCTCTGCCCATCCGCAGGGTGGTGGAGACACCATTTCCAGCCTCTCTGTCAGTGAAGAGAGCCAGCTTCTACCTGGGCAACAGGAGGAGAAGGAAAGGCGTGTTCACGGTAGGTGCCCCACTGGCAGGGCTTGCGCCACAGCGTGGACGGTGGAGGTGGCTGGGGGTCCCGGTGCTGGGCTCAGTCCCTGTCCGGCTGTGGGTGTGCAAGGGGCAGAGCTGGCGACTGGCACTTGGTGGGACAAATCTGTTTTAATTTAAGAGGACACTGCCAGCAGTGAGTGCCGGGACAGTCGATGGCACAATCTCGTTGATATAAATGTTAGGCAGGGCCTGAACCTGACCAGCAGTGAAAAGCGGAGGCGGTGAAAGCCATCCACAGTGAACGAGCCACTTGCCAACGCTCCCCTCGCACCAGCTGTCGAATTGCCCGGGATGGAGATTTTGGCAGGCTGGGCATGTCATGAGGATCTGATAAATGTGCGTGAATCCTGTGGAGGCTTCTACAGCCCAGGAGGGAGGGCAACGAGCAAGAGTCGGGAGGGAAATCCAAGGGCACGAATCACCTGCAGTTTCCATTTCTTGGTCTTGCTGGACTTGCCCTCCATCCTGCTGCTCCCACTTTCCCAGGGCTTGCTGAGACAGCTTGTCCTGCTGCCAGGAGCCGATGCCACCCCTCGGATATGCACCGCCATGAACTTCAAAGTCGCGACACTCTCTGTCCCCACTGTCCTCCAGGATGTCCCTGCAAAGCCAGCGAGCAACGAGGTGCTAAAATACCCCTACGGTCAGTAACTCGCGGCGGCACGGGCTCGGTTGGCCGCCCTCCGCTGCTGTTGAGGAAGGCTCTTTGCCTTTTTGCTGGGCATGGAGCAGGAGCGGAGGGGAAGAGGGTGCCCCCAGCACCCTCTGCTTCTCAGCGCATGTGTGGGGTGGGATGCCTGTCTGAAACCCCCCTGGAGAGCCAGGGTACGCCTGCCCAGGTCCCTTGGCAGCACTGGGCTTGTGTCAGTCGCCCCATGGGTGCCAAGCCCCAGGGTGACTTCCCGGCTCAGTGCCAGGATGCCATTTCCCCCGTTCCCCAGTGCCCGTCATCAGGATGGGAGCAGGACACCCAATCCTCCCTGTGTGCACGGAGACGAGCCTCGCTGCTCCTCCGTCACGTGTGCTAAGAGGCATCTGCCTTGCTCCTCTTGGTGCCCAGAGACCGACACGAAGGTGACCCTGGGGTCCCGTCCACCCTGCACCAAGCAGGAGAAGGCGCAGTTCTGGTTCAACGCCTCCCGGCGAGGGCTGTACCTCTGCAACGGCAGCGCCTGGATTTCCGTGCTGGAAGGTACTGGTGTGCAATGCGCTCTCGGGGATGGAGGGAGGCTCTTGCAGCAGAGGAGGAGCGGCGATTTGCCCTTGACAGCACTTTGGGGTGGGAACCAAGTCAGGCAACAGCAGAATGAGAGAGCTGTGGTGTCCCTCTGCCTCTGCCCTGCTTGGCTGGGCTTTGCTTTGCTCTCGGTGACCACATTGACACTTCCAGTGCAGTGCTGGATTCCCGCTCACTCATACAGTGCCCGTGTTGTCCATCCACCTTATCCATGTTGTCCATCCCTCCTGGGGCTTCTCCGGTTGGGAACGAGTTCCCGGTCTGTCCGAGTGGGACAGCTCACCCCACGGAGAGCCATGCTCGGGGTGCTGGGGTGCTCCCTGCTGCAGGGTCCCAACCACACAGGTGCTCCCGGTGCCGAAGCGCTTGTGGGGTGGACAAGAAGGAGCAGAAAGACGCATCAGCTGCCTGAAGGAGCAATGGCAGGGTGGCGGAGGCAGGTGCCCATGTTGTCCCAGCTCTGGTGGCCTTTGTGCAGAAAATAGTGGGGCAACATTGGAGCAACAGGGTGGCAAAGCAGCCAGAGCCTAGAGGGATGGACGTTATTCGATTATGAAATGAATTTCGCCCACTGGCACTCTCCCACTTGCTCCAGGCAGTCTGCCCAAGATCCCTGGTGAGGACATGGAGGACGGGACATGCCCACAACTGAACCATCCTTCCCCCTTCTCCCAGGGCTTTGCTTACGCTGGTGCCCCCATGGTGGGTTTGGATGAGCTGTTTGCTCCCCACAGGAGCTGGCAGTAGCTGGACTCCCCATCCTTCCGCACCTCTGGAAGTCACTAGGATTGGCACCATGTCCTTGTTTTGCCAAGGAGACCTTGTACTGGGATCTTGCTGATCTGTGTCTGTTGGTACCACCAACACTGGCCCTTCTTGTAGCCCTTGTGCTGCCATTTGTCTCTTCCAGTGCCCACCCATTTGCTGTTGGGACCACTCTTAGCATTTCTGTTCTAATTTCTGGCATTAATTCTGTCTAAGTCTTCTCTAACTTCTTCCAGAACTTATACTGACTCCAGCCAGAGAAAACATCTGGTGCAGGGCTGCTGCAGGTGGGTAGGGGTAAACCCAGCTGGTCTCAGCAGCCCACACCCTTTCACTGTAGTCCCCTCTTCTCCTCCTTGTTCTTTTTAGGATAAATATGTCAACCCACTTCTTAAGCAGCAATCAAAATCCGTGGCATAGGAGAATGCCTGGCAGGGCATTTTGCAGCCCTGCCTTCCGCCGGAGAACAGGCAGGAGTGGATGGGGCTGGACAGGCTGCCCAACGAGATGGAGTCAGGCCTTTTACCACTGTCTCTGGTTTTAGCCCTTCACCACCAGCGACACCAGGACCTTCATTTTCCCCTCATAAAGCTCAATCCAGCAGCAGGCACCGATGAACCAACTCTGCTGTGCGATGTGGGGCACCTCTCCAGGCAGGTCTGGTTTTAACCTCACCCCTCTTTTTTTTGTGTGTTCTCCTAGTCAAACAAAGGCTGGACTATGTGGAGGAGTACCAGAACCTGGTGACCAACTCTGAGACGATGGGCATTGAGATCTTCACCATCCCAAAGGTGGGACTCTTCGCAGCCACTGCCAACCGGTACACCCCCCCGGGATCGGCCATCTATAAGTGGACCGATGGGAAGTTTGTGCCCTACCAGAACATCCCCACCTACCAAGCTCAGTCCTGGAAGTATTTCACCATAGGAAAGAAGGTAAGTCTGCCTGGAAGGTTGTTTCAGTGCCTTCATATTTCAGTATATTAAACTGCAGTTGCCCAACACTGGCTTCTTCTCTGAAGCCCTGGGTCTCAGGCATGCTTTAGGGGGGTGAATCTTTCTCTCTTCTGTCTTTGGTGGTGTCACGCTGATACACATACTCAGCTGGTAAGGGTCTGTCCTAGGGACTGCCAGCTGATCTGCGGGCTGCCCTCTGGGTTTTACTATTTTTGCCGAGACACAACTACATCCACCCAGGACATTTTCAGCAACGGATGCTGGCAGCATAGGTCTGGAGTGCTCAGATCTCTTCCCCGGAGATCTCCAGGGTGTCTGCGAGGTCAGCCTCCAAAGCCAGCTGCCAGAGCTGGATCCCCTCATGTGCTGGGGTTCGTTTCTGGCAGGCCCTGCTTGTTCCTGTCTCAGATGTAGAGAGTGCCAGTATCAGAATGCCCTCCGTGCAGAGTGCAGAGCTGCAGCCCAGCCTGCCCCGGGTGTGCTCGCAGCGCAGCCTCCACGCCAGCGCAGAGCTGACCACCCCGGGGAGCGGGTTTTGCTGCGGTCCCCATCCGGCACCATGAAGCACGGCAGAGGTCACCCCAGGCAGCGGCTGTGGCACTGCTCTTGGGGACACACGGCTCCTGACATGGGAGCACAAAGCCCTCCTGGAGCTCCGACTGTGGTGGGCGTCCTACCATGCGTAAGGTCTGCTCTGGTCTCAGAGATCTGCCTGTGGTCTCAGAGCACCGTCGGAGCCTGTAGCTCCCTCCCGAGACCCACTGAGTCCAACCTTCTGTAGCTTTAAGCCCTCTTGATTTTAAGTCATTCCAGGACTTTGGAGCCATCTCTCCTCCCCTGGGCAACCTGCCATGGGACTTCTGGAGAGTTCCTCTCCCTGGGGAGCTACTTACCACTTTGCAAGGAGCCCCAGGCAAGCCAAACAAACATCTGCTGCGAGCCAGCTCTGTGCAGAGCTCCTAGGGTAGTTGGGATCGTTCCCCCTCTGAGATGACCTGTTCTGGCTTTGTCACCAGATGCCGCACAGGGTGGCTGCAGGGCTCCCCATCGTGAGCCACGGGCTCCAGAGTACAGAGGGGTGGGCAGAAGTCCTGCCTCCAGGCTTGGTGGCACTGACAGCCCTGCTGCTTGGATACAAGTTGGCCACATCCCCATTACCTGCCTGATGGCTGGGTCCTGCAGAAAACCTGGTCAAGCCCTGAAAATGCAGCTGTGTTGCAAAGCTTGCTTTGGGCTAGGAATGTGCCTGCCATCCCCAGCCCTGCAAAGCTCTGGCTGAACCCTCATGGGTGGGAGACAGAAACATCCTCAGCTGGGTTTATCTGCTGATGGGAACTACCTTGAGACTCCCCAGTGTTAGTCTGGACCCACAATACCCCCTTGCAGCGATGGCTGTGGGGGCAGAGAATACCACCAGGCTGGGGGGGTCCCAACTCCCGGTAGGTTCTGCAAAGTGAAGCACTTGTGTTGGTGCTCACCAAGGCTCATGTGCTCTGGGTTTGCCTTCAGGGTCTTCACTGGGAAAAACTTAGACTTACTAGGCAGGATGGCCTTTCTTGCACAGCTTGGGGCACATTTTCTAGTTAGGGCTAGCCTTGGTGCTCTGGAATGGCTGGGGACAGAGGCAGGCACCCTGCGTGCAGCTGCCCATGCTTGGCACGTTTCTGCATGGAGATGCTGACCAGGTAGGTGTTGCACTGGCAGTGGTACAGATCTCTCCAGTTAGCCCAGGTTCCTCGCACATGTTGCAGGTGGGATGCACCTCTGTAGGTGTCAGCAGCTTGTTACTGCACCAGGACTTGGTGATGCTCTGCCGGGACAGGGTGAAGAGCCCCAGAGGACAGTGTCCGGGTCTCCTGGTGGCTCCTGTCAATGGAGAGCAAGGGACCGCAGGCTCCTGAGTTGCGGGGTTGGCCTTACTCCTCCCTCTGAAGCTGTGTTTCTGGAGATGCCCC
>Ga0065711_1008981_pt1 | contig 11839 bp, 5 predicted proteins | sample Hoacrofraction12_FD_59098 | JGI IMG/M metagenome (GOLD analysis project Ga0065711, IMG submission 59098) | Hoatzin crop microbial communities from Cojedes, Venezuela - Epithelial fraction 12 v2 (version 2) | ecosystem: Host-associated > Birds > Digestive system > Esophagus > Crop | place... | reverse complement strand
GGGGGGGAGAATGAAGTCAGTGGCTGAGCTTTGAAGAGGTCTGTCTAGTGCAGAGCAGCGAGCGAGTGGGGAAGAAAGGAGCAAGCGCCTCGTCTAATCTTTCTCCTGGGGACCCAGGTGGACAAATTGGCAACCCTGTTCACAGCCCTCCCCCCCCCCTCCTTTGTAGCATAAGAACTGCTAATCGGATCCATGCTGCTGCAACTGTGGTTAGTTATTAACAGAATAAAAGCAGATTTCTTCAAAAGAACGGGTTGGGGAAAACGGCTATACAAAATTGCAAGGTTGTTAGAATCTTAAATGCACAGCAGTCGGTTTTTCCCTATTCTGAATTAGGCGATGAATACGGGCTTTCATCTGTCACTGTGCCCATTTCTTCAGAAGGCAGCCAAACATTAAGCTTCTCAAACAAAAAAAAGAAAATTGTTTGAAAGAGGAAAAATATTGGGGAGCAAGAAGAATAGGAAAACGAGAATGAGAAATCAGGTTTTGTTTTTATTAATTGGGCCTGGTGAGAGAAATACGAGCTTGCCTGCTCTGTGCAGTTCCTGCGTGCCAGCCGCTGTGAGCCACCATTTCTGAACGCGGGGATTAGAAAAGATTTAACTGGTTGCTATCCTGGGCTGCGCCATTCTGGGTTGGCCTCCAGCAGAAATACCCTGGGCTGCGAACTCTCCCGAGCTTAATGGAAATAACGCACTGAACGAACACGGAGTTAGGCAGAGGTGAAAGGAGAAAGAATTTGATCTCACAGAATGAAACTTCTCATAGCTGTAAAGTGGAATTACAGGTCTGGGGTGGGTGTTATGGAGGATGGAGAAGCAGCAGTCCCTAGATTTAGACCGATTTATGCCTTCGCTTATATACATAAATAAATGACGCAGCCTTAATTTTGAGGAGCTCAAGTGCCTGCCTGGTTTGCAGGAGGATTTTGGAATTTGTTGGAGAGGAATAGTCCTCAGGCAGACAGGTGCTTGCTGTGGCCTCCTGGAAATCCGTTCATTATTCGGGTGAGTTGCAGCCTTTTGAAGATTTCCATTGACAGCTTGCTCTGGGCTTGTTGCCAAAATCTCAAAGAAATGCTGTGGTGCTTCGCTTCGGCCCAAACGCAGAGGTGACTGCTGGATGGGGCAGGGGGGAAGCAGACCCACTTACAGTGGCTGCTGCTGCTCTCCCTTCCTCTCCCAAGCAAAGTGAGCGTTGGCCTTGCAGGGACAATATATTTGCTCTCCTGCCCCTTGCCGCTCAGCCCGTTGTCAGTTTAGGCAGTACTAACAATTATTTCACTGTATACTCCTGACTGTTGGTTAAAAGTCTGCATACCTTACTCAGAGGGTACAGAACCTGGGGGTAAAACTTGGATGTCTAATTTGGCAGACCGCAGTTTCAGCTACTTAATGCTTTTTTTAAAAAAGGCCATAATATAATGAATTATTCTGTAGTGAGGGTGACATTTGGATGGTGTTCCATAAGTAATACCTTGGGACTACATGCTGAATAATGAGGATGAAACAAAATATTGAATGGCTACCTCATCCTGTCAGTGTCAACTCTGATTTGAATTAAATGTTATATCATGTCAAACAAGTAGCTTCTGGTCATGAAATTAAGATGTTTATGCTATTGGATGTGTGCGGAGAAAAGTCAGAGCTAGGCCACCTTAGCTCAGTGTTGCATTTTTTTAATGGAGATTTGAGATCAATTTAGCACTTAGGTTACAGTGACATCTCTGGAACTCACTCACAACCCAGTCCTTGATATGGTAGGTGTGACAGAAATATGAAAAAGAAGGTGTAACTTTCAAGGATTAGTAGTCTGAGAGTTACATACTTTCATGAGAAGAGAAGTGGTTTTTTACCTTTAGTTGATTTTACATGGATTGAGAGTGATACTCGTGTATGTTAGGGAATCTTGTGTCTTTGGACCACAATGCTTTTGTTTTAAGAGGTAATATGGAAAATCAGGACCAGGCCCAACAACAATGTTGGTAACTTTTTGTAGTGTGGAGCATCCATAAGTCTGGCTTAAGTTGATAGTCTTCACGTTTGCAGATGCTTTGCGTTGCTGCAGCAGAACAAATCAGGCACTTGCGTTCTCACCTTCAGCAAACCACACAGCCAGCTGCCGAAAGTATCCCAAGGCGGGAGGGCTCCGGCCTTAGTCCCGAGCTCCCAGGTCGGAGAGGTGGAGATCATCTGGGTGAGCAGGCAGCAGTGGATTGCCAGCATTGCTGTTGCGTAGCAAGGGGTTATTAGCTGTGACGTGGTGCTGAGTAGAGCCAGAACTCTGGGATCTAGCGCGCTTGACTCTGTGTGTCCCCCACATAGTGGTTCAGAAGGGCCACGGCTGCTTTCTTTCCTTTGAGGTCATTTGTACCTCACTTCCAATTTCCTGAAAAGCTCAGTTAAAACAATCCCATACAGAAGCCTATTTATGATCTTTCATTTCTGATGTAGGGGTCTGAGACCCAGAATGTCCCTTCCGGTCTGTGAGCCTTTACTGTCACATCGACTGTGTGACATAATCCCATTATTTTATCAGGTTTCATCTTAGTCACTAGATTTCCTGGACGTCATTATTCCTAAAAGGAAGTTGTTTCAAATTCTAATAATGTTTTGATTATAATCCTAAACATCATGCTCTTTTTCTTCCCTGATATTTAGCCACAAATATATTTTTTAAAAAGAAGTGACAAAAATCACAGCTTTAGTTTTTGCCGTGCTAAATAATACTTGCACTTTCAGCCTCTTGTCACATGCTGGTAGCTCTTCTTGGTTCCCATTCCAGTTAGCATTAGGCTTTCTGGCTTTGTCTGTGTGAAGGCTCACCAGTGACACATCAGCAGTGGCGTTAACGTTTCCTTACCTCCACAAGAAACAATTCTCCTAATTCATCCTAGTAATACATCTGTTTGATTCAGGGTGATATCAAATGCCTAGTTATAACCCTTTGTAGGTTATAACCATTTGCAGGTCAACAAATAACGGTCAGATTTGCCTTCCTTTTCTTCTCCCATTTCTAACCAATAACCCTACAGTTAGAAAAGGCCTGTTTCTGGTCTGTGAGTATAAATGTTTGCATTTTTGCTACTCCAGCCCAAAAGGTGGTCCAGTTTCTTAGATAGTATTTTGATCATCTTCTGTATTGACTAAGATTCCCTACTTTGTAATCAACCAATGTCATTAATCCAGTCCTAGCTCTTAATTCCTACATTAGATCGAGAATGGCCCCAAAGACAACCCACAAGATCTTTAACTTCTGCCTTTCCTGCAGCCGGATATTCCCCTTTCAACACAGGCTGTGATCAGTGCCCCGCCCTCCTGTCTCCCAGTTCCTCACGCATCTTAAAATTCCTGTGCCGATATTCCTCCTTCCCTCCTTAACTAGTAATTTTCCAGGGGGGACCTGTTATCACTGCAGTGCGTGCTTGATTCAGTTGTTCAGGCACTATTCTGTGAGGTATTGTCCAGCTGGTACAGGGTACCACTGCTGAGCATCCTCCAGTGTCATTACAGTGATGGGAGCAGAGAGCCCGCAGCGTGTTTCAAAACGTTACTGATTTGGGCTGTAATTCATCACAAGGACCCCTCTTCAGCAGGATATAAAAAGTCTGCTCTTTCTTGCTATGTTGGCTGTAAGGAATTTACGTTTTACTCTTTAATTGCAGATTTCATGGCTGTCAATCATAATGTAATCGCCATTTAGTACTTTTCTCAATCCATTTTTTCCAAAGGTGCAGTGCTGTCCCTCCTGACTCTATTTCAAGCATAGATTTTTAAAGTCTCATGCAATATGTTTAAAAGCGTTTCTAATTTAAAAAGTAGAAAATCAGCTTACAACTGTGCTATTAAGCATTTTAAAATTCTCTCACCTCTTCAGTGGACTTTTTTCTCTTTTTAAGTAGCAGACATGATACTAGGTACGCTACTGGTTTTGGTAGTTTTAACAACTAATTTTACAAGATAGCTATATAAATTTGAATACTGTTTTGTTCCTCTGTTAACTCTAGGTGAAAGAACTAGTGTGGCAGCATCTGTCCTTTTGACATGCATTATTGTGTTTGCTGTGATTGTGCATAATAAAAATATTGTGAAACATCAGTGGTATTCACTTTGCATAAGTTTTGGCAAGTGCAGTATCTCACCGATGTGACAACAATACTATAGAAAACATGGGAAAAGGTCATCCCTGCTTAAACCTCCATCTGTGTATGATTGGGTCAAAGGAGCGGTAGTCTGTCAGTGAAAAAAATTGTTGGCTTTTTCTTCCTGTCTTCGGTAGCTGTAGAATTTACGTTTAAAAAGAAAAGAGGTTGTTTTTCTTTTGTAGAAGTTCTCATTCCCTAATAAAATACAAAAGTCTGTTCATGTATTAGTTAAAGTGTCTTCCAAGAATCCCAACTACAACACTGGTTGAAAGAGAGAAGGATTAATATCATTTAAAGGAAAGAAATGGAAAATCTTTAAGGTCATTTCTTTTCATGACAAAGAAACTTAAAAAGCGTGGCAGGCAGGAGCTTCAAAGGTTTTTAAAGTCCTGTCATCAACTCCCAATCAATAGGAGTTAGATACCCAAATTAAGAGTTCAGTACAAGTCTTCAAAGGTATTTGGGTGCTTAACTTCCTTTTACCTTTCAGACCGCTTCTAAGCATAAACTGGCAGGTCGACTGAAAACATTTTGGTGCGGTGCTTTCATGTCCAGCACCTGGATAATTTGTAGCACCCCCTATTAATTAGCATAATGGACACTTCTCTCACAAATTCATTACTCGTTAGAATATGTGTAGAGTTGGTCTTGTTTAGGAAATTGTTTTCCTGTGTGAAACAAAAATTTTGCTTTAAAGTTTTTTTAATACAGAAAAAAATCAGAAGTAAATTTTAAAAAAGGAACTAATAAAATAGCGTTAGTGTTTACAGAGGCTGATAATTTCAGTGAACCTGCAAAACTCCTGAGTCTGTATTCCCAAAGGATGCAGATGAAAACGATTTCTTTGTGACATGCTGTACACACGCTGTTCTGGGCTTTGGCTTTCCCGGTCCGTGCTTGCACATCTGCCTGTGCAGGATAAGGCTCCTGCCAGATAACTGAAATTATTATCACTGTAATAAATTAAAGACCATGTATAAATGTATACAAATGATGTTGCCTAGCGTAGATCTTCTGTGCACTATCAGTGTCTCCCGAAGTTGGCCAAGCCTCCGCCTGATCCCACTGGGAGCTGCGTGGTGCAGTCAGGACCACCCCTGCCTTTTTTTTTTTTTCTTCCTTAAGTATTAGTAAAAACCTCAGATGGTTCAGACCTACTTGAAGTATTCTGTCTGATAGCGGTGCCGTGGGGCATACGCAGTGGAAGTGGCAGTGCCCCACGTTAACAGGGAATTGCCGTTTGTTTACAGCCTGGAGTCACTGCATCCTTCCTGTCAAGCAGAACGCCTTCATTATGATGCAGGCGCTTACCGTCTCCGCAGCCCGCTCTTGAGTGACATCAAAACATAAGCCAGAATATTATTGTCATATGCCTTAGAGTCCGTGAATGGGCCGTGGATCCCAAAGCCTCGGGCGCTGAGTGGCATGTTTGGTCTGCTGGAGGAGCAGTTCTGCCTCTGGTCCAGCATTTGCATCGCTGAGACAGTTGTCACAGCTGCTCCCAGTAACGCTGGCTGTCACGTTTTTTAGTGCAAACGCTCCTCATCTGAATAGCTGGGCGGTGGTCACACTCCACGTCTGATGGATTCGCTTTCTGTTCTCTGTCAGTCTGGCCTTTCTTTAGAGGGGGTGCTGAGAGGGGGTGCGTTGGCGCTGGGAAGCAGCCCGGGCAGAGCACACACATTTGCTTTCCTGCCTTTCTGCCCAACCTGGGGCCCTTCATCGCTCCAAATGAAGGGCAGCCCAACCGGGGGCCCTTTATCACTCTGGAGGAAGAGGAGCCCCAGCTGCCCCCCACCATCCCGGCTGCCCCCCACCATCCCGGCTGCCCCCCGCCATCCCGGCACCAGGGCCGGCCACCGGGCCCTCACTCACGCCGCTGCCAAGGGGCGGCTGCTGGGCAGGAGGAACTGAGTCTCAGAGGGTACAAACCCTGTAGCCTGTGTTTTTATCCTTTCCGTTTCTTTCAAACGGAAAACAATCTGAGCAGTTTCGGGGGACGAAGGCTATAAATCTGTCTGCTGCTATTTATACCGCGCTCATCGCTGCAGTGTCTAAATGCTTAAAGGATGTATTTGCCGCCTGACCCCCCGAGGTAGTCTTCAAGCCGCTTGGGCTGTCGAGGGCGGGCGGGCGGGCGTCAGCCCAGCGGCAGAGAGGAGTCCCAGGAGAGGGCCGAGCCGCGATGGCCCTCCTGCTCCGGCTGTCCGGCAGGCTCAGGGCCGCTGGGATGTCGTGCCCAGGGACGGTGGTAGCGTGGCCATCCCTGCTCCGCACGGTGTTGAGTGGTGACCCAGGGAGCGGCTGGCGTCAGGGCGATGAGCAGCAGCTTTGCTTTCCAGTAATGCTGAGGAGGGAGCGTTTGGTGTGCCGAGCCTCACGGAGAGTGCTGGGAGGGCTGCGCTGCTTTGGGCGGGTAGACAGCCGTGGGTAAGCTGTGTGGGCGTCTTTTGAACGAGGCCATAAAAATGGGTCTGTCTGTTCTGGATGGATATTTTAATAAGCAAATATCTTCCCTCTGCTTTTATTTGAATAATAGGATACTCCTTTTCTGTCTGATCTCTTTCAAACTTGCTTCACTTTCACCACGTGCACTTACGTATTATTCTTTATTCCCATATTCTACACGGACATTCAAATAATATTAAAACCACTGATTCATTGAAATACTTTTTAAACTGTTGTTGTTAGTCATTTTTGTATTGACTGAATTTTTCATTGGCAATATTCTTGGCAGCAGTCCATGTCTGCCTGGCTGGAGGCCAGTTTAAGCTCGGCAGGATGAGCCCTATTGTTCAGCAGACTTGGATTTTGTTAAACTCTCTAGCAGAAATATGTGTCAGGAGATTTGCAGCTATAAATTGGATCATGTCGGTGAGGTTGGGAACTCGCTCAATACGAAATTGAACATTTCGCCATGCCTGTTGCTAAATATGTTTATGCATGTTTCCTCCATGGGTTTCAAAAAAAAAAAAAGGGAAAAAGTAGAAGAAAAACTGGAAGAAGCTAAAAAGCTAGGCCTGTTGAGCTCTGCCTTCACCTTATGCAGCTGGTACTTTCTTTGATGTTGAGTGGTTGAAAAATGCAGCAGGCTTGGGTTTGTGCATTGCAATGTTAAAAGCAAGTCTGTTTTCCCTTTTTTCTCTGTGTGTTACAGGCAGTCAGATGCCACCGCAGCCTCCTGGCAGCCAGGCAGAATCCAGCTCCCACCCTGCCCTGAGCCAGTCACCAATGCCACAGGACCGAGGTTTGTTAGGTGTTGGGGCTTTGCTAGTTGGTGCCAAATGCAGCCTTCACGTTCAGTCGCACATTAGCGATGTGAGATTTCCTGGCATTTCTTTTCTTTTCCCAGAGAAAATAATGACAGTCCTCATTGTAAAAGGCTCGGGGGGTTTTCCTTGTCTGGGGAAAGAGCAATTGAATAGCAGGTTTTACCAAAATATAGTTGGAAACAGGGCTTTCTCAAAATATAGTGAATGCCCAGAGTATAAAGACAGTTTGCTGTAAATACTTGATTCGTATCCTAGAGAATTCAACTTTTCTTTATCTTAGAATTAAGATGTATAGAAATAGTGCTAGCTATGAGCACTGCACTTTTGCTGCTGTTCTTAAAATTCTCATCTCTGATGCCTTTGCATGGACATGATAGCTAGTCCTCCAGCCAGTTCTAGAAATAAAAATGTCTTTCAATATTAAGGGAACTCAACTAATTAGGTCAAACAGTTCAAAGATTTGGCAATCTTACAAGGGAAAACCTTGCAGGCAACAGCCCTGTTCTAAAAGGGTGCTTCCTAGCAAGTGCTCACAAAAATAAACTGAGCTTTTTTTTTTCTTAATTGTTACCATTTATAGACTTTAAGCCCTTTTCCTTTCACCTCCTTCCTCCGTAGCTCATGATGGATAGTTTTCTACAACTTTGTTGCATGGCCATACAATCAACTGCTGTAAACTGGGCATCCTGTCCATGCAGTGGTTAACATGTGCCAGCAACAAGCTTGCAAAACAGACACATGATAACTGTGATAAACATGGAGTTATTTATGAAGTGCCCCTCCTAAAATGTCTTGCTACCAGAAATACTCCAAGTAGCGCCATATGGGGATACCATAAATACTGCAAGTTTTCTCACAGTGGAACGAGTTGAACTCACAGAATGACAAATTTCTGGGATAGCATCCAGGAGGAACTAAGAGGGCTCACAAAGAAGAGGAGAGAGAGTCTTAATTTTTGCTGGTTTTCTGTGTTGGATGTCCCCTCCACCAGGAATACTGATTAATGAGAACATGAAACACACAACTCCACACTCAACTCGTTTGTTTTGTTTCCTTTTCAGGTCATTCTTTGTGCGTGGTTGTTAGTGCAGGGACTTATTCTCCCCTTAAAAAATTTTTAGAGTAATGTACGTGTTTGGTGAAAAGTGGATGGCCTTGGTACCCAATACAAATGTATGATGTTTTGTGGGATAGCATGTCACAAGGCAGTGGGACTGGATCAGGTTGAGGCTTTGAAGACCCAAGCGTCTCAGAAAGATGTGTGCTCTCTTTGTGGCAGAAAGATGCCACTTTCCCAGTGGCACGACTGGGTCTTGGCGCAAAACGTTAACACTGCCCAGCAATAATTATTTCTGCAGTCTACGTTCCTCACCTGGCTTTGATGGGCGAGTTAGGCAGATCTGACAGAGCTGGAAGGATCGAACCTCTCTGTTGCTGCCGTAGAACAAAACTGGGCATCATTGTGTGGTCAGAGGAGGCAGAGGAGAATGCAAAAGGAAAACAGAGAAAACAGCTGCCATAACTGGGAAGTCAAACAAGTAAATAACAGGGAGAGAAATAAAATTTACAGACTGATTTAGTCTGGTTCTTCCTTTGTGCTGGGGGATGAGAATTGTGGGTATGTTCGTAGAGAAAATGTATTTGGGAATGTTGCAATTTTTGCACTCTGCGTATGCAAAATCTGGTGTAGTATGCATGATCCTTGTGACCCAGCTTGTACGAGAAGTCCATTTATTTCATACAGCAGATATGAAATTTGTTACTAGCTAGGTCGTATTGATTTTGCAGAACGTGTTCCCCAAAGCTGCTCTAAAGTCTGTGCTATACGCGCATAAACATGCGTGCATTCCCTTTTGCGCCCTGCCATTGATTAGAGGCTCCTTTGAAATGGAAAACTTCACCTTTTAAAAGGCTGTTACGTTAGTTGATTCCTTTGCTTGCTTGAACTGGTTTCCACTGAACTTGAAGAAAGGAAGGAGGGGGAGTGATGGGGACTCAAAGGGAAGGTGCTTGTCATTTACTGATAAAAACCTGAGCAGAAAATCGTTGCTGCTAAGGACACCTGATCCATAGGCATCTGTTACAGTAATTTAAACTCTTGGCTTACTGATACACTTTCTTCCCAAAAAAAGAAAAGAAAAAATGATACAGACAATGAAAACAAAAAACCCAGAGACTCTCCATAGGATAAGGTAATGTTTGTTTTAGCACTTTGTGTAACATTTCTGTCCTTGTTTAGAGAGAATTGAATGAACATAAGACTACTAATCATTTCTTGAGCAGGATCCTCTGCTCTCAGTACTTGAAAAAAAATGTTACTTACCAGATATTGTGAAACTTGATTGTCAGATGGAGTCTGAGCTGTAGCACTTCTGGATGCTAAGCCACTACCTTGAACCATTAAGTTTACACTTATTTATTTTATTATGAAAGTGTTTGATTATATTTTACCCTACTTTCAATGGTTACTCAGCACCCAGCTGAGATTTTTATGTTTGCCTGCCTAAGGCTATACATTCCCTGTCATGTACAGTGCAGCATGAAGCAAGGAGCATATTTTCACATGTACATTCTGCATGTGGAAGGAGGGGAGTAGTAACGTAGGTACATATGTACAGTAATAGGAATTTCTTGGGGGGTTGGATTTTCTGTACTCTCAGCTTGCTTTTTATATAGCTTATTTCATACTTTTTGTAATAGGCATAAAAATGCTTAATTTTTAAAAATAATTTGAAAATCTTTCATGTCCTGCTCAAGCTGTGGAACATGTGGACCTGTCTCAGAGTAAATGGAGCATGCTGTTCTAGGCAGCCCACTTCTGTTCTTGTCCCAGAATCAGTAACTGGCCGTGGCTGTTTGATGCCCAGGCAGTGAAACTTTTCCAATTCTACCTACATGTGCTGTCTGCCTAGGCAATAAGAAATTGCATGTACTTTTACGTGCATAAGCTATGTTTCAGCTCACATGTCCTTGAAAGTGCTGGGACTTGAAGTATGTCCCATACATCGTAATGGACTGTCGGAGCTGGAGAGCTCTGGAGACAGAGGGAGCAGGTTGTGCAGGGCTGGGGTCAGAAGTCTCTTGGAGAAGCAGGAGTAGCCATGCCCGCCCACCTACATGTGCATTGAACTGCTGCTGAATCCTGGCAATTACCGTTACTTGGGGATGCCACGTGAAAATGTAGTCTAATTAAGCTAGTCATTAAAACTTGCAATGCTTTGGGGCAGAAAGGGGATGCGTGGTTTGCTCTTTGTTTCTGATACAGCTGCTCCAGACTTTTCTTTACTATATCTAAAGTAGGGTTTTGATTTTTCATGTTTATTGAAGTCAAAGCTTTTTAGAAACTTTAGTTACATCAGCCCCCAGAGGTAGGGCAGCGGTGTTACCACAGCTGTCATAACCATTTGGCAAATAATTGAGGTACACAGTCACTTGAGTTCCCTATATTCAGCTGTACCTACTTATCTCATCTGTTTGGATTTTGGAAGCCACACTTTGAGGATGTGCTTAGTAGCCAAAACTGCTCAGTGCGTCAGAAGTTATTTGTATGGATCAAATGGAAACCCAGCATATCCAAACTGACCCCCTAAATTGGTTTCCTGAGGCTGCAGCATGAAAAAGAAGCCTTCCAGCCTGGCCATTAGTTTATACTCCCACTCTTACGTTTGTAACCTAGTGGAGATGTCCGTCTGCATAGAGGAATACTCACCTATGCAAACACTAATAGGACAATATGTGTCGCAATGATGTTCAAATAGGGACTTTTACCCCTGCAGAAATGAATGGTTCCTTACCTAATTTTGAAAAAGCTTAGGAAAGTTACCTACTTTTAAGTAGCATTTTTCATGCTTATCCAGTTGGATATGTACATGTCGGGTTTCAGTCTTGTATTAAAATAGTGAATTGGGAGCTCCTGAAAACCGTTGAATTTAATGGAAACAGTTAATGACTTCACGTTATTACTCTAGCAAGCACTCTCATAATGGGGATACTTAAAGAAGCCTTATTTATTAGTGCAAATGTATATGGGTCAGAATTAATTTTTAAAAAATCTTTAATTGTTTTCCCCTTATAATTTTCACAGCGGTGCGCAGTTAAATATTCATGATAATGCTGATGATATGCTAAAGGTCTGAAATAGATCTGGAGTCTCAAAATCAACACAGGTTATTTAACCCTTTTCATCTAATGCACCATTGGGGACTTGCTCAGTGAAATCCCAGAGCACTGGAATAATTAGAAGATAGTAATGAGGATTTAATTAGTCCTTGAGATATGCTGAAATAGGACCACTGAGAACTTTTCTGTTTGGACATGGATTGCAAGCAGAATTGATGCCGTTGCAGCTGCTGTGATGTGCTGGAAAATGTATTCTATTGCTGGAGGCAGTTTCATGGCACCATTCTGTGCCTGTCAGATC
>Ga0065711_1048379_pt1 | contig 11840 bp, 8 predicted proteins | sample Hoacrofraction12_FD_59098 | JGI IMG/M metagenome (GOLD analysis project Ga0065711, IMG submission 59098) | Hoatzin crop microbial communities from Cojedes, Venezuela - Epithelial fraction 12 v2 (version 2) | ecosystem: Host-associated > Birds > Digestive system > Esophagus > Crop | place... | reverse complement strand
GGGCTGTGGAGTCTCCTTCTCTGGAGATATTCAAGACCCTCCTGGACAAGGTCCTGTGCAGCCTGCTCTGGGTGACCCTGCTTCGGCAGGGGGTTGGGCTGGGGGACCCACAGAGGTCCCTTCCAACCCGGAACATTCTGTGATTCTGTAATTTTTAGTTTTGAAGATTATCTTCTGGTAAAAAAGAGCTGCCTTTGCTGCCCTTTCGATACAGGTGGTTTTGTCGTGTGTATCCTTTCCCAGCTTGAACAGTGTTGCTCTGGAAAGTCAAACTTCGTCTGGATTTCAAGCATACTACACCACATCCACCTCTGGGAGGGTCTCAGTGATAGAAGCAAAGATGCATTCAACGAATGCATTATAATTAAATTATAATACATATACTGAATTTGCAAGACTTTAATGAGCTTTACAAAAATTGCAAAACATTTGAGGATCCTTAACAGAAACCTAGCACAAAAAGAAAATGTTCCTTATACCAACCACATCAGGATACCATGGACGGAAGAGCCACTTTCAGACCACTGTTAGTGGGCACCGAGTGGATTTAGGACTCAGCAATGTTAAACTGTCTATCAGCCAGTGCCAGCTGTGCCGGGGGCTCTTTTCATATATGTTTAACGGGCGGGGGTCCAGCATTGCTGTCATCTCTACTTCTATCCTTTGCCTGTCCCTGCAGTCTGTAGTGATATCTTCATACCGTATAAAGCCTATTTAGTAGTGAAGCTACTTTCTCTGGCAATGTTGTAGTTTGAAGACCTAGGCTAGGGAAAAGAGGGAAAAAAAAACCATTAAATTTTTCCCCAAATACAGAAAAAGCAGTCTTCAGCAATTTGAAACATCTGTTTTAGAGGGTGTACTCCTACAGGTCTCCTTTATATTTTTTTTTTTGTATCTTTTAATTACTTTTCTCTTAACAGCTCCGCATGACAAGACATCATTCTCTTTGGCCCAGGGGGAATGACGGAGGCTCTTGTTTGGCTGTCCCAGTGCTTTTCTGACAGCTGTACAGCTAACTTAGCCTTTTTTTCTCATTTGTTGTGTTTCCTCGGGAGCTCTCGGGACTGGCTAATAGAAGATCTCTGCTGCGGAGCCCATCTACGACATGGCAGGGACATCGTTTCTGTCAAATGAGTTCTTGCTTGCAGCAGGGGAGGATGAGCTGGTGCAGACAACAGCAAGCTGTTTGTAGCAGTGCTTCCACCAGCTTTGGGGGTCTGCTATCAGAGGGCAGCACTCAGTGACGCATACAGACAGAGGACGTGAAGCTGATCTCCGGAAAGGAAACACAGAAGGCTTCTGAGCTTGAGCCAGACCCTGGCGAAATCAAGTGGGTGCCTGAGCATCCCATCGTTGCCCCTTTCTGTTAGCTCCAGGAGCAGAATGGGACAGCAGTCCTACCGAGAGCCTCTAGGGGCTACTGCAGTCCAATAAATAACAATAAATAAAATGCAAAACTGGTTTTGAGTCTGATATGGGCCGAGTTGGTCTACGGTGTATTATCCTGGACTTCAGAGGAGTTACATGCAGCAGAATTTGGCCCGCCGAGCCTTTGCTCTCTGCTTTCGCATTGCCACGGAGGGTAAAGGATGGCAGTGAGTACAGACTATTCTCTTAGGACACAGCATTTTGTCTTGTTTTCCTGGGGGAGGGATTATTCTCTCAGTACCCTTTCTTGCTTTGTTCCCTGCTTTCTGATAATACTATAAAAGTACCCTCTTTATCTCACGCTGGGTTCTGCAGAGAACGCACCAGCTCTATGTACATAACAGTTCTTTCACTCTATGCTGACACCCTCGTGAAATTCGCTTTTATTTGAGTTAATAAGAATCAGTGTTTTGCTAATTTGCTCGTTAAAGGTGCCACGCACCCTTGATGACTGTCCCCAGCCCCACGGGGCTGGGCTGGCGGCGAAGCGTCGCACGCGGGGTACGAGGCGCGGCGAGGGGAGAGGCGAGATGGAGAGCAGCATATTTAAGAAACTCCGACCTTAGAAGGGAATCTCGACGGGATATCAAAGCAAATTTCAATCCAGGAAGGATTCGCTCTGTCAATAGATGTAGCACAAGGGCTGCCTGTTGTTTCACAGACAATGAGTCTTCTCCAGCCTATAAATAATGTAAAGACAAGTCTCAGGATCTTTAAAAAATTCTGCTAGCTCGAGGCTACCTACTCAGCATGCCTCCTTGTTTACAACTTCCAGTACAAACATCTGCTGTGTTTGTTTTCAGACAAAACATCAGCTTTCCTGACTTCTGGAATTAACCTCCAGCACCTATTAAGCGCAGCCTTTCAAGCAGTTTTTACACGCGGAGACGTCCAGCTCTCGCACAGCCGAGCGGTGAGCTCCTCATGCCGTGCCTTCCCTTCCCTGCACAGCGTTAACGAGTTACTGCAATTAGCTGCCAGGCCCTTGGTGAGCGCCTGCTCTTCGGGTAAGGGCTCTAAAAGCTGATTGCAAATGTAAAATGAAGCAGCGCGTGGCGTTAAGGTACGACCGCACCTTGCGTAGGGCTGGGGACACAGACAGGGACCACACAAAGGAACGGATTTGTGAAATTCAGGGGTTTTTAGGACTACACAAAGGAGTGGACTTGTGAAATTCAATGTTTTTGCTCGAAGGTAGCAGGTACGTTGTCATCCTTGGCGTGTGAGGGTCTGGACTCCTGACGTCTCGAGGAGTGCAGGTGAGTGCCCCGACTGCTCGAGCCCTCCTCACATCTCATTTGCCTCTCACCCCACAGTTTCTGTATCCTTTTTCCTCTGCAGACACACAGAGATGCTCTGCTTTGGCTGGCCTGTCTTGCCGAGGTTGGGACCCCTTCCACAGTGTGGAGATGTGGGCTGGAATGTGGGCATAGACCCCGTGCCTGCCGCGACCAGGAGCTCTCTGACCCTTTTGTGGGGGTCTGGCCCTGGCCCTGAAGCTGAGGTGTGCTCTACAAGTATTCGTCCATGCAGTTTTTAGACTCTTATTAGATTGGAAATGTTCAGACAAAGGGTGCTTTCATGGAGTGAGGAAAACAAAATCCTCGGCATCTCTAGAGCTTACGGAAAGGAAAACTGAATGCAAGACCCTGATGGAGTGTGGGCAGCAAGAGAGATTTGGATAGAAGTTCTGGAGCTAAGCACTTAAAAATCCACTTTCTTCCAATTTCAGGCACTTTCACTCTTTATTGGAATTCTCCTGAAACACACTGTTTCAAAACCACAGGACATACGACAAAATAAAATTGGAGTCAAGGACAATTTAGTCCGTGGCTCTGTCTACTGCACTTTACATGGAAAAGTTATAATGATGAACGGCTTCTGTCTGGGGCACGACTCTTGGCTACTGCTAAATGTCCTCTGAGTTTTGTCTTTGTGTTCAGTCTCTTGGTTTTCCTGAAGGCTTTTTAAAAATGAGCCAGAGGTTTTCAAAAGCGAATGCAATTTATTTAAAAGCACAGTTTGGGGTTCAGCAAGGGAGAAAAGGTTCACTCCAATGCAACATAATAGACCAAGGCTGTGATGGAGCGTGGTCCACACCAGAAAGCTGGACTGAGTGGAGATCAGCTGAAGAACAGCTGCGAGTCACAGCCATCTGCCAGATTTTCGATGCTGTATGGGAAGGAGCGTCCACCCAGATCTCAGCAGTTCTCTGAATCCTGGCTGACAGGCGTCCAGCCAAACTCAGTGACTGGCCATGGAGGTGAATTCCCCTCTCCCTGCTTCGTGCTGGCTCGTTCAGGCAGAAGGGAGGTAGTTTCTCAGACAAACTGTCTGTGACCATCGTGTCAGTGATCATAGAATCATAGAAAGTTTTGGGTCGGAAGGGACCTCCAGAGGTCATCTAGTCCAACCCCCCCACAGCAAGCAGGGACACCGCTAACTGGATCAGGGTGCTCAGAGCCCTGTCCAACCTGGTCTTGAATGTTTCCAGGGATGGGGCCTCCACCACCTCTCTAGGCAACCCGTTCCAGTGTTTCACCACCCTCATTGTAAAGAATTTCTTCCTTATATCCAGCCTAAACAGCCTGGCAGCTGCATAATCATGAAACGTACTTGCAAAATGTAAGCAAGAAAAAAATTGTAGTTGTATGAATTTAAGAGCAGCAAGGGGGAGGGAAGGATCACCAAATCAGCTGCTGTTGCTGTAGGTCCCCCAGAAGGTGATCTGTTCTCAGGCTTTCATTAGCTCTGAAAGGTATTCCAGGTGCTCGTCTAATCTCCAGGCCCTGCATATCCAGCTGAGGTACTGCTTCCTTACCGCCCAAGCCAGGTTTTGTGTTCTACAAATGCTCTACAGGAATATCATTATAAATCCATAGCTGAAAGAGCCTGTGCATCTTAAGAGCTCTTTCACTTGCCACCTCTGAATATTCTGCCAGCAGAGATTTAGTACATTGGCTCTGTAAATGCTTTCATGTCAAGACTAAAGGCAACACTTGTTTAATTCATTCTTTGACCCAACAGTAGCTTTATCTTAGGTTATCACTTGTTAAGCTCTCTAGAATGTTTTAAACATGAAGGGGGCTGCTGTGTATATATATCTAGTGTACTGTATTTTACTTGTACGTATTTGACAGTAGTGATTCATAAACATCAAAACCATTTCCTTTCTGTGCTGCAAATTATGCTTTGCCCTAGCTCCATTCACAGGATATGTAACTCATTCTAGAAAAAAATTTAAAGAAGAAAATTGCATTTATCCACTGTCCAATTTGTAATTCTTTACTGTAGGTCACAAGAGCTCACAGATTTTTTTATATATCTATATGCTTGTGTGTATATATTTATACATATACCTGTGTGTATAAAAGAGAGGGTTTGTATGTACATATAAAAATACATGTATATATAGTTTAAAGGCATATATATTTATAAATATGCTCACACATGAGGACAATTGTAGCAATGACGCATGCTATGGTGTAAAGGGAGGACTGGAATTATACATCAAATGTCCTACAACCTGATTAGAATAACAATTAAGGTTTGCTGTACATCAATCACTAGCAATGCAAAGCCAAAATAATTTCCCTACTCTGCATAAACCCCTTGGTTCTGCCAGCATAGGATTTATCCCTAAGTTGTCAAAAAGCTACAACTGTATTTAAAATCAGCATCTGACAGTGACCCCCAGAACTGAGGTCAACAGAATCATTCTGGGTTTGCATCACATAACAAGCATCAGAAACTCAGAAGGTTTGGATGACGAAGAGTCACAGGACTAACCTGGTAACAGTCTGTTTATTCACTCCCAACAACGATGTTGCCTACACCGTGGGACAGATAATTTCTCACCCAAACACCCCATTCTTGGGTTGCAGTCTGATTCCTCCTTACCTGAATGCCATGGCAAGACCTGAGTACTTGCCATCGTCCTGTTGCCTCTTTTAATAAAAAAAAAAAAATGTCAAGGAGTGGTGAGGGAACCATATCAAGCTGCAAGATGTTCCTGAAGCCAGAAGAACGGGGGAGCGAGGACTCCAAGGCAGAGTCAGAGCAGTTCAACCCTGCATGGAGGGGTAGGTGCTCTTTCAAATTATTCGGTTTCGACACCCACCTAGTCTTCTAGTTACCCACTGTCACATCCGCACCAAAATATTTAACAAACACATAATATACCAGAATGAACCTGCAAGCCTCAATGTCTATTCAGGGACCATACCACTGGCTCCTTGGTAATACCACCTTCCAAAAACACTTGCTGGCTGGTCCTTGGTGTCCCCGTGACTCAGAAGCTGGAGATGGGGAAGCCCTTTGGTGCTGGTGGCTGCTGGTGGCTGTGCTGCAGAAGCTCGCACAGCTTTCATGGCCCAGTGCCGGTCCGTCGGGACTCAGGCACCGGCAGCAGCCGACCTCTGTCAGATGCCTTAGCCCTGGGCGATTTGTCAACCAGATACCTTAACAGGAGCAACGTGGAGAAAATACCCTGAGTGAAAGAACGGAAGAGCTAAAGCTCCGTTAGGAAGGAGATGCTTTAGAAATGTGTGAGACAGCTAGACAAGGTCTAAATGATCTGCTTTGTAACTGCAAGCAATGGCTGCTGGCAGCAAGAGGGACACTGAGAAGACAGCTTTCCTTTTTGACACCCGATTCTTTTGAAGCACTTTATGGTCTTAATAATTTTCAGTTAGTGCAGGCAGAAAAGGCCAACTATGAAAACACAACACAGAATTGCAGAGAGAACGTGCCATCTGCAGAATTAACCCTGAAAAGACTCATTTTTTTAATGAGGAATAAGAAAATTATAACGGTGAAATACACATAATTGTAGTTTTCTGAGGGAGAAGACATGGCTTTGAAGTTCTGGGGGCGGGGGGTGAGTTTCTTGTGCCTGGGGCCCAGGATAAAAACCAAGGTGAGCAAGAACAGCGTGCTGGAATGACTTGGCACCAGCCCAGGCTGATAAAAACAACAGAGGACGTTACCTACAGCGGGATTCATCTCCACTAGTCGCAGCTGTCAAACGGTTAGATGTCTGGTCTACACTAATCTCTCAGGCTCCTGGACAGTGAGGCACCAGCACGAAAGGCAGCTCCAGAGGTTAATGAATGCCAGCTATTTGGAAGACAGCTTACAGCAGAAAGATCTGCCCTTGCAGTGGAGCAAAAACAAATCTCGTGGATGTGTCCTCCTTGCTTTTTCCACAGCTGCGGTAACATGAAATTAATCCCGCTGACAACCCAGGCTGATGCTCATGAGAAAAGGACAGTGCCCTAACCCAACAGTCATGCCAGAAAAGCCAAAATCCTCTCTTATTTATGTGTTCTTGGGGTAGGAGGGAGATAAAACACCACAACACCACACGCTGTGGAAGGTGGAGACAGACAGTGGTAAGCATTTCTGCTAAAGCCCTGGTTCTGTGCCACGAAAGCTAAGGGTGTTTTATCCACTGAACAAAGTGAGTAAAATATCCAGCCCCAGACACGTTGGACTGAGGTGACTGAGGCACCTGAACCAGAAAAAGTTTCAGCTGCTGTCATTTTTACTTCCATTTGAGTTCAGAAGTGCTATTTCTATTTTCTATTTAAATTTGTTGCCATAACCCATACCAAAGAAAAATCATGGCTCATACTGAACAACATAACCACACTTCCTTTCTTTCTTCCTTCTTTTTTTATGAAAGTTCACATCTCTTTAGGAAGAGTAAACAGTTTGAAAGCCCTAAGGCCAGCCGATGCTAATGCTTTTCTATTCAATGCATGGAATTGTCCTAAATAAATAAATTGGCTGTCAATCCTGTGATTCTTGTTGCACTAATGTCAAACCCATGAAAAGGATCAGTGTGGGACGCAGTATGCTGCACTAGCGTGGAGGCAATGGCATCTTTTCTAGAGTGTGAGTAGGAGCAATGTTTTCAGCCATATATTTTGAATATCTATTTGAAGCTATCACTTTGCAGAAAATAAAAAGCGTTTTATCCTTGCTAAGTCTGCCAGCGAGCCTAACGCTGAGGCTTAGTGGGCTAATGTTCTCGTCACATCAACTTTCTTGCTTGGCAGGGGATCAGCCTCTCCGCGCCGCTCACGTCGAGCAGGGAAACTTGCGGATTTCAACCCTGCTGGAGTTTGCCCCTGAAATAAATGGGCTATAGTGTACCTTTTGGCCTGACAAGGAGACTGTGAACCAGGGAGCCTTCTCCTCAGCCGGAGTAGGAAGGACCTCAGAGAGGGGCTGGTGTTCCTTCACCATCAATGTCATTACAATGCAGCTCCTTAGGAAAATGCTTGAAATAATACATGCAGAGAACTAAATTAGCCATGGCAAGAACAACAACAAACCTCAGCCTATAACCTTTTAGAAAAAATACTCAGATGAAAGCTGTGGAACTAAATAACTTGAACTTGGATGGAATTATCTGGGGTTTATTTCTGTTTCCTGGCAGGTCACACAAGAAGGGAAAACAGCGCTGCACCTTTGATGTAGTTTTAATAAATATTCAAAGTCCCTTCAATTACTGCCTGACTAATTAGTCTGGATGCAAATAAAGTGGGGAACAACAGAATGACTTTCTGGGCTTCCTCAGGGGACTGGACTTCAGAAGTAGCAGCAAAGTGCTTGTCTGCGATGCAACTTTGAAAAGAGAAGAGAGGAGAAAGCTGAGACTAGCAGGCAGTGGAAGCCCCCCAAACACACCACATCGCTAGCTGTGCACGTAGGAGAGTCTGCATTAGCACTGCAACCTGCAGCCACTGTGGTTTGCCAGTCACAGTTTTGGAAGTGATGCTGCCTTGCTCTATGTTCCCTGCGGGAAGTCTCTGTTCATTACCCTGCTGCCTGCTTGAGCGAATCCTTCAGAGCAGAATAAACCTGGCCGTGAGAAACAGAGAATGTTTTCAAGCCAGAACACCCATGAAGAGACTTGGGTTTGTAGTGAGAGCTTAGTTCCAAGGATCTCATCTAGCCTGTCTTATACTTTGATCCGATGGTTCCTGTGTTGTGACCAGCCTTTTTCAGAGCCACCCCAGGATTCTTCCTGTGATTCCCCACAGCACTTCAGAAACTCTGCTTCTCCCAGAAAAGCAGGCAGGACTTTGTGGTGGCTGTTTTTAAACCATTATAGTGGATGAAAAAATTTTCGACTGTGTTGGTGAAGACCATCAGAGGGGCTATATGCCATCTAGAATAAAGTTGATAGATACCTCCAAGCCCAAGGATTAGTCATATTCTTCTCACTGTAGAGGTCCCAGAAAGTCTTTCATTCATATGGAAGAAGAGATACATGTGTTGTCTCCATCTCTGAAGCTACCAGCAGGACAACAATATAATCTCCACCATGACACAGTGGTAAGGTCCTACTCTAATTTTTTCATTCATTAGCTCAAAGTTCCCGTTGTGGTTGTCACTTCACCTGACTCTGTGGTTGCAAGGGTGGTGGTGTGTGTCAGTAGGCTCTGTGGCCTGCTAGTTTTCTAAGAACTGTATCATCATACGCCCTGTGGACCTGTCCTCTCAGTCTCGGAGAATCAAACAGCAATGACTCCAACACCACGTGGAGACATTGTCATCTCCTGTGATGCTGCCATCCTCCAGTGAATCTGAAAAGTGCTGGTCTTAGCAATAGTAGAACTTCTCCAAAACTTAAAAAAGTGGGCAATGGTTTGAGCATTTCAAGCATCAGCCAAACCAGCTGAAAGAGTAAGGACTGCCGGATGAGGGATAAATCCTCTGGAAAACAGACCACGCATGCGAGAGGTTCAGTCATCTTTCTGCGTTTCAGCTTCCCGGCTTGCATTTTCTAACCTCTAGCAGCAGACGGCTGCTTTAGGGGGGACTTTACGGGGAATGCTGTGCTTCCTCTGCTCCTCTTCCCACAGACAGGGCAATCTCTGCTGCTGACTCTTGATGTTCACATTTCTGGTTCGGAGGAGGCAGCCCACATCAGTCAAAGCTTGTGAGTGACGGGGAAATCGGCACAGGAAAGAGCATCCTTCTGTCCTGCTGCTGGTTAAAAAAGACTCCCTTTCTGATCGTCCTTTCAGTGGGCCACAGCTTTCTGGGTCGATAAGGGGCTGTGTTTACTATCCATGGCCTTCTTCTGTGACTCAGCAGCAAGCAGGCTGAGCTTCACAAACAAAAGCAAAATGACATCAGCAGTTGTCAAACAGAAAAAGACCGAGCTGACAAAGGCATTTTGCTTTAGTGCTTCTGAGCGGATATTGCAAACAGCAGAGTGCACACACCCCCCCCACGCACAGAGGAATATTCAACACGGAATTTTAAAACGGTTGCCAGCATCCACATCTTGGAGAAAAAATAATCGCTGCCTGCCTCAATAGCAACTTGTATTTCAGATTCAGCTGAGCAAGGACGAGCGCAGCAGCGGAGCTGGTGACCCTGGCGTGGGGACGGAGCCAAGAGGCTGCAGCCAGGCAGGAGGCACCGACCCGTGGCATCAGCCTGGTGAAGGATCTCAGCAGCGTGTGGGGATGGGGCCTGCCCTTCCAGCCGTGCTGGGTGCTCCTCTGCTGCTGCATCTCGCTCCTGCACAGCCAGTGTGGAGGGAAACAGGAATGGATGAGGGCAGGGTCACCATGGATCTCTAGCTGTGCTACGCTGCGTGTGATCGCGGAGCTCTTACCAGTGACCCAGCCACCCACCTGACCCATGTACCTTGCTTGCCCATCGACGTTAAGCTCAGGGGACACCATATGCCAAGCTTTTTTGAAGAAGCACCAGAAGCTCTGCTGAGCATCCTGCTCTGAGAACTACTTGGCACAGTCAGAACAATCCAGTAAATTCCTCGTCAGCACCTGATAACTGTCTTTACCTGTCTCCAGTTTTCTATGTGGCTCAGAGAATCAAGAGGCTAATTCTTCCCACAGATCAGCTTTCTGCCATAATCGGGTGCCTTGTTTGGTATTTCCTTATCTGATCAGCTGGCCAATTATTTTCCCTTGTGCAGAAGGATGAGTAAATGCGGACCACTCAGATGAGAATTGATCGGAGTTTGTTCCCTGAACAGAGCCTAAATCAAACCTTTTTCTGAGGCTCAATGAATGTTACTCAGCTTCATAAGACAGGTGCTCACATATCCCTGTCCTTTCCTCCCCACCACGGCTCTAACCAGGAAGAAAACGAGCCTGAAACACAGCAAGAAAGATTTTTCACTATGGGGTTATATTCCTTCACCTCTGCTTCTCTTTCTGCCTCTGCTAGACTCCCTTGATCAAGAGCCTCTTGATCTTTCAGTTCTGAAAGTCATCTCACCAAGTTTCAAACATATCCAATCATTCATAGCTTCTCCCTTCGAGAAATGCATCGAGTTCTTTTTGCATGTTTATTTCTGATCCTCTTTGCAGATATGTTTAAGGGCTTCCCTAAATTAACATCCCTGCTCTTCACCTTGCTTCAGAAGACTCCCTTTTATTTTCAAGACTAAATGCCAGACTTTTTTTTGATCTCAGGAGTGAAAGCAACTTTTTACCTCTGTTTTTGTATAGCTGGGAGGAAGCATTTTCAATTTTGAAGCCTCCAGCTCACTATATTTTCTGCTTGAACAGAAGTTTAAGCATAGCCAAAGCATGTATTTTTCACCTTAGATAACAGGCCTGTTCTCTAAGGGCAAGAGGCTCCACAGGTAAATCGACATGGATTTTACTGAAATCAGCTCTCTAAGTTACACCAGCTGAGACTGTGGTTGGAGAAACCAAAAACAATCCTCTCTGGAAACTAAGTATGGTCACCAATTGACTTGAAGTTACTTTTCTTGTCCATACACACTTTTGGCTGGAGCATGTCAAAGACTGTTCTCCTGAACCTTCTCTGTACTTCTCTCTGGTCGTCTTGGTGCTATTTGGGTGTAAGTTCTTCACCTAACATATCTGCTTCTCTTGGCTTTCAGACTGGGTGCTGAGCTGATCCCTGTATGAAAGCTGGCTGACACATTCTATGGCTGTCACTGAGCAAGACCTGTTTTACTGTCACTGAGCAAGGCCTGTTTTACTGCTCAGCTGTTTTTTCATACTTCAGCTACTGTCCTGTTCATTTTTGGAGGGCCCTCTAACACCGCTTCATTTCCTACCCAAAATAGCTGCTGCATTCGAGAAGGCTGAAAGGATCCGTGCCCGTTTCTTCTCCATGTTGCCCTGTACTGATGTTTTTATCTTCCCTGTGCCTTCAACAATGATCGAGTTAGGCGGCAGTGGATTGCAAGTCCATAGAAATAAACATAAAGTGGTGACTATAGGAAGTTCCTTCTGAACAGGAGGAAGAACTTCTTCACTCTGAGGGTGACAGAGCCCTGGAACAGGCTGCCCAGGGAGGCTGTGGAGTCTCCTTCTCTGGAGATATTCAAGACCCGCCTGGACAAGGTCCTGTGCAGCCTACTGTAGGTGACCCTGCTTCGGCAG
>Ga0065711_1008977_pt1 | contig 11841 bp, 9 predicted proteins | sample Hoacrofraction12_FD_59098 | JGI IMG/M metagenome (GOLD analysis project Ga0065711, IMG submission 59098) | Hoatzin crop microbial communities from Cojedes, Venezuela - Epithelial fraction 12 v2 (version 2) | ecosystem: Host-associated > Birds > Digestive system > Esophagus > Crop | place... | reverse complement strand
GAGAACCAAGACCACTTTTGTTTCACTGAATTATTCTGTCTAATGACGAAGTGATAGCTTGTGCCCATGTCCTTCCACTACATTCCTTAATGAGAGAACAGGGATTAGTGTAACAGTTACATCGTTAGATTGCTAGGCATGCAGAAATACAAGTTACAGTACTAAAGACTACTAAAAACTAGAAAATACTAAGGCTTTTTTGTTATAGTTTCACATTTCTTACAATCCCCTCTATCACTGGGTAGAGTGGAAAATGTGACACTTCAGGAACGTCCACCCTAAATCCTGCTTGTATGAAAAAGTTGTGAAGGTGTTCCTTGAAACTGGGTATATATGGGATCTCTTGCGAGTGCAGCCAGTAAATGCTTGTTTTGTAGTAGTGGTTGTAACAGCAAAGCCAAACCCAAAATAAACCCCACCCCCCAACAGAAGATTTACTAGCAATTTAGATTAATAATGGAGCTCTTGATAAAAAAGGTAAATGGGAACAAACTGGTTAAAAATAAATCATTAATATTCCAATACACAGGGCGGAAGTAGAAAAATATTATTGTGTTTCAATATAACAGTGTGTATGTGTTGATTATATTACTAAAGTGAATTTGAAGCATAAGCTCCCTCAGAACCTGCTTTGCTCCCACGTCCAACTTTTTCCCTTTTCCTCTTTGGAAAGGTAACTCAGCTATAAAGGGTTTTCGTTGCCTGTCTGTTTTCTGAAGCTCTTGAAGTATTCTAGTCCCCAGGAGAATCAATTTCTGGTTTTAATGATGAATGAAAACTTATTTAGAAGCAGTTTATAGACTCTTTTTGCGGTTTCAGATATTTTGGGGAAGAGTTGGTTGTGTGGGGTTTTTTGTGTGTGTTTTTCTTTTAGTTTTTATCATCTTATTTGACCATTTCTTTATTTGAATCAATACATAAGGCAATGGACAAAGATGTACTGACAATTTATTTTTCGTAGCTGGTTTCTTGGCAGGTTTGGAAGACTGAGCTGTGAGGGTGTTCCTCCCTCGGTTGGACAGTTGTCAGGTTTTTGTCAGGTTTTACTGTTTTCATTTCTACTTGAGAAGAAACTCCCCAATCTCTGTTTCAGCGGCTCTAGACAAGTGCCTGTTCTGCAAACAGCGCGGTGGTGGTTTGTACGCTGATAACCCAGTGTACGTGGAATGAGTGCGAGCGGTGGAGGGACAGGTGGGGGATGCCCCCAGCTCTGCGTTTCGGTTCTGTTTGAAAGCAGGATTTAACTGGTGGCAATCACTGAATGGCCAAAGGAGGCAAGGAGGGCGGGCGGCTGCCCCTGTGCTGAATTACCTGGCATTTTGCACGAGAGAGACTTTGGCAGTTCTCGTTGAAGACACGGTCTGCTTCCATTGCCTGCGATGATCCCATGGGCTGAGGTCTAACAGCACGGGACTGGAGAAGTACCTGTTCTTCATTAAATTAATTTGTTTGGCTTGCACTGGTGAAGGGTAGCAGATCTTTCGGCTCAGTGGGAAGATGCTGGCAACCACTCAAAGCTGTAACCAGATGCAGGAATGTGTGAACACTGACTACCCGATTCCAGCAGTTCCTGTCACCTTCTCAGGACAGCATGGAGTAATAAACTGGACTGGAGTATTTCCATGCCAAATATCTTACTGCAAATCCCATACCAGTTAGCAGCATTTTTCACTCCTCTTCGTTGTCACATACAGTTCATACTGGTATTTTGGGGACAGGAAGGGGCAGAATGGAGAAAGATTTGGACATCATCATTATAGGTAATCAGGCGTGAGCTGGCAAGTTTAAAAGTTGCTCTGGAATCTGCATCTCAAAAGAGCATTTTTTTTGCGGTGTCAGGTATTTGGGTTTTCATTTACCATTATAGATAGATGAGTCTGAACACATTAAATAAGTAAGCTTTTCTCTGATACCTCGGAGTATTTGTCACTGGTTTGGAATACCGTACGAAGCTACAGAATATACATTGGAGAGAGAGAGAATCCTCAGTGGGATTAATCAAAACTCTGTTTACGATGTCGTGACTGTTAGGTTAGAAGTGTTTGTAAGTGAGACAAGCATCATGCACTAAGACTGTCTTAAGTGTTTAATACAATTATACTTTTACTGTGCTCTGTATTATTTATCAGGCTCCTTTGCTTCCAAGATGCCAAATACCAGTCTTCCCCTGTACTGGAGTAATCCAGCTGAATCGGAGGGAGGGATTCTGACTGGAATCCTCGTGCTGTCCCAGAGGCAGGGACGCTGGGCTGTGCAGCCGTCAGGTCTGTTCGTGTAGCAGGTTGCTGTGTTGTAAGGAGGCTGTTCTCCCTGTTCCCCAGTCAGTTAGACCCCAGTTATTTGTTGTCTTGTATTTCAGCTTAGTGGAAGCCTTCTCTGCTTGACTGTAATTTGAAGGTGCCTGAGGCTATGAAGCTTAGCACATTGCCGAAACCACGTCATGTTGGTCTGACACCAGCTGTAACGCTGAATTTCCTCAATAATAAACCTGAGTAAAAGCACTGCTTACTATGAAAGCAGCAGATAACAGCTATCCTCACAGAAGGATTCAGAGAAAGACATAGTTTTAAATACATAGATCTGTTACTTTAAGTAGGATTCAGATTTTTGGTGGCTCCATTAAATACATTTAGTTTATAAAATATCTGAGGAGTAGCTGGACAATAGCCTGGAGATGAATGAAACGACCTTTCTGTAACTACTTCTGTTCAAAAGGCTCTCTAAAAGTGCAAAAAAAGGGTGGTGGGGTTTTTTTGCCTTTTCTTGCAGAATTAAAATTTTGTCTTGGTGTGAAAGCCGTATAAGGGGAAAGTAAAGGACTTTCAGAGAATGTGGTTTTGATGCAGAATTGCCATTTCTCGTAGCTGATCCCTTGGAAGAACTTCAGCATGTTTTATGACAAACAGATCATGACCTTTCTGCAAAGCAAGCCATTTCCATACCCAGTGGCATCACTATCCTATATTGTCTGCAGTTCCAGGGGTGATAGAATTATATATCCCATTTACTTGATCGTAAAGCAGAGATGTATATTTTTTCATATGCCAAACATATTGAGGTTACCGACAAATGGGGTAGCTACAGAAATGGTTTTAAAATGCCAGATTCTGTAATGCTGGAACATGTCCCAGTTCTGGAATTACAAAGCAACATGGATTTATTGGTGGTCAAAAAGAGGTGGAACTAAAATTAGAATTAATTAACATGGATGCTGTTCGATACCAGGCTTTGGCATCAGAGTGCTGGAGAAATTACCAGGAGAGAAATGCTGCTGCTGCTAACGGGACACATACCCCTTTAGACTCTGAAACGTGTTTAAAGTCCAAGCATATATTCACTGCCAGGGGAAGAAAGTGACCTGTCACATGCATTTACAAACCCAATTTCATGAAAGTGAGGAAGGAGATATGTAAGAAAATAGCATGTGAAAAAATAAAAACAAAATGACAACTAAAAAACAGTATTCTAGGTATGTGAGAGGTCTTCCCTGAAAAAAATAAGCCATCTCAAGAAGCCTGAATTCAGACTTTCAAATCCAGACCACTTTAGTCCATCTTCTTTCTCTGAAGTGTTTGTCTAATGAAATCTGTCTGTTTTCCTACCGTTAGACTAATTTTCAGTTTCTGGCCAGCCTGTGCTTTATCCAAATCCGGGGAATAGTGGGCTCCTGTTACCTGAATCCCTGCACTGAAGTTTAGGCCTGCCCTGTCCAAGACCCGTCTGGTTTGGGAACCTGCTCACTCTCTGCCACTTTCCCGTAGTGAGATGAGCTGGAGGAGCAGCAGGCCTGAACGCGTTGCATCTGATGCTTCCACTGTAAAAGCCGTACTTGGAGAGAAGCAGCAGGCTGACCTGCGTGTGTGTAGCGTCACCTGTGCCAGGAGATGTGCTGCTGAGGAACGCTGCCCTGTGTGCACGTGTCACCGAGTACACAGGGGAAGCGGCAGTGCCGTCAGCGCACCTCAGAAAAACCGATCCCCACGTTTCGTTTTGCCACACGTTTGCTGGAATATCTGTATTAGTATCTGAGGAGTTATTTTTGTCACAGGCTTTAGAGCTTGACGATCCAATGCTTACAGAGTTTCCTCCTGATGGGAGGAGGCGAGATCGCAGTCTGCACAAATAACGGGAATCATCATAACCTAACGTGCCCGTTTGTGCTGCCGGGAATCACAGTGCAGTGAAGAGAGCTCTGTCTGAAGCTGTAGGATGAAATGCTGTGCAGCAAATTCCGGTTTAGATCTTTGTATCCTTTCGTGTTACTCGTACAGGTTGACAGTCCTTGCTGTGGTTCCTGATTCAGGCTTTAAGGCACATTCACGAGTAACACTTTCCCAAGCAAGAAAGTAGGCTGTTTCCTAAGAAAACTGCATCCGAAGAAAACTATATCAAATATAAAAGCTGCTCAGAAAGAGCAATCTTCGTGTGTCTCTGACTTTGTAGTCCTGAACAACAGAAGTCTAGCAAGGACAAATGTGGCCACGTTCTGGATCTGAACCACTTCTCTGAGCTTTAAACATGAGGCCTGGCCCGTTCTGCTGTTAGGTTTTGCTGAATGACTCTCACTTTCCCCGTGCTTCAGGGGAGGGTACCATTGCACTGAATTCTGCTCTTCTGTGATGAATTGTCACTGCTTCCCCTTCCTAATATCTGTTTGAGAGCTGGGTCTTTGCCTTAAAAGATCATCCTTCTCTTTTTTGCCCCTTGTACCCTCTGTTCCTCAGGCTGCCCTCCTCCGAGGCTTGTGCCAACACTGCTGCGTAACATCCAGCAGTGCTTTCCAGAAGGCACATCAGCTCTTTGCCCTGCAAAACCAAGGGATCTAAGCTGTAATTTTTTTTTTTCCTTCAGTTTTTCAGTATCTAACAAAGAATTGTCTTAGTGTAGTCTGATTTTCACATAGTGGCACTGTTGGTGAAAGTAGGTGTAAAAGGTCGGATGTTGTGGGGAGGAAAAGGTATGTGCTGTTAAGAAGCAAAACCCATAGAGCTGTCTTGGGGATTTGGGGACACCCTGAAGGGTATACCATAGGAGAGATTATGATCATTTGTAGCTGTGAAGGTTGAAAAATATCTTTCCATTTACCAGCCAAGCAAAAATCAACGGTAGTCTGCAGTGGGCATAGCATAGCTTGTCTGCACATGAGCTGCGTGGCTGTGGGTACTACAACGTGTATGCATGCCGACAGCGTGGCCAAATGATTATGTAGTAGAGCTGGCATCTTTGTAGGTGTTGGGACAGGTTACTTCAATATGGCGTTGGGAACAGGCATCCCAAAGATCTGTGATACCTCTGGGGAGGAGTTCTGTGAAGAGCACGCACAAGCTGGGCTTGTTGTGGCTGAGGGTTCCTCTTGGCGTAATTCACAAAAGAGGGTCCCAAGGATTTGTGCTTGCATGGGAATGTGGTGGGTGAATGCTACCCCGCAGGAAGGGTGCAGGAGCTCACAGCCACCCCTCACGAGGTGACACAGGAGCGAGCCACTCTTGGTTTTCAGTGCGGCCAGTTCCACTGGAGTTCAGCGATGAAGCCATCAGCGCCAACACATCGCTGACGCTTCATCAAAATAGTGCTGCTGATTGCAGCCCAGGTCCAACCCCTGCCTCTTGCAGCAGCCTTAGGTTTTATCAGGCTGGTTTGCTTGGACAGTACTCGTTGCTGAAGCTGACTGGCTTCCAGCAGGGGAGGGACACTTACTTGCAGGGGCTGTTTCGGTCTTTCACAGGGCTACTGACTTTTGTGTCTTCTGCATTCCTAGAAAGGCCTAGTTAAAAGTGACCTGCTACAAAGACACGGAACGTAACTGAACGTTTCCTTTGGACACAAAATTACTTCCCCCTCATTCATAGAAGCTTATTTTCCAGAGAATGTGCTTATTGATCTTCTTTCTCTTCCTCTTCTGAAGGCTGCTGTAGTCAGTGATTTTATTCTAAAGCTTAGATTACTTCTGAGAGTAGCTCAGTAACACAGTGTGATTCATCAGATTAGAATATATAAAGACTAGAAGCCTCTGCTGCCGTGTATAATATGACAAATGCAAGTTGTAGAAACTAAAAGGATCTGTTAAACTATGAATTTTGCTTTAGTGTTATTGATTTAATGTTTTAAACATGTAGTATTTCTTTTGCATTTCTATTCAGCTGTGAACGTACAGCTGCCAAAGTCAATGGGCTGTGCATAGCTATAGAGGAGCCACACGAAACGCTGATCACAAGCTGCGTTGCTGGTAGACGGTCTGAAGTAGCCTACCAGACAGACTGGTATTAGTTTGTACCCTAAACGTGGAGGGCAGCGTGGAGACCCCGTTTGTCTGGGCAGTGGCATAACACTAAGCCAGCAGTGTGGCAGTGACCTGACTTTCCTCTCCGACCTGCTTTGACTGCCCTAGTTTTGGCAAAATGGATGAACCAGAGGTTCCAGATCAGGCAGACAATCCCTTTGTGGCACCAGTGAATGCATCAGCTGCATCTTGTGGCTGTAACTCAGTGTGACAAACCAGTGACAGCAGCTGATACCCATCCCACATGTCAGCTGCCCCAAGCAAATCTCTGCTGTCTCTCAGCGCTCCCCTGCAGCACGTCCTCAGAGCAAACATTGACTTACGCTGGTTTTTGGAGGGGACGTGGGTCCTGACCACTTCATCCCCCTACAGATCCAAGGGCACTACCTGAAAACTAAATGGCCAGTTTTGATACTGTGTTTAAATTGTGGGTGATGAAAGAGGAAAACAGGAATTGGAGGAAAAATTTACTTTATAAGAGCTGGTGTGTTTTTACCTCTCAGATGTTTGAACAAATATGCCTGAATGTAAGAGCAAACTTCATTTTCCTGAAATATTCTAAAATACACTTTGTATACGTAAAAATAATATTTTGGAAAAAAACATGGGATTTAACTTTATAAAAGACAGGGAAAACTCAATCCAGTTTGAGGTGTACCTTCCCTTTAAAATTCCCTTGATTATTTCTAGATTTCTGAACGTGTCTGTTGGTCTCTGAAGCCTTCCAGTGACTCGGGTTCCTGCTTTCTCCTTTCTTCCTTGTTATCTCTTTGACTAACATGATGCGCTTCGAATTTCTCATCTGGTATTGGAACAAGCACTTCTGACTTTTTCCCCTGCTTAGAAATACGTGGTTCTGTTTCTCTTCTCGCTGATACACGTCCAGAGTCTACGCAAGCAACGCTTTTGTCTTGCTGGGCTGTTCTCACCATGGCTTTCCCCTGTGCCGGGCCTTGCTTTCTCTTTTCACGCTGCATTTTTGTCTGTTCTGAAGAAAGCAGAAGCATCAAGTATTGCTCATCACTTTACTCTTTTCCTGCCCTTTTCTGTCCTGACTGACATCTTGCTATTTCACTGACTCTGCATAAAGCTGAGGCAAGGGGTGACTGCAGTTAAACTTGTCTTGCATCTGGAGATCTGCGTGACCTTGTGATCCGCCTGTTTGAGTGCAGGTTGGTGAAGAAGTGATATCAAACCATTGTTATCCATATTTTTTTCTACATTCCTCAAGAATGCAGCTTTTTGAGAGGTGGTCAATACTTTAGATGAGGAATAAAACTCATGTTAATAAACAGTTTATGCAAATTATGCATCTCTTTGATAAGGCTGCAGTCGAAAGTATCTGAAACTTGTCGATGGTTGTAAGATCGCCATGCCATTTTCTGAAAAGCACTCAACATCAAAAATTGTTTTAAACTGGAAATGGATAGCTACTGGGGGAGGGAGGGGTGTTTGGGTGTTTTTATCCTGAACTGTTCTGAGGCTCTTTAGCAGTGGGAGGTGTGTTTTGGAAAACACCATCTGGCTCGTGTTCACCTGGCCTCGTTTATCGGTAGCAGCAAGGCATAGCTAACAACAAATGACTGAGCTGCTAGTGGCTTTCCGTTGATTGTCTCCTATTTCGAGCCTTCCTGCTACATGCTCTTCCTTTAATTTTCAGTATGTCTGAAATAAACATTAATATAGTTGTTTCACCTGTGTGTGTGAAAATGGAAGGAATTATTGTACTGTTTCCAAGAATTTCTGGGGCTGTTAAGATGATCAATTTATGGGGGGGGGAGGATATTGACTGGAGGAAGCTATAGATCCCCTTAATGGAGAGCTGGTAGCATTGATGAAAAGTAGCCAGCTTGGGTGTTGTTAGGGGGGTGGGAAAGAGTTAGGGTCTCTTTTCATGGAGCTGATGGGGTCCGGGAGATTTATGTTCTGAAAAGGTGCTTTGTACACTTCAGGCACAGTTTATAAAAGTTGAATGATGGAATTACAACAGACTTGATTGAAGAAATTGCTTTTTAAAGTGCAAATAATGCCTTTGTTTTACATGGAGTATAAAATCAGCAGTATTAATATTTACAATGAATCTCTTAGTCTGAACTAAACTGATTTAAAGTGTCACTGGTTGACTCTTTCAAAATTAAAAAGAACCAACTCACCAGACCCTTTGAGAAGGAAAAAAAATACCTGGGTATCTGTGCGAACAAAGGAGTCTCGTGTAGGACCGGTGCCCTATAGTTGGAAATCGTTCCAACCTGCCTGTGTTCTGGGTGCTTGTGGTGGTGGCTGGGCAGTACTGTGGCTGAGACGAATGGCAAGGGTTGTTCTTAACACCAATTCGGTAACTGGATGTTGTAGCTGAGCATGGGGAGAAGTTTTTATTGTAAGTTATGGGAGCGGGACTGTTTAGAGGAAATACATGACAATAGTGGGGAAGTCTTGATCAAACAAGTCGCAAAAAATACATGGGGTTTTCTTGTTTCAGTTCCAAGAGATATTTGGAAATCAAGAATCTTAGAAATGAGTTACCTTTGCTTGGTTTTTAGTTCTCTTTGTATTTATAACAGGAATTTTAATCTACAGGCTACAATTGCCTTTATCTGTTATTAATTTCGAAGGTATTTAGCTAAGAGTTCTTTCTGAACAGAAGTGTACAGTGCTTAGGGTGCTGACTCAGTAACGTCAGCTTTAATGTGTCTGTATTTGCACGGTGTGGAAGACTCTAGAGAAGTTTAAGCATTTCGAGCAAGTCACCAAGGAATTGTTCCTGTCCCACCACAGTGGAGCTCAGACTGGTTTCCAGCCACCCTGGCAAGCCTTAGGCACTAGACGTTGTTACCAGGTCTGAGTTTCCTTTTCTTCCAAGAGCCTGACTGCTTTCTCTTGAAGAACAAAGCAAACTGCCTTCCAGTCCTACAACTGCTGTGGCTGCTTTCAGATTTTCATAGTTTGCTTTTTCTTTTAAAATAGCATGATGTATTCCGTAAAGCACCTAGGATTTTTTACCTGGCAATTTTATTTTCAGTTTTGATGTGTAAATTTCCAGGTTGTTCACAGCCAGAGTGTAAAACGAGAGCCATTTTCCTTGGCTCCAGGCATGTGCAAAGTTGATACAGTTTGAAGAGATTTTGAAAATCTCAAAGTTTTGGAGCAGTTGCAAAGCAGGAAAGATGTGTGCAACTTCTTGTTGTCGTAGTGCTGGAGATAAAGCTTAACAAGCCGAAGCAGTGCCTTCCAGGACCTTAGTCATTAATGTAAAGGCATTTATGAAGTCTCAGCTTTGCATACCATTTTGAATTGAGCAGTGAGGCATGTCCTTTTCAGGTCCATTCCTAGGCAAAATCCAAATACAGCATGAAGGCCTAAGCATTCCCTTGAAGCTCGGCATCTCCCAAGTTTGGGTAGCTGGTATGTGTTCAGTCTGATGTTTTTTTTCCTGCAGAGCCACCCATTCCAGCCACTGCTGTGCCTCTCCCATGGATATTTCCCTCTGCTGTGTATCAGGGTAGGATTAAGAGCTAAAGAAACATGCTAATTACTTAGTGGGATCAGCGTGTGCTAATGAGATGGGGTACTACAGTCAAACACTGGTCTGTAACAAATCTGCCTTCAGATAATTTGCTCAGAGCAGATTTTTGTCTCGGTGAACTAGATACGTTTCAGTTGAAGCAGTCCAGTTCTTAATAGCATTAACAAGGAGGGCCTTCTGTTAGAACAGACAAAACCCCTCGGGCACATGCTCCTGTTCCACCGATGCGTGGCAGTTAACTGCGCCCGTGTCTGGTACAAGTCTTTCAAGGGCGTTTGTTTTCTTTGGAGACAGAAACAAAGAAAAAGGCTGTGATCCTGCAACTAGTTGCGTTCGTACCTCGTCTCACTGACTTCAGGTGGAGTATGGGCCAACAGATTATGGTTCCAGACCTTGATCGTGCCGATATTGATCAAAGAATTAATCTGGAAAAATGTTTATCTCAAATTGATTTTGAAAAACAGCTTGTAACTTTGAAGCGTAACTATAAGCTTCTCAACGGTATGACAACAGACACACGTGGCGGTCATGTCCTCCACGCTTCCAAAAAAACGCTGGATTCCTGGCTTATTTGCATTATGGAAGCTGGGCTAAAAGAGAAGTAGGAGTCCCACACGCGGTAGAAGTATTGTGAGAGTGTTACCCAACTAGCTCCTTAACATCCAGTTCCAGAGAGAAGGCTGTAAAAATCCGATTTATAAGCAATATCCCTGTAGAAAAGTGTAGTTTGTAACACTACATGAGATAATCATTGAAAATCCCAGCAATACAGGAACACTTAGCTTAAGAAAAGAAGCATTAAGTAGCTTAACACTTTCAAGCTGTCAGGAGAGTAGTGACGCAGGCTTGCGTAGAGTAAGCACGGAAGACTATGTGACTTTGGTACCTATGAGTAGTGTGTCTTATATGACAAGATGGTGTCTGTGATCTACAGATAATGTGGATTTCTGCCCCGTGAAGAAATATATGGCTAATAAAGGAACACATCAGTAAACTCATGGCTGTCCTGTGAGTCTGAAATTACAATTTCAAAGCTTTCTTAAATGCATGTGTGGGGTGGAAATCACATTATAACGAAATTATAGTCCTGGCGGCTAATAATGTCTTTGGGCATTATTACATTATTACACTCCTGTGCAGCCTGCTCTGGGTGACCCTGCTTCGGCAGGGGGGTTGGACTGGATGATCCACAGAGGTCCCTTCCGACTGCTACCATTCTGTGATTCTGGATTTCATGCTTTGGAGTGCAGAGATGCTATCATGACAGGGGACAGTGGAAGTCTCAGTATGAGACAGATATGAGAGTTGTCAATGTTCATGTGATTGCTTAGTAATTTTCATATGAAAACCAATTACAGCAGAAGTTTCCTTTCCAAATACCTACCTTTTCAGGATTTATGCAATTTTTGTTTAAATTCATTTACCTGTGGAAGTGTTAAGGGAAATGCACAGAATGTGCACTCTGCTTTTAGAGCTTCCCTCTAGCTTCATGATAGCTGTAGGGCTTTGATTTTGCAGAGCTCTTTGTTCTCAGCTACCAGATGATTTATTTTTGTGGAAAAGATCAATTCTCTTCAAAGGAATGGGTAGCATCAGCTAATTTAAGGAAAAAGTGGTTTTTCTAATGGAGTGGTCTCCCACAGGAATCAGTGTGTCCTTGCATAGTGCCGCGAAGTCAGAAGAGCGTTCAGTGGGCGTTCAGGGAACGAGCTGTACCGAGAGAGGAGAAACACAAACTTGTGGAGCAGTAACAGGAGCAGCGAGCAGCATGAGCAGAGACTGTGATTTAGCAAACAGGAGGTGCAGGGTTGGAAGCAAAATGTGAAGGCAAGTCAGCAAGTATTAAAGAACAGCTCCAGTATTAATGAAGATTGAGGAGGAGCTGCTGCCAAGAATACAATTTCTGCTACGGTCAGGAGGAGAGAAGTACCCGATGAATGATGAACCTGAGAGGTGGTGTGTGATAGCGGCGTTAAAGATCGTGCCTGGAAGGACAGATAATTATCCAGATGGAGAACGGCAGCTTCCATCATCAAGG
>Ga0065711_1048377_pt1 | contig 11843 bp, 18 predicted proteins | sample Hoacrofraction12_FD_59098 | JGI IMG/M metagenome (GOLD analysis project Ga0065711, IMG submission 59098) | Hoatzin crop microbial communities from Cojedes, Venezuela - Epithelial fraction 12 v2 (version 2) | ecosystem: Host-associated > Birds > Digestive system > Esophagus > Crop | place... | reverse complement strand
GGGTGCTGGGTTCCCGGCGGGGCGCGGGGCCCGGCGGTTGCGGGAGGCCCGTCCCCGCCGCCCCTCAGACTGCCAGCTGGAGAAGCTGCCGCTGCGGCCGCGGGACCGCGCCCGGGTGATGGACGCCGCCAAGCACGCCCACAAGTTCTGCAACACCGAGGAGGAGGAGAGCGTCTTCCTGCGGAGGTGGGACGCGGCCCGGGACCCCCGGGCTCCCCGCGAGGGTCCCTCCGGGGACCGGGGCCTCACCTCCCCGGCTGCGGCCCGGTCCCAGCTCCGTTCTCCCCCACAGACCAGAAGGCATCGAGCGGCAGTTCCGGAAGAAGTGTGGCAAGTGAGTGGCGGCTCGTCGCCGGCGTGAGGGTCCCCGGGGTGGGGAACCTGGGACCCCCTCACAGCGACCTGCGCTCCCGCTCCCAGGTGCGGACTGCTGCTCTTTTACCAACACCAGCAGAAGAACGCGCCCGTGACCTTCATCGTTGACGGTGCCGTGGTCAAATTTGGCCAGGGCTTTGGGAAGACAAACATATATACTCAGAAACAAGAACCTCCCAAAAAGGTAATCGGCCTCGGAGACGTAAAAAAGCGCTCTCTGCTTGTCAGAAAGGTGTGGTGAGTAAAATCCTGTAATGGCGGGGGCAGAGGGAGAAAAACAAGGAAGAAAAGGACCCATAAACAGTAACTCGGTTTGGTGTCTTCTCCCTGTTTGCCCCAAGTTTTCCTTTGCAGAGGTCACTCCAGTTTGGAGGCCTAAAGCTAAAGGAAAGCAAAATAAGCTTGGATATCTGGAGTGTGCCTGATGTTTAGGCTCAGTTAGCAGAAAGTTTCCGTTTGTAAGTAGGTCACGTTGGTAGCCTTGCAGAGCGATTCTCAAAATCTGGCTCATTATTACGTATCGGTGAGTTTGCTTCTGGTAACGTCAGCTCTGAGCCCAGAAATCAGTGGGGATAATTCTCCTTTGCCACCCACGGAGCTCAGGTATGATTTGCCCTTAATGACTTGCATGAGAAGCCTTGAAAGCTTTGGAGGGGGCAGTGATCGCTGGTGGCAGAGCCGTTGCCAAGGTTTAACAAAACACTCGGCTTCTCACCCAGGTGATGATGACCAAACGGACCAAAGACATGGGCAAGTTCAGTTCTGTCACAGTGTCCACCATTGATGAGGAGGAGGAGGAGATCGAAGCGGTGAGTTTCATCTGCCCTGAGTGGCGGTCACGTCTGAGCTGGGCAGCTGTCTCAGACACCGACCCAAGCCGGTGGTCATCTTGCTGCTCGGACGAGGTGTTGGTACTTCGGCGTTTGCTGTTGCAAAGTGACATTGTACATGTTTCAGAGGGAGATTGCAGACTCCTATGCACAGAATGCAAAGGTGATTGAGAAGCAGCTGGAACGCAAAGGCATGAGCAAAAAAAGACTGCAGGAGTTGGTGAGTGTTTTCTTTGGCGTTGAACACGAATCCCTGAGATCTGTTGGCTTTGTACACAAAAACTATCTTGCAGATCGGGCTACAAGTGTAGAGAGGTTCTGGTACAGTCATAGGTAACTTGTAGCTTTGTGAGGATGGCTTTTCCTTTACAGGTTTTATATAGATGTTCTTCTAGTCCTCCTGAACTTGAAATCGTATGCAATGACCTATAGAGCTGACTGAAGAGCAGCCTGCAGAGCATTTGCAGGGAGACCTTCCATGACCTGTTGGACAAGGAACAAGGGAAGGGGAAACCAGGCCATGGCTTTGCCAACCAGAGCACCCCTAATGCTGTGCTCTCAGGCCTGCTTGGCAGAGCAGGTCTTTACCGTGAGGCATCAGGGCAAGCTAAGGCCCTCGTGGAGGACCTGCCAGCTCAGCTGCTACCGGAAGGGTCACTTGCAGGTTTGGTGGCAAGAACATCATGGCTGATCTTACCTGTGGTGACAGTGGAGTAGTAGATGGCGGGGGGGGAAATGTGCAGCTTCCACGTGAGAATAGAAAGTATGAAATTGTCTCTTGTGCAGGTAGTCTTGGGCTCTTCATGATTTTAAAGGTGGTCCTCACTTTGTATCTCACGGGAGGAGGGAGGCAGCAAAGAACTCGAGCTACTCTTGCTCCTGGTGTGAAAACCTTGCAGTGGTCAGACAAGAAGACCAAACCTCACTGGAGCACTGAAGGGAAACGCATCCAGATGTTATTTCATTCTGTCTTAATTTCCTTAATCAGGCTGAGCTGGAAGCCAAGAAGGCCAAGATGAAAGGAACCCTGATCGATAACCAGTTCAAATGAAACGCTGCACATCTGCTGGGTACTCGGGCACCGGAGAAAGCTACCAGGAGCTATCGCAGATCTGTCAACAAAGCAGAAATAACAGACAATGTTTAAGAGCAACGTGCTGCAACCAGCTTGGAGGATGAGTACCTGTCTGTCATAAGTGGTAGTCTGGTACCAATTTTAATAATTCCGACAGCACTGGAGATTTTGCTGAAACTGCAGTTCTCTACAGACCCAGTGTTATGAGCAAGCTGTTCCAGCCAGAATATTTTACTTTTGGGAAGATCTTCGCTGGGTGCCCTCCTGAGTTCAGTGCACCTTTAGATACCTGTCTTTTTATTTTGGTAGTTTTAAATATGTGAGATTTCCATAAATGCATTAGAACATTAGGTCAACTGTACAACAAAGAAATTAATTACAAAAGTGAGTCAAAGCTCTGTGCCTGTTGTTCATTTTATTTTAAATGTGTCCAAAACGTGCAGCGGCCTGAAAGATGTGTGGTTCCACGGCAGCCTGAACGACTCGGCTGCGAGGCGTGGGGGTCGTGCAGCTCCTCGCCCTGCCCAGCGGACTGGCTGTCCAAGGCAGCCAGCACAGGCGCCACTGCAGCTCTGAAGCCTCGGCCCCTGCTGAACATCGGAAAGCCGCAGCTGTACAGCATTACACTGCCCCACCGGATACTGCCCGATACAAGAACACAAAATCTGACCCTGTTTTAAACTACTGAAAACAAAAGTGCCTGCATGTTCTATCACCAGCGAGTACAAATCCATACGACTGGCGATCATTTGAAGTACAATACAACTGCACGTCTGAGATAACCCATTCTGCAAAACAGCACCAGTCTTTGGAGTTGTCAAATGTGAAGGAGAGGGAAAAACTGTTTTGAATGCACTGGCCACTGAGGACTTGGATAAAGACCACATTAAGAATGGGTATGTAAAGTACCTCGTTTGGGAAATAATATTTTGCGTCTCTTGCGTGATGTAATAACAGTGCTCTGTAGCCCATGTCTTTGTTGCTCTACCTGGGATTAAATACCATGTTATGGATTTGAACTAAAATACTTTTCCTAGCATGTTCTTACTCTACCAAGTATCGTAAAATAATGTGAGTAATGAACAAGATGCTTCATCTCCCACAGTTATTAGGGAAGACTTCCTATAATCAATAAAGATTTTGCATCTGGTTTTACAACCCTGACTGGGAGAACTCAGGTCTGCTTAGTCGAAGGATGTATCCTTCCTTTCTTTGGGAATATAAGGTGTAAGGGATGGAGTGCACTCAGCTGTCAGGCTGGGATGCAGAAGTTGTATGCCAATTTAATTGCCTCTTCAGTTAAGCAGTTGTAAGGTGGTGTGTAATACTTGGGAAGGGCAGGAGGAAGGAGTGGATAGAACCTGGTTACCCAAACCCCTTTTCCAAGCGTGGTAGCACGGTCCAGCCAGGCAAGGGCCTCAGGCTTCTTCTGAGAGCAACCCCAGCCCTGAATAACCACAGGTTGGTCTCAATAAAAATTAGGAAGGTTTTTCCAAGCAGCAGTCACAGACTTTGAAATTTGAAAATAGGTTTTCAACCACATGAGGTCTGCTGGGATGCAGACGAATTCGTCTCCAGTTGTCAGAAAGGATGAAGTACGGTCCTGCTGCAAGTGACGCCCAGAACAAAAGCTGAGCCGGGGTAGTGCGATTTGCAGTTAGGGTTAAGGTTGGGAGTGACAAAAACACAGGGCCTCGGCGATGTGGGGCTGTGAAGCAGCTACCAGGTGGGGCTAGGACCACCTTTGCGGTTTGGTGAGGCACAAAGAAAAGCCGATGAGCACGCAGCTCAGCACAGGTTGCCCGAAGTAGCGGCCACGAACTGCCATCATCTTCCTCAGCTGTACGCCTCAAGCCCTGGGGCAGTGCCCACAGCACGGCACGAACACGGCTCCCTTCTGGCTCTTGGAATACCCGCCCACGTTTGGTCACTGGTTTTCCAGTCTCATCATCAGAAATCTGCCCAGTTCGGCTCAGGACTCGCTCATGGACCCGGTCAGAGAGGGGAGTATGCAGTTTGTCACGCTAGCAGCGCCTGAGATGGATTAACACACTCCAGTTATGCAGTCAATGGCTGAAACAACTCCAACACAAAGAATCTGATCCAATACATTATAAAGTATATATTTTTCGCCCTGACTAGTCCTAGTTCACTATTTAAATCAAGTTTGTGTTTTTCATTTCTAGATTTAAATGAATTAAAAGATGTTAGCTGACTATAGCAACAGGAAGCAGGGGTACATAGTTCAAATGCTTGATTAACTGTCCCGTTATAACAGATAAAACTAGCCATTCTGCAGAGTTTCCCACACTCTGGTATCAAGTGTGTAATCTGCAGCAGTATTCAGACCAAAGAAAAGGCAGATTTTGTGTTACTGTAAAAGCCAACATCAGTTTTTATAAATCTGTAAATATAGGTAGGTGATAGATTTGTATTTTTAACTGAGCACTATATTATACATAAGAACTTATCTGGATGCAGATGGATTGCAAAGCAAAGTAGCATATGAAATAAAAGTGGAGGAAGGGATCTATTCCAAAAATAATGCCGCACGTGGCCAAACTGACCTTAGTGTGTTCCATGGCTTAGCCCAGTCCTGTTTCCAAGCGCCTTCGCAATAACCGAGTCTGAATTACCATGTCGGAATAGTTCTGGAGCAGCAATGCTGCCTTGTTCCTCAAAACCTGTGAAAAAAACCTCCCCTCACACACTTTGTAAACAGCGAAGAGAAGCAGTGATGATGAATCCGACCTCGTGAGCATTAATCGCAGCTGTACCATGGGAGCAATGCAGGGTCCTCCCCGCCTGCCTCCCCACACACGGCTGCTGCCATCACAGAGGCTCCGGCATGCTGGAGAACACCGAGGCTTGTTCGGAAGCTGGTACGCAGCTTTATTGGCATGGATCTGCCTGGCTCCGGGCAGGGTAACAGCCCAGAGGGAGCTGGGCACTGGGAGCCCAGTAAGGGCAGGGCTGCAGGGTGGGCTGGGGAGCCCTGCCGAGCTGCCCGGCCCCGTAGCCCTGCACATGGCGTGAGGAAGACGTTCCCGCTCAGCTCGGCTGCATAGCAGAAAGCTGCCTTCAAGGGAGCAAGCACCGATGGTTCCCTTGCTTTGCACCCACGGCTGGTGCCTCGCGCCCTGGGATGTGTTGCGGGGAGCCGCGTGGCCCTGTGCCCACCACCCCACCATGAGGGTCTGCCTGTGGGACACAGCAGTGGTGAGCACCGGCTGGGATGCTCCCAGCTCCCCAGCTCTGCATGCATCCCCACCATGACGCCCGGCAGCGACCAGGCAGCTGGAGCATGTGCAGAGTCCAGCCTCGAAACCTGAAGGCAAATATTTCTGGTCAGCTATTACAGTTCTGTTCGGGCTGTGCTCTGTTTCTGCTATTTCACCCACTAGATTGGCTTAGAGATGGCTCAGACTCCCTAGACTATTGCAATAAATATTAATACACACACACTAATGCTTTTTTGGTGTACAACAACGTGAGCAGCTTGGGAACGGCACTGACGGATCAGCCTAAACCAAACCAGACTCAGCTTTTGCTGGTGTTACCCGAAAGAGCCCCACAGGTCCATGAGGCACTGCCACATCCAGGCATTTAAAAATATAAAATGAAAATTATGGGCTTGTTGAAAAGGCTGCAGGGCTGGGCTCTGAGGGACGGGGGAGGAAGCTGTGTAGCTCTCCTCTGGGGAGCAGATCTTGTGAACCTAGCTGGCCACAGCATGCTGGTTTCTTGGGTGGATTTCCAGGCACAAGTGGCCAAGCTCTCCTTGCTTGCCAGCCAGAAAACCTCTGCCCGGTCCCTGCAGCCAGGGCTGCAACTGCTGTCAACCCCGGCAGGACCAGACAGCGACAACCAGCAAAGCCCTGGTGGGACAACACCTCCCAGAACCTCCCTGATGCTGCGGGTCTTCGTGTGGGTCTTCGCAGCTCCTGAGGGCTCGCTCAGTGTGCCCAAAACCGCTCCCCCCGCAGCAGCTCAGTATGGGGCCAGGGTGTGTAGAAACAGGCGAAGCACGCCGGCTTTAGCTGCTGCCCCACAGCCCGACCTGTGTGCGTATGGCAGCCGACGGGGACACCTCGGGTGGCCGGGCAGCAGCAGGGTCAGCCCCATGGGTGGTTTCAACACACCCACCCTGCTAGGAACAACCGATTTTACCCTGCGTGACCCAAAGCATCGCATCTTATAGAATCATAGAATCATTAGGGTTGGAAAAGACCTCTAAGATCATCAAGTCCAACCGCCAACCCAACACCACCATGCCTGCTAAACTGTGTCCCGAAGTGCCACATCCACACGTTTTTTGAACCCCTCCAGGGATGGTGACTCCACCACCTCCCTGGGCAGCCTGTTCCAATGCCTGACCACTCTTTCAGTAAAGAAATTTTTCTTAATATCCAAACTAAACCTCCCCTGACGCAACTTGAGGCCATTTCCTCTCATCCTATCACTGGTTACCTGGGAGAAGAGACCAACACCCGCCTCATTACAACTTCCCTTCAGGTAGCTGTAGAGGGTGATGAGGTCTCCCCTCAGCCTCCTCTTCTCCAGACTAAACAACCCCTGCCCCTCCACGCCAGCCGCTGATGGAGCGGTGCAGGCAGCACATGGAGGACGCTGGGGCCACGCCTGGCCCACAGTGACAAGGACACGGGGGCAGGACTCCTGGCTCCATCCAGAGCCCAGAGGCACAGCTTGGGGTGGCCCAACGACTGCTGGAAGGGACGAGCTGGCACCGCGCTGGCGTTTTGTGAGCCCGGCGAGATCCAGGCACCAGCCCCGGCAGCGAGAGATGCAGCGTGTGAGCTGGAGAGAGCTTTCAGACAAGCCCTTGTTTCCTCAGGAGCAGGCTAACTCTGTGCAGCACAACCAGGTTCTGCTGCTCCTCCTCCAGCCGAGGCGTCCCAGCCCTGGGGCTCGCCTTTGCCACGCTCAGCCCCTGCACCGAGCTGTGCCAAGCGCTGGGCACGGCTTGCAGCATGTCAGGCTTCAGTGGCACTTCGAAGGCGGAAACACGAGGGAGAAACGTGGCCTCCCCCGTAGCCTCCACAGCTCAGTCTGGACGTGGGGTGAGATGGGGGCTGGGGGACACTGCTGTCCTCCCTGGCCACTGCCTGGCCCTGCAGCTTCTCCAGCAGAGGAGCGAGCAGGGAGGCGCAGCCATCACACCTCCTCCCACCGCCCAGCCCTGGAGCCCTGCTCCCACCGCTGCAGCCATCAACGCTCCCCAGATGCCCCCAGGAAGAGGGCAGCTGCCCCCGCCTTGCCCGGCACCCCAGCCTCCAAGGGTGGTCCTCACAGCCCCCAGCCCCGCCGACGAGGTCCTGGTCCCGCAGAGTCGGCAGGGGCCAAGGGCAGCCCCATCCTGCAGCCCCCATCACCATGGGCAGCCCTGTCCGGGGGAGTGGGCACGCACCGAGCCCCTCCAAATCCCCAGCCGTTGTCAAGGGTTTCATATGATCCCATGCGCGGCCATGCTGCATCAACAGGTCCTAAGCCGGGGATTTACGGCTGCCGGGCAAGGGGCCAGGAAGAAAGCGGCGATACAGGTGCTTGCCTGCCACTCCCCACCAGCAAAGGGGCCGAGACGCCGGGCACGGCTCCCGTGGAGGAAATGATGACGTTCGAGATGTTCGGTGCTCCCCACAAGAGAATTGTGTTCAGAAGGAAAATCCACCCCTGGCCCTGCTGTCCTTGGAGCAGCACAGCCGGGTGGACAAAGCGCTTGTGTTGGAGGGACCACACTTGACTCGCTGCCTTGCTGCTGGCTGGCCCCAGTCCCTCTCCCGTGCCTCAGTTTCCCTGTGAGAACGAAGCCCTTAATCCCTCTGTAACGTGCTCCTGCGGCAGGCAAAAGCAGCAGCTGAACCCTGCAGCCTGCTTCCCCAGGTAATGCTGCTCCGGAGGGAGCTGCCAGGAGGATGGGGTTAAATCCCAGGGGGGCCCAGGCCAGGAGGCTGCCATGCTCCGTGGCACAGGGAAAGCCGATGGCGGGCTCTGCCCCACGTCTCCCATGCACCAGAGCTGAAAAAAGCTGTGAAACACATGCTTGTTCCCCGAGTCCCGAAGGCAGTAACTACCATGGGTAGCTACAACCCATCTCACACGTGCCAGCCCCGCACCCCAAGCCCAGCGCGAAATGCTGTAGGTCTAAGGACTTACGGGTCCCCCAGCTCAGCACAACAGCCCGGCTCAGCACCTCAGTCACCCATCACCCTGTGGAGGAAGAAATGATGCACTCGCCTTCTGCGAACAGCCTGGCCATGCCTCTCCTGCGGAGGAGAGGATGCCCCATGCTCAGCAACCAGCAGCCTTTCAGAACAGCCCTTGAAATCCAGGAGATCTCAGCAGCAGGAGGCAATAAGAGCTGAGAGCCCTTAATTAATCAGCTTGCATTTGTGCAGCAGGAGAGGGTAAGGCGGTCCCATGGTGCAGCCCCCCGCCAGGCTGCTCCCTGCTCCCCCAGCACGCTGCCCACTGCTTGTGGCATTGCTCCGTGTCTCACGGGGAAACTTCCACCCCGTTTTCTTTCCACAGCAGGCAGCGGGGGATCTCGCATCGCAGGAGCCAGGGGCAGCTGAAAAGCACCAGCAAATGCTCTCAGTTCAACCACGTGGCGTGAGACCATCTCCCATCATGAACGCACGTGCCCATTCACAGAGACCCAAGCAAGCCGACGCGGTCTGCAGCAGGACGGTGCTGCACCCTCACGTCCAGCTGCCCAACTTCAATTCCAGCAATAAAAACAACTACTGCCCTTTGCAACGCAAACAAGCCTTTAGGCTTGTTTACCTGCCTCGGACAGTGTTTGAGATTGGTTTCAGTGATTGGGGTCAACCACTTCGAGCAGGCCTGGGCAGCTAGAAAGGACCAGAGGCATGGGGGCAGTGAGCAAAGACTTGCTGATCGGAAAGGTGGAGGACCAGGAGAGCATCCACTCACCAGCTCGGCTCCCCAGGCAGAAACCAGGCGTCTTTGCCGAGACGGCTCACAGACGTGTCCGGGTAAAGGCCAAGCCACACACATTGCCCGGTCTTTGCAGTGTTTTCCCCAAACTGCCCCAGCAGCATGAATTTCCCCCTTTTCCCTGAATTTGGGGCTGGGACAAGCTTAACTCCCAGGGGTACGCGGCTCCCCGCCTGGCGCAAGAGCAGTCTGTCTCCGCTCCGCTACCACCTCCGCACAGCACAACACCTTCCGCAAGGGCAGGGCTAGCCAGGGGCTCTACACAAGAGCCACAATTACCTGCACTTATATTCTCTGGCTTGCTTTGAAGACGCTCAAGTAGGCGGCTCAGTTTCTAAGCCAGAGCACGCGATGCCAGCCCTGCTCCTCCGGACAGCAGCAAAGACCCCTTCGACATTTCCCTCAGACATTTCTCCCGCCTCCAAGGCATTCAGCGCCGTGGGGAGGGTTGTGCTTTGCAGAACGGTTAGGCACTTGGCACTTTCAAAACAAGGTTTCATCAGCTCCGGGGAGCAGGCAGGCCAGAGGCAGGGCTGGTGGCACACAGCCAGCGCATCATCTCTAGTTACCAGGGTCTCTCTCAGGAGAAACCAGCTGGGAAAGTCCTCCAGAGCTGCCAGTCCCCACCGCAGCCCACACTGCTGGCCTCCACTGGGGAGAAAACACTCCCTCGGCAGCCTGGGCGGCATTTACTTGCCGGAGACCACAGGTAGTTAGCAGGTAATGAGGCATGCAGGATGGAGGTGATTTATCTCCCTCCTTCCCTATAATCACTGAGCAGAGACCCCCAGCCCCCTCACACTGCAGCGAGAACATGAGACGAGGAAAGCTGGTTTCAGATTTTTATTTCTTTGTACTCTAAGCAGGAGAGACTGAAATAGAAACCATGTTTGAGTCCCATCAGGGGGAATGACTTAATAAAGACACGGCAGGCAGTTGCCCCTGCCCCATGCCAACCTGTATAAATACCAGCCGCAACTGTTTAGTAACTAGACTGTTTTCATACAAGTCCATGATTACGTATTACAACATGCCAGTTCACAACAGGAAATAACTTATGTGTACTTCTTGATTTCGTCATACAGGACTAAGACAAAAGCACCACCCATTCCTCGGAGCACATTCGACCATGCACCTTTGAAAAATGCCTTGGAGCCCTCGTCCCGGGCAATCTTCCGCCAGCAGTCAATAGTGCCGGTGTACATGATGTCAGCTGCGGGAGACAGACAGCATTAGGAATTGGACGCCCGTGACCCCCAACATCCAGGTCAGAAATGGCCTCATGTATTTGCCAGCTTCATAACCTCAAGTGCATCCCGTTTCCTGACTGACTTTCTCCAGCGTTAGTGCGTCAGAGGGCAGGACTGCCCAGGAGATACACTGCAGCTGCATTACCCCTAGGAGACACTGGAAGGACCGGTTCGAGCAGGAGGCAGCTCCTGTTTGCTTTGACACCCACACTTCCAGAGCCAAAAGCTATTGCACAGTCAGCCAGGCCGTGTCTGCTACCAGGGGTGTCTCCTCTTGGCCCAGAGACACTCGTTTGCAACATCCTTGGGCAAGTTCTGCTGTTCCTGCCTGCTGACAGACACACTGCAGGCCACCTGACAGGCGTGCTGCAGAGACCCGTCCGTGCCCCCTGCCCGATGTTGCTCGCGCAGCCCCTCTCACACCCCACTGTCCACAAGAGGTGAGGATATCTACACGGCTTGGGGAAAGCCAAGCCGCTCTGCCTTCACCTCAGCTCCACCAGCAACTGGTGATTCAGGGATGCCCCACACTTCCTACACGAGGAGCTAGAAACTTACTTCCTTTACGGCCAGACTGCATCATCATGCGACGACGAACCGTATCGAAAGGGTAGGAGGTCAAACCGGCGACAGCGGTGACGGTCTGAGCGATCATCCAGCTGACAACGATGTGGGTGTTCTTCGGGTCCGGCAGCATGCCTGTGGGAGAGAGCTTTCGGTGAGCGCGGCAGGCGAGCCGCCGGCATCCACCAGAATGCACCACAGCCCGGCATCGTGGCCAACCTACCCTTCGCAGTGTCGTAGATGCCAAAATAGGCGGCTCTGTAGATGATGATGCCCTGGACAGAGACATTGAAGCCCTGGTACAGGCCCCTGAGGCCGTCCGAGCGGAAGATTTTGAGCAGGCAGTCGCCGAGCCCGCTGAACTCGCGGTCGGCCCCGGCTTTGCCCACGTCCGCAGCCAGGCGGGTTCGGGCGAAGTCAAGGGGGTAGACGAAGCAGAGGGAGGTAGCGCCGGCGGCACCCCCGGACGCCAGGTTACCGGCGAAGTACCGCCAGAACTGGGTGCGCTTGTCCACGCCGCCCAGGAAGATCTGCTTGTACTTATCCTTGAAGGCGAAGTTGAGGGCCTGGGTGGGGAAGTAGCGGATCACATTGGCCAGGTTGCCGCGCCAGAAGGAGAGGACGCCCTGCTCCCGGGGGATGCGCACCACGCAGTCGATGATGCCCTTGTACTGCTTGTCGGCGGCGATCTGCTTGCTGGCGTGCTGCACCTGCGGGGGACGGGACGCCGCCATCAGCGACGCGACCCCCCGAGACCCCCAACCCCCCCCC
>Ga0065711_1048376_pt1 | contig 11843 bp, 7 predicted proteins | sample Hoacrofraction12_FD_59098 | JGI IMG/M metagenome (GOLD analysis project Ga0065711, IMG submission 59098) | Hoatzin crop microbial communities from Cojedes, Venezuela - Epithelial fraction 12 v2 (version 2) | ecosystem: Host-associated > Birds > Digestive system > Esophagus > Crop | place... | reverse complement strand
GGGGGGGGGGGGGGTGGTGGTAAGATGAGGCGCTGAGCTGTTCGGTCAGTGCCAGGCCTTCGCTGAGGGGAGAGGTCGTTGGTGCCCGCAGACCGGGCTGCCGGCAGGAGAGAAAAGGTGTGGTTGCTGCTTTGGGGCAGCAGAAACACGGTTTCCAGGCTTTAGCAAGGGAAGGCGTTGGGGGGGAGAGAAGAGCTGCCCTGTGCTGTGCAGCCGGCGTCCGCAGCCTGCGGTGTCCAGTGCGGTTAGGTCAGAAGAGAAGAAAGTACTTGAGAGAAACAGAGAAACCTGCTCGTGCTTATGGTGGCTTCTTGTTCACCTTGGAGACTGGTCATGTGTTGGTACTCAAGCAGCAGGTTAGCGTTTGGCCTTTAAAACTTCATTAGGCCTGTATAAGTTAACACATTCTATTTTGTTAATTTCCATCCCTGTGTATTTTTACACAGTGCTAGTGAGTAGAATCTATGTTTAAACCTCCTCTTGTTTCAGCTGTCTCTGTTGCTTTTCCCCCCACCAGCCGGTTACCACGACGTGAAGGCACAGGCACCCCGTCCCGTGGCAGTCGCCTTGCAGCGCTGCACCTGGGAGACACCAAGCCTTCCTCACGCTGGAATTTTAAATTACGCTGTGTGAAGTATTCCTGCCATCACTATGTTGTGCAAGAGCAAACTTGTGTCAGCGTGTGTGCTTTGTACAGGGGGAGGTGCAGAACTGTGCCAGTGCATGGGGCATTTTTGTGGCGTGCAGCATTTTATCCAATAATACAAGTTTGAAAGAGAAATTATACTGTATGAACTGCAACACACTCATGTTTGTTTTTAATTTCTAGAGGAGTGGGTATGTGCAGGCTTGGCAAGTAGAAGATGAAGGATTAAATTAATGGCTGAGGTGGGTGGAGGGTCACCCAGGCTGGGTGAGCTGCGCTGGGCTCTGCTCTGCCACCCAGCACCGAGCACCTGGACTTGCTGACTGCTGGCTTTTTTGTAGCGTTCCTCTCTGGAATGGTAATTCCTCTTGGTGTTGAGGAGGAGGGGGGGGCAGGTAGCTTCAGCACTTTGAGGAGGATTTAAATAACTTTAATCAGCAGCACTACGGAGTCTTCCGAATTACATACGCGTTTAGCCCCCTCTCCCCTTCACATAAAATAGCCTTTTGCTATTTTCTGTGACTAGAATGGTAAAAGTGTTTTGATGCTGGCAGTCCTTATGCTGCATTTGCTAATTTTTTTTAAATAAGTGACTAAATAGCAATGGCAAAAAGCTTTTCTAGAATGAGACTACAATACCAGAGTTGTTGTCTGTTGGGGGAAGAGGGAACAAACGCCAGTACTTTATTCATGAGATGACAGCAGTTTCTTCCTGTCCACCCCACTGATAAAGGAGCACTTGTGTGTGTTTGCAGAAGATTTATCATGCAGGTAGCTTTTCTTAGTGATGGAAAGAAAAATTCATTATTCTGCTTTATAGCCTGGAGTTCTACGTATTTCTGTAGTGAAGAGAGAAGTTAATGTACTGTCATTACTGAGAAGTTGAGGCAGTTTAAAGGTGTTTATACGTTGGCAGTTTTAATGATAAAACCATCAGGAACAGCCTGGAAGTATAAACAAAAGTTTATGATCTGGTCCCACCAAATAGCTCATGTCCAGGGCTGAACATACATGAGGGTCATGATCCAGCTCTGCCTTTGCCTTCCCCCTCTTGTGGAATGGCTGTTGGGAGATCAGCTGAACTGTTGCCTGTTTTGGTACAGGAGAGCTATTTATGGCTTACAGCGACGATATGAAAGAGCTTGTTAACAGGGCAGATTTTATGTGTTATTCTGATTATGTTTTATCATTGTGTACCCAGGATTGGCGTAAGAGATGTTGTTAGCACTTACTACAAACTTGTATTGACATAATGAGGTCTGGGATCAGCATAGGGGCTGGAAAGGATGAAGACAATAACACGAGAAGTGAACAGTGAAACCTTTTTAAGGACAGTCTGAACCTCAGCAGCCAAATTCTGAGTGCAAAATCCATCAAACTGTGACTCCTGGTATCTGCTGGCAGTGTGTGTCAGGGCAAGACCCTCGGGAGGAGCGCAGGGCAGTGGCTGGTGGGAGCGTCAAAGGGAAGCTTGATGTGGCGAGCGTAGCTTTGGATGTACGGATCGCGAGAGTAAGGGAAGCCTTAATGCAACAGTTGAATGATTTTATTCTGCACAGTATAGTATACTAGAACAGGAAAGAAGTTACTTTGCTAGTCAGTGTAAGCAGCAGAAAGATGCTGAAACTGGCTTTAATGAAAAGTGGGTTTTGAAATGAAAAGTTTCGTATTTTTCACCAGGCTAATGTCATCAGCTTTCAATAGATTGACCTGCTAGCTTTGAAATCTATTGATTGGAAATTATGAGTATCTCAAACTGAATAAATTTTCTTGTTTTTAATATATAATCATTAAACTCTAAACCAGTCTACTTAGCTTTACTAGAAGAAAGTGGTAAAGTTTCAATTATTTTTTTAGTTATTTTTTCCATGGACTATGTTTTGTTCATAGCAGGAAAAGCTCTTGTCTTGCTTGGAGAAGTTACTTTATTTTGTATGTAGGCTTCAGGAATTACTTTTCCTGTGAAACACATGAGGGCAGCAAAGGACTTTTGGAAAGGTGGTTGCAAACCCTGCAGTTTTATATTTTATTTGAAGTAAAATAAATAAACCCACCAATAAACAAACAAACAAACCTCCCTTCTATTTTGCAAATACAGATATATCCCAGATTGATTTGCATTAAAAATTCTGTACAGCACATCAAGAGGAAAAAGCGTGTTTCTCCTGGATATGCCCTTGTGTGCTAAGTAGATGTGTCAATTTATCTTGTTCAAGAGGAGAGAGTGTTAGAAAAGTCAGTGTCTCCTCTGATGACTGCTCAGGGAGAATAGGAGTGTAACAAACAGCAAAAGGTATGCAACTGACAGCCAAAGCTTTCCAGAATGCTTTATTTTTCTACTAAACTGCCATGCTATTAAAGCATCTTGTACTTGTGCTTAGATGAACAAAACCCCACCAAAGTACATAGAGAGCTTTTTCTATAGGCAGGCAGTCCCTGCTCTGTTTTGAATTAACCCAGTGTAAATCTAGCTTTTCTTCATTAAGGTAAAAGAAAATACATTTGTAAAAATAATATCAAAATCAGGCCTATAAAAAGGAAAAGGATATAAAGTTTGTGGTGTGTTTTTTTTTTTTTTCTTTTTTTTTGGGGGGTGGTGGTGTTAAAGGTTTAATTGATACCAATTCTTATTGCTTCGTTGACACAGGTAAGCCATATAGTAGTTACACAGGTCACCCAGACAGGTGATTAAAGTCCTTTTATGTACGTGTATGCTTTGTTTATGTTGCAAGATTTTTTTCAGAAAGTCTGATTTAGAATTTTATGATTATAAATGCTTATTTTTAGATATATTTTAATGGCATTTTACATAGCTCTTTCATGTTATGGCTATTCATTAGAAGTATTTCATGAGCCCAAACAATGAGTACTAAATAAAGAAGCAATAATGCATATGTATTTAAGAACCACTAAACTCATTGTAAGATGTTTCCTTTAAATGAAGATATTCCTGTATTCCTTTATTAAGAGAACTTGTTTCACATCAGGTGCAAAAAAACCCATTTCTAAAATTGCTTGTAACTTGTAACAGTGTAATTATTGGGTGGATGTTCATAGTATTACAGGGTCAGAGTGAGAGAGCAAGTTAATATTCAATAGACTGGCTCCCCCGTCCCCCGTGATTTTTGCATAGCTGTTTGAAATAGTTAATTGAGTCTTGTTAGACAGCCTAGCTTCAGTGCCCTTTGGCCTCTGTGTTTATAATTATCATGGCAAACAAGGGCAAAATACAATAAACTACTGAGTTGAAGGCAGGTCTTCTAAGGATGGATACTGCTGTTGCTGAGAGCAGTAACGATCTGTGGGGAGGAGGGATGCCTTTTACTTTGGTAGGTATTTACACAGCAGCAGTTTAGATTTACATGCATGCAAAAGGCAGAAGATGTTTAACAAGTGGAAAATAAATCCCTTTGTATTGTGCAGTTGCCAGCCTTAGAGAGAAATAATCTAAATCTGGCAGCAGGTGGAGCTGAATACCTTTGCTTAGAAAGACTTGTTGGGAAAAATTATTTCAGGATAAGTCAAAGGATTTGTTTATTTTAAGACCTTGCAGTGGTGGTGTTTGCTAATATAGTTGCACTGATAATTATTAAATGTAGGAAAAGCAAGCGAGAATTACAATCTTGGGATGAAATCTAGTCCTGTTTAAGACAATGTGAGGGTAAATCAGCAGTGTTGCTGCAGCTAATGTTCAGAAATCATCTTTTTTTGAGCCCCAAGGTAGACTTTGGAGTTTGTGAGAAGCAGAGAAAATCACTCATGGTAATAGTTGGGTTTGCAGGAGTAACCAAGCTGTGCAAGGATTTGCCTGAGCTAGATTGTGATAAATATCTGTGTTGCCCATGAAGTTTCTCCTAGTAGAGCTATCTTTCTTTGCAAATAATGAAAACTTGCTTCTCAAACCTGACTCTTCTGTATCTCAGCGGAATATCCTAAACAGCACCAGTAAGTCTCTACCTAGTTAAAAAAAATTTTTTTTGGTCTTGTCAGTACGGGATGAATTCTGTATGAAGAAGGCTGGCAGCAGAGCTAGTAATTCAAATCAAATGGTGAACCAAAATTTCAATATGCAGAAAGGTGTGGTTAGGTGTTACACTATCATAAAAGCAGCAGCACGTGTTCTGAGTGAGGCTGAGGTAAGATTCTTGACAGTTTTAAGGAGCTGAGAATTGGCTTTTAAGATGGTGACTGTGCCTTTTCTTATTTTCTCTGTCCTCATTGCCAGTCCCACTTGCCAGTGTGTAGAATAGCTTGATATTCAGTATTCTCAGCTGAGAAAACTTCTTGGATCCAGGTCGCTCAAATCTTATTTGCCTGTTGGCTTTTTAAATTTTTAATATTTAATTATCCCCAGAAAGTGGGGTAAGTGGTCAGCTTTTCAGGGAGAAATTCAGGCAATATTGGGTGCAGCCTGGTTTAAGGGCACAACCGTTGATAAATGTTTATTCATTTTAATTGTTCTTATTTTGTCCATCAGACTTTGATTATGGGAAGTGGACAGCATGCTCATCAGTCAAAGTAATGCTGTTTTGCAGAATCTCCTTTGCAAATATCTGTAAATCCTCCAGTTAATTTGTTTATACATACTTCATGAACTCATCAGTGACTTTGTTGGTAGAGGAATCTAGCAAGAGGGTAGGAGGACTTGCCAAATGAAAATAAAAGGAGAAACAAAATTAAAGAAATAAGTACTGTTTGGGAATCCAGATGTTTCTATCCTACAGAGTTTTTTTTTTTTCACTCATTTTTGTAGAATCTGTTTGCTGACTTTCTCCACTAGTGATTATAACTAAAAAAATGCTGTTGAATCATCCCAACCTTTTTTCTGTTCCATATACAATGCCTTCCACTGTTGTTTTACTGTGGAACATAAAAGGACTGATTTTCCAATCACATTGGTGTGAATCAGTTGTTACTATTACTGCTATGATTATAATGCTATTGAAATTATAGCTTGTCCCTGTGGTGCTTTATATCCATAGATTTCCAGTGCTCTTTGTGGGAAGGTCAGCAACGTAAAACCAATGTCAAATTTGCACCTCAAGCATGAGGTCTATCCCCATGACTAACCTGTGCACAGAAACAGGGGGTCTGTGTTGCATCAGTGGCTGACTTCAGTCTTGCTCAGATTTTGTTGTTTATGTGCCACATGCTGTTAAGTTCTGGCATAAGTAAAATTCTTGCAAGAAGGCATACTGGTTTTATTGTGTAAAGTTTTGGTGGAAGGTTAACATTTTTCTGTTTTTGTTGCTTTAGGCTTTGTTCTTACAGCAGGCTTTTATGCAAGAGGAGTGGCTGTTCTGTCTTCCCTACTGCTGCTTGTGCAAAATTCACCCCCGTGTTGTCAGTGTTGCCATACATGCTGCTGAAGGTGCTGGGCTTTTCTGGAGTCTTGCAGCTCTTCTGAGCTAGGAGGGTAGGACCCAGCTGCCTGGTTTGAATGGGAGGATTAGTATGCAGGAAAATACTGTCAGGGAAAAAGTGAGGAATAGGACTGCGCCCTTTGTTTCCTCTTTTGTTATCATGGGGAGCTCATAAGCTGGCATGGTTGTCATCTTCTTCAGTTAGAATCTACAGCCAGTATATGAGTGCTGTGTCCTTCCCAGTCACACTATTTTAGTTCTCTGATCCTGAGTAGTGGTGCAAACTCACCTAGGGAATTTCTGTCTTCGTCTCGTTCCAGTTTGCCTATGTATGCAATGTCTAGCTAGAAGAGCAATGCTTGAGCTATTACGTTTTTCATCCATTTTGTTTCTGTCCATTTTAACCTTTACTGTGTGTTCTAATATCTGGTTGTTTGCTGGCTTTTTCTCTTGGTTATGAAACCTTCTACAGGCTTTGTTTAGAATGTGTGTGTGCATTTGTACATGTGAACATGTTCGGAGCAGACAGTAAACATTAATCAATACTGAAGACTTTACAAATACTTTAAGTTAAACTAGAATGCATTTAAAGCATGGAGCTGCTAACAAAGAAGATACCTGCTGGATATTTATAAATGATACGTTGGAAAAAGTTCACTGGATGAAAGGTGAGGAAATTAACTGGATGACAGATAAGGACCCTTGACTTTTATTTCTGTGATTCAATGATTATTTTTCCACTGGAACCCCTTCCTTATTCTGGGCTGTTTGCTGTTCAGTTATAAGAATTGAATTGCAATTTAGAAAGAAAAAAGTGCAGTAGGAATGCATCATGTAGAGTTATTTTGCTGATTAAGAATCTGGAGCGAAGGAAAAGGCAAAAATGCTTTTTTGATGCAGGAAGGCAAAATGGTTTAGGGTTTATATAGGTTTCTTTTTGCTGAAATTAATGTAATCCTTTTATGAGTAAGAATTTGAGCATATTTGGAAGTTAGGGGGTCACAGGAAAATAAATTAGCATATGTAAATTAAGTGTCAGTCAAGCAAATCAATGCTGGGCTTCTGGTTGTTTATACTCTGCATGATTTTTGGACTTAGAATGTTATTTTAACATAGTTTCAAGTAAACGACTGTTCTGTTAAGCTGATGCTTTTTTTAAGGCTGTAAACAAAAGTATAGTTCTATTATTATTCTGTGGTTCTAGTGGTGGTTTTAGATGGTGTAAACCTGGAGGAATTTCGCTTAAGTGAGTGTGGAATTATACTGGTGCAAAATTAATGTCATGGTGAGCACAGCTGAGCTGTATATATTTATTTATCTTAGTTATGGACCTTGAACTTGCATCTACAGCTTGTCGGGGGAAGGGAGAAATCCTATCACAGCTTCTAGTTTTCTGCTTGCAAACCAATACTGTCAGCCTTCTGTAGAAGACCATACATGGCAGTGCAAGGAGAGTTTCCCAGATGATTGAATTACATTGTTTTGAAAAATTTAGATGATGTCAGGAACAGTTGCACAAAGAAACAAAATTCTACTAATTACTCAAATATTTATTGTATTTGGGGTAATTTAAAACATAATGACAGCTTACTTCACCCTTTCTCTGTTAGCAAAACTTAATCCTAGTTTTAAAAGAATACTGCCAGGTCTCTGGGTTTTGAGGTCTGGCTTGTTTTAGTTTATGACGATGCTGCACTGTTTTTCTAACTTTCCCAGGAAGTAGAAATTTTATAGGTCTTATTTTTATAAAGCAGTTTCTTAATGATGCAGCTAGCGTTCGCTGTTCTATACATGATAGCTTCTCATACGTAGCTGAGCACAAAGGAGAGCTGGAGAGGCAATTTCTTTTGAAAATTGTGATCGTGGCCAAGTGTTACATGTTACCCTCTAAAGAGGAAAACTTTCTTCTGTCTCAGCTTTTCCTTGTGAGTTTGAGAGTTTATGCAATTTGAAGCCCTTCATCCTAGAGATCATTGAAAAGGTCATTGTTTAAAAAGGACTTCAAGTACATTCTGCTTTTACAAAAAGCTGTTGAAATTTTAATTTTTCTCATGTTTTTTTTAATGCATTTTTATTACCAAGCTAGCCATGTACACAGCATCTATAGTATGTTTGTTGACATAGCTGAGTATCCAAAGAGTATAAAAACACAATGTGGTAGAATTTGAGGGAAAGTAATCCTTACTTAATATTAGATGTAAGGGATTTAACATCTAATTTAACATCTATATTTAAGTCTCAGTTAAAAAGAACAACATTACTGTAAAATTTTTTAAACATCTTTTGTTAAATAGATTGAGCTAATTGTCAAGGGAACATATTATCTGAAGAAAGAAATATGTATGTAGAAGATGTTAGAGCTAAAACTGTGTGAAAGCTACATCGTAGCTTTTTATACTCTGAGCCTGTCAGCCTAATCTGGATGTCTGTGTTAAGTTTCCAGTGTGTCACTGGATTGTAATATTGCTGGTGAAATGTAATGTCTTAACTATGTTTTTTGTCTTTGTGTGGTCATTTCTGGGGAATATAGGTGTGATATTCATGGACAAACGTGAATGTGTGGCTGAGATCAGTACGTGCTCTGGCCCCTCTGACTAGGAGAAGCAACTAGTTCTGCTAGTTGCTCATGGCATGCTGCCATTTGGTCCGGAGTAGAGCACTGCTCTTTATTGACAGGTTACTATATACAGATACATAGCATTTTTATTTTGAGGTTGAGATGTTTATCCTTTCTTTTAACTTGAACAGAATTTCTCTTTGGGTTGGTTAAAGAAGGTGTAGTAAACTTGCCACCAGGTGTTGTAGTTTAACCCCCAATGGCTGGTAACTGAGCACTAGACAGCTGCTCGCTCATCTCTCCCCTTCCTCCCTCCAGAAGGCTGGGGAGGTGAAATGGACAAAAAGGGAAACTTGTGAGTTGAGATAAAGACAGTTTAATAAGACAACAAAGAAAATACTAATACTGCTAATGATAATCGCAATGGTAATGGTAAACATGCAAAACAAACTATATACAGTAGAGTTTTTCTTACCACCTGACAAATGGTTCGTCGCCAGTCCCTGAGCAGCAATCGCAGAACCCCAAAATCCCAAATTTCCTGAAAAAATTCAAACTCACGAAAACAAAAAGAGCAGAAAGCTCCCTGCCCCCTGGCCAGCCCCCATTCCTAAACTGAACATGATGTCTATGTTATGGAACATTTCCACTGGCCAGCTTGGCTATCTGGCTGGCTGTGCTCCCTCCCAGCACCTGCACACCTGCTCATTAGCCAAACAGGAGAAACTGGAAAAGGTCCTTGATGTCATAGCAACAACTGAAAACACTAGTGTTTTCAACATTCTTCTTGTACTAAATCCAGAACACAGCAGCTACTGCGAGGAAAATTATCTCTGTCCCAGCTGAAACAAAGACACCAGGCTAGAGGCAACACCAGACTTAGTTCTTCGCTTGACCATGGACATACAACAACGTTAATCTTTTCTGTGCTCGAAACACAGACAGGTCGTGTCATTGAGTTATTCATGCTTAAGTATTTTGAGATGACTGAAAACTTAGTGAAATTAAATGATATAGTGTGAGCTGAGGAGAATTGCGGATGTGTTTCGAGTATGGTTCTTAAGTCGATGTACTTCATTTTGACGATGAGAAGAGTGGATTTTTTCAGTTAACACCACCATTTATTCCCAGCCAAAATGAATGCAAAGAGCGTATAAAGTGCTACCAAATTAGATTTCATGTTTGTAGACTGCAGAAGAAAATGAGCACTAATGAGTGCTTAGGAGTTTGTTATTATGTAACTTTGTGGTCCAGTATTGGGAAGAGCATGCTCTACCTGAAACATGGTCTGTATTTAAAGAGCAGACTGGCTGGCCCTAGCAATTAAATAGCTGAGATGTTATTTGCCTTAACAGTTTATTGTAATTTGGAACCAATTTTATGGTGAAGTGTGTGCAATCAAAATGGGAAACTAACTGCTATGGCGGGCAAGAGGTGCTTACCTAAGCCCAGCTTCAAGAGCTCTTAGGAACTCATTTTCCCCAGCAGGCCTGCCAGATTACACTCTGCCCTCGCTAATTATACAGGCAATCTGCCTTAAGCAGTGCTGGGTAGGGTTCAGTGCTGGGCTTGAATTACCAGAGGCCCTTTTCTTTATAAAGGGGTAGTGTGTTAGGTTGGAGCCTGCAACCACAGTGCCCTAACTATAACCGGTGAACTCCTCTTTGCTGTGTGATAGGCAGGTTATGAAGCAGAAATAGTATGATTATCAGTAAAGCAAAGGCTGGGAGCGCACTTTAGTTTAAGGCTGGTCTCATAGCTGTGGGAGAACTTTATTCAGAGATCCTAGGTTTTGAGTCTGTATAGACTTGGGTTAATTTTGCTTCTTTGTTTGAACGTTATTAAAGGGAATTTAATAATTCTCATTCTTCTGTTCTGAGTGATTCTCCATAGTGAAAGCTATCCTCTGGGTCATGCAGCAGGTGGGGAGCAACAGAAGTAGCCAGCTGGGCAGGGAGGCATGCAGGGAAGCAAAAAGCAAATGGCCACAATGCCAGGATTTCTAGGTAGGCCTGGCCTGGAAGTTTCTCCAGTGCATTGCAGGAAAGGAAGTGGACCCATTAGGGTGGGGTGAATTTATCCCATTACATACATTAAAAAATAGTTTCTAGATGGAGCCAAATGCATTGAAGGGTGCAAGATTTCTGCCTGCCAAGAGAGTGTATGGCCCCTTGAAGAGTCCCGGTTATATTCTGCAGCAGCCTGGGCTGACTGTAGGTTTGGCAGCCACCGGTGTCCCTGGTGAGCAGCTGGTGCATCCATCCTGGGCTCAAGAGATGTCAGGTGACATGCAGACAAAAATGGAGACATTCATTGTTTTGTTTGAATGTTGGGACAAATGGCTGATAATTTCTCATTTTCCTAATAGATTTTCCTTTTTAACAGTGTTGATCCTTTTACAGACTGCAAAGTTAAGACTTAAGCTTAATGCCATGTCACTTGAAAGCCAAGTGTGCAGCCTGCTATGCTTTCCTTGCTAATTAGAAGAATAACACATCTGTCACTAGTGTTTTGATCACCTTTTTTTTTATCATCTTGGAAAGGGAAGTTTTTTTTTCCCAGCCTCTGTTGCAAATCAAAATATGAAGACACAGAGCAGCATCTGGTCTGTTTGCTGTAAATCCAAGCACAGCTCTTTCCTACAATATGGATACAGAGCCGAACTAGAATAGCAAGAGCTACTGCACCACGAAAACTTGATAAGCCATTGATAAGTTGCACACCTCTCTGGCTTGCCTGGTTAGCTGTCCTTAAATTCATTAAAAAAAACTCAAGTGCGTTTTAGCCTCTGACTGCTTTTTTCTGGATTAATTCTGCAGTTATTGACTTACCACCTCTGGGGACTAGGAAGAGAGTCTAACAAGATGATAAAAATCTAAAAATGTCTCCATTTCTTGCCAAATGAAATATCCCTACGAATGCATTTGGTTCATTGAAGCATCAAACTACAGATTGTTGAAGTGCTTTTCACCAATTGTAAACATGAAAGATCAAGTGATTGGAATGCAATCTTAGTACTTAAATACTGATTAGTCATCAGAGATGACTCAAATTTTTACTTCACAACTTAGTCCTTGCCAATTGAATTTGGTTCTTGTAACCATTCTGAAGACTGAGAGTATTGGGACAGTAGCTGTATGAACTGTATGTATTGAGAACTGGCTGAATGGCAGAACTCAGAGGGTTGTCATCAGCGGCACTGAGTCTAGTTGGAGGCTGGTAACTAGTGGTGTCCCCCAGGGGTCAGTACTGGGCCCAGCCTTGTTCAACTTCTTCA
>Ga0065711_1048375_pt1 | contig 11843 bp, 18 predicted proteins | sample Hoacrofraction12_FD_59098 | JGI IMG/M metagenome (GOLD analysis project Ga0065711, IMG submission 59098) | Hoatzin crop microbial communities from Cojedes, Venezuela - Epithelial fraction 12 v2 (version 2) | ecosystem: Host-associated > Birds > Digestive system > Esophagus > Crop | place... | reverse complement strand
TCTTCTCTTCTCTTCTCTTCTCTTCTCTTCTCTTCTCTTCTCTTCTCTTCTCTTCTCTTCTCTTCTCTTCTCTTCTCTTCTCTTCTCTTCTCTTCTCTCTTCTCTCTCTTTTCTCTTTTCTCTCTCCTGCACCCGCGAGCCTTCCCTGTGCTACCTCTGATGGGGCCGCTCGAGCCTGCGGCCACAGCTCCCAGTGCCTGCCAAGTGCCCCGCGCCACTTCTGCGCCAGCCTGAGCCGAGCGGGTGGGAGCCAGCGGAGCATCGCTCGGCGTCGGGCCGCAGGGAGCCGCTGCCAACCCACGACGCGCCGGCCCTTCCTCCTGCCCAGCTCACTGCGGACGCTGCGCCCGCAAGCTGCGACAGCACCAAGCCTGCCCGGGTGAGAAACGCTCCTGTTTATTCCCTTCCCAATCACATAAGTAACTTGATACTGTTCAATAAGTTATGTCCCATTAAACTATTAACACGAGCACCATTTTACAAGGTTAAACTTGGTAGAAAGCCATGGTTCAGGCACAGGTAGGGGATGCGGGGCTGGGGCCGTGCTGCCCCGCAGCCGGGCGATGCCCTGGTCCTGCTGGCTCGTGGTTTCTCTGAACTGGCCGTGGATGTGGCCCAGCTCAGCCTGGCTCTGCTCAGCTTGGCAGGCTCGGTGCGTGTGCCGCTTGCGGCTCCTGGTAAACGCTTGCAGCATCTGCTCAAGTTTGCTGTTTCCTTGGATTTTACACGACTCGAACCAGCACGTTGCACACCAGCAGGAGCGGGTGTGAGCTGGCACATCGCAGGGTGCCCAGCCACGTCCTGCTGGCTCCGGGCTGGGGAAGTGGGAGGCAGAGCGGGGCAGGATGCCGCGACAGCCGCTGTGGGGGACCAGGGGGGCCAGGCAGGGTTTTGGGCACTGGCTACGGGGCCCACGGTGCTAGAGGGGCTGCTGGGGCTGCCAGGCCGTGGCTACCAGCTGGCACCTGCTGCTGGGGGCCTGAGACAGCCCCCAAACGCTGCAGCTCCTGACGTGAGCATCTCCGTGCGTCCTCCTCTGCAGTGCTGCAACAGCCCTTGGTCTGGGCTCCGCCGTCTCCGGGCTGTGGAGCACAGGGTCAGGCCGAGGAGGGGATGTCTGCAGTGAGATGGAAATTCCCAATGCCAAGCTTCTGTGTCACAGCAAACCCGTGAAGACAGAAGCTGCCTCCCAGCGCGTGCGTGACTCCTGCCCGCACCGGGAGACTGGCGTGGCTCAGCACGTCCCACCCGGTGCCCCCAGCAGCGAGGTGCTTGCTGCACTTTCCAGTCAGTCCCGTGGGACGCTTTCCTCTATCGATTTGAGGTAGAGAGGGTTTCCTTGGTCGATCGGCAGGCTGATGATTTCGGGAATCTCAAAGGGATGGATGGATCTAAAGTGGAAGCAGAGGCAGAGGAACAGCGTCACCGCCAGCCCCGCCGCAGAACAGACCCACTGGCAGGCGTGGGAAGCGGAGGGCTCCGCTCCCTGCTGCGCACACCAGCCCTCCCCATGCTCCCCGCGGACTTCAAAGCACCCACATCTTCTTTTGGCCGTGCGAGAATTTTGCTTGGAGTTTGGGGTTTACCACAGCCAGCAGCTGACTGCCAGGGCCCCTGGCCCAGCGCTGGCTCTGCTCACCACCCAGTGCTGGGGGAACGCAGGAAATCCTGCCAGGGAGTAACCTGTGTAAGGAGAAGCAGAATCCCTCCTCGTACCCACTGTGGAGGGGCTGGTTGAAGCCCGACAGTTAATATTCCCACCAACCTTTTCTTTCTTGCTGATGCTGTCTCTGGGTTTTTCTGGCTCACCAGGTACCTCAGGAGCACTTCAACCCCCCCGGGGTGGGAAGGGGCTCAAAGGAACCTGACTCCCAAGCCTGAGCAGGGGATGGCAGCCTACCTTGGACTGGAAACCCAGTGCTCCCGCGGAGCCAGAGCCTCACCTGACGTAGTCGGACAATTCGCCTATTTTGGATGTCCTTGTTTTCACTAACTGTGGAGAGTAAAAAAACCAAAACAGAACAAAAATCAAGGGAGAAGCAAAGGGGACGGAGCAATCCCGCACACACAGTTCCACTGCACCCAACCAGCATGGCCAGAGTGTGACAGGAGCCCTTCCTGGGCTCTTCCCTGGGGGCTATCCCCTGCGGTGGCAGGGTGAGGGGCCAAGCCAGGCTGCCACCCCCAATGCCATGCCTGCAGGCAGGGGCTGGGGGTCCCTGGGTACTGTCCCAAATCTCGGGCAGGTCAGTACCACTCTGCAGCCCCTTTTGGCTGGGGCTCCCTGGGACAGGGTTTTTCATGACACAGGGAATTGTCACTTACCAGCAGTATTTCAGTGGATTCTTCTAGCTCCCCTTTCCAGAAATACCTAGATTTAAAAGAAAAGAAGCATCAGCAAACACAGCTCTGGCTGCAACCGTGCCGATTCTCCTGGGGGGTTTCGTTTCCCTGCTTGGTGCTTTCTGCACGTGGCCGTTCCTTTACAAAGCGGTGCTCACGAGGCATCGCTGGCCCCAAATTCTGCTGTGCATTTGCCTGGGCACCCAGGATTTACGGAGCAGAGCCTCCTCGGCTGTGCCAGCCTCGAGAGAGCTGCCCGGGGGGGACAGCAGGGCAAAGGGGCTGGGACTGGGGTGGCGGTGGGGGCTGTGTGGGGGACGGCGCCTGCAGGCACTGCGGCAGGGCTGCAGCACCACGCTTTTCTCCTCCCTTTCCCTGCGGGAGAGGAGCTGCGCTTCTCATGAGTCAGATGTGACCTTTCGAAACATTTATGTTGACAGGAGGCCATCGTGATTTCATCTGCGTGCTGGGCTCCGGCAGGAGGAGGAATTTGGAGGCGGTGTGGGGTCTCCCGCGTGGGGCACGGTGGAGGAGCCAGCTGAAGCAGGCAGGGCTGCGCGTGAGCAGCTCGGCGCCGGCCGTTGTGGCTCGTAGGGAACGAAGGATACGGGGAAGAAGGATGCCACTGGGCTTGCCCTATTTCAGCAGCCTCATCTGGGCTACGGGGTGCGCTGGGAGGAACCCCTCCTGCGGGGAGGCTGCGATGTGGGGACCCGCTCCCCTCTTCCAGCGGGGCCAGGTTGGGGTGCTCCTACGAGCAAACGGCTGTTTTGCAATCCCTTTGCATGGATGGCTGAGGGTACCCGCAGAGCATGGCTGGTCTTGTTTCAAGGTCAAAGATCCTGTTCTTCCTCCCTAATATGGTAAAGGGCTTTTCTGGTCCCTATCTTAGCTTCTTTTTAGATCCTCTAAAAACAGGCATTATGTCCTCAGCACCATAAATCACCTTGCTCTTTGCTAGATCTCTGTGTAGCCAAGTAACCGATAAATGGTCCCCACTGGCAGTCGGAGCATCTGCGCTCCTTCATCAGCTCAGTGCACTTTGCATGGCTGAGGATCATCTCCACCATCTGCAACAACAACAGACCCAGCAGCCTTCTGGAAGCTGCCTCCTCTCCCCGGGGCCGGGGGGTGTCCATCTCCTCCTCCTCTCCCTGCGGAGCCCGGGTTTCCCTCCTCCGCTGGGGAATGTTCAGCCCAACTTACAAGGCCGAGCTCTTGGGCAGGATGTTCACGTAGGCAGCCAGCTTCTTGTCCATGATGGCCCTGGGAGAGACAGGAGGGGAGTTAGTGCCAGCCCCCAGCTCACTGTGGCCATTCCCTTGTGCTGCCCCTGACTGCCAGCACCAGCGCTGACACTGGAGATTTGGATTTGGGGTTAATTATTACCCTGGGAAAGCAGAGGCAAAGGTGACCTCTGGAGCTGCTTCAGCCTAGGACCTCCCGGCGCGGCTCTGGGACCTTCCCCAGCGTCCCTCCCTGCCAAGCAGGAAGGTTTGGTGTTGCTCCTGGCCCAGAGCAAGGATCCTGCCCAGTGCCAGCCCTGTGCCCACCTCGCCGCAGGGACACCAGGGCAAGGGCTGAGCCACAAGCACCGGGGCTGGGGCGGACGCCGAGGGGTTTGTCTCCCAGTTCTCCATTCGTGCTGTCTAACTGTGCTGCTTCCTCGCATAGCTGACTAAATGTGGATCTTGTTAAATTAACAACACCAAGGTTTTTCTACCCAAAATGTCCTAGAAATCTGAAGCCCAAATAAATTCCTTCCCTCCGGCTGCCTGCTTTAGTTGTTCTTCAGTTTGTTATTGCAGAGCCGCTTGGGTCTGCCAGCAGAAGTGATATTTAAGTGATTAAAGAGCACTGAAGCAATCTCAGGGTGGATTTTTAGAAGAACTAGGTCAAATGTCGTGTTTTCTGACCACAGCAATGCCTGGGCCCTTCTCACAGAGATGGCAGCCCCGTCCCTCTTGCAGGCAGCTCTGCTCCAGGCGCTGCGCTAGTGACTTCACCTTTGGTTCTCTTTAACACTTGCGTTGCCAGGCACTGCTTTGCACCAAGCGCTTTGACAACGCAACCAGTTAACTTCTAGATGACCTTGAACTGCAGAGAAGGCAGGAGATACTAGATACTGGAAGGCTTGATTCAGCGACCTGTAAAAATTAACTCTTAGTGAGCTAAAGAATCAAAACCATTCCGATTAACTTCTGCTTTCCAATCCAAAGAGCTCTCCAGGATGTTTCTGGCCCAGAGCAAGTTAAAGATGTACTGTCCTTGTGTCCAGGGTATGGTACAGAGTGCAGGCAACTACACAACCATCTGGCCAGCGTGCCCCCGAGGACGAGCAGCAGGAGCACGAGAGGTGCCGGCCCCAGGGCAGCGACCTGAAGACAACCCGGCCAGGGTGCTCACGTGCAACTGCATCGTGCCTTGCAACCCGGCCGCTGAGCCGCAACGAAAGCTGCGCTCGTGTTTGAATGTGCATGAGCTCCTTTGCACATCTTTATTTTCACCCCCGGTTTCTCTGTCTGTTTGTAGAAATTTATACTTTGCAACTACGAGCACAAGGCAGAGGTGCCCTCGCGGGGCTGCACAGGCTCTGCTCGGGGCAGGGAGGACGGGGAGCAGCCAGGGCGCTGGGAGGAAAGCAGCCCTTCCCGACGACCCTACCACGTCTCGCCACTCCAGCAGCGCACTGGAGAACCAGTGCTTGGACCCAGCTGACTCCTGGGATCGGGTTTAATGTTTAAGCACAGCAAGGGGATGGAGGTGGGCTTCTCTCTGCCGGCGGCTCAGAGGAACCACGGCCGGAGAGGACAGCCATCCGAGGAGGCTCTGGGTTGTTTGCTCTCACCATGCGTAGCCAGTTCAAGGCGTTTAATGCTTGTAGAGCATCTTGAGCTAATCTGTAGACCAACAAACTCCAGCAGTGCGAGCGGAGGTACCCCCGCTGCGTTTGTCATGTCGAACACATGGCACAAATCATTTTGTTGTTGCTGCCTGCAACTTCCCAGTCACTTTAGCGCAGGAACCTTTTGATTTGGGTGAGTACCTCCTAATTGCTTCTGCTCTGTCCCTATAAACTCTGATCTGAACTGAGATCCTGAACTTTGTTCTCGCAAGCGGAGCGGAAACAAACACCCATCATGGGAAGGGGAAAGGTTACGAGAAGCTGAACGTGATCTGTGGAAAACATCTGCATAATACATGGTATCTTTGGTTTGGGTACTTCATGTGTGTTTCTTTGTCCCTGCCTCACAACAGGCTCTGAATTGAGACAGATGAAATATTAATAAGCAGAGAAGCAAATAATGTGAGATGCACAGATCTAAGGTGTTAGCCAGGTTATGTGAGGGGCAGCGGCCACACCGTCCAGCCCAAAGGGGTCAACTTCTCGCAGCAGGCACAGGGGAGAGGCCAGGTCTCCTGTGCCAAGTCGAGGGTTTCTTCTGAGGATTTACAGTTAATAGTAATCCAGATGAACTGGGTTAGAACCGATGCAACAAACACGCCAGATGCTGACTTCTACCTGCAGCTAATCTGCTTTCGCAAACCCTGAACTCCTTTTCCTTAAAACCAGTGGAAAATTTCCTTGCAGACTGATCCATCAGAGTGAGCGCTCCACTGAGCGACGTAAAGGAAGAATAAACACGACAGCACAGGAGAAAGGTGTGTGGGAAAATGAGAGGAGAAGCCCTGTGTCATCCTCTACAGCCATGGCTCCTTCATCCAAATTCCCAAGCAAAGGAATAATTACTCCACCAGTAAAAATGCAACCAAATTACATATGTCTCAGCAATGGGGAGTAATTTATTTCCTCTCCCTTCCCTGCAAGATAAGGAACAAAGAGTGGAAAACATTTGCAAAGCTGTGAAGGTGCAGCATTTTCAGGAACTGAGGCTCTTTTCACCAGCCGTGCACAGTTACTCCTTTTTTTCAGAAGACATCAGGCAGCACAGATATTATTCTGTTTGAATTTCTTAATACAGTTGCAGTATTTAAGGTGACACAGAATCCCTTTCAGTAGCCTGTCAGCTCCTGAGCGACTGTTTGGGAACACTTTTCAGGGGATGGGGAGAGTTTTTGGCAAGCAGCAGGGCAGCAGGGAAAACAGCGCAGGAGGCGTTGCAGGAAACTTCATGGTCCATCATAAACATTTCCCCCGTCAACACGGTTTCAGCGCTTTGAACAAACCATCTATTGAGGCAGGGACTGGCGGGTATGTGAAAAAAACTGCATGCAAAATATCATGCAAAGTATCTCGCATATTAAAAGAGGAAAAAATCCTCAAGGTAAAGCCCTCATTCCCTGACGTTCGGCGAGCAGAGGGCAGGCCCCTCACAAGCGCCTGCTCTGTATTTGCTGTGCACCACTTTTGTCTTTTATTTATTTTCATGTCAGCGTACTGTGCTTTGTCCCTCTCCATAAACGCTTCTCCTGGAATTTATCTGTGTTGTTCCAGAGAAGAAGAAGGACTGTGGCAGACCCAAGAACACGGGGCTGGGGCTTAACCCACCTGAAGACTCAGAGGTTTAGGGCCATGGCTTTAAAATGGGTCTTGAAAACAAAAGGCGGTAAACTGAGAATTGGCTTGATGTTACCATGGCATTGGCTCCAGGGGCAAATGTCAGCGCTCTTTGAGAAAGCGCAGCTCTTGGTAAGCAGATATGTGAGACCGAGCGAGAGAGAGCGTGTGAGAGGAAAGGAGCACCGCTTGGATAGAAGAGCAGAGTAGAGAGAAGTACAGCTCCTCTCGAGGGACAGGGAAAGGCTTTCTTCTACAAGAAGCTGCTTTCAGACAGTTGAAGCAGACAAGCAGGGGAAGTGTCTCTGTACCTTGCAATATCTTTGGCAATCTGCTCGTTGAGACAGTTGACGAAGGCAATGGAGTGGGTCCCCGAGACGTAGCTGCCGGTGACGGCGGAGTGCAGCTGCAGAGCGAGACCCCTCAGTACCGGGTACATCAGCAAAGACAGAGTCACCACCTCAAATGCAAAATATATGAGTGATGATGTTAGGTGAAATATTACAGTTTGTAAAACTAAGCATTTACATGATCTGTGGCTCGGGGGAAGTCTCCAGTCTGCTTTCTTTCACAGTAAAGCTAATTGTAATTTAAGTGAAAACATGTTCATAGGGAGATTCATTCCCCTCCAACAGGGCCAACCGCGTACTGTGGCAAGCGCTCGGGGCAGGGAAGGGTCCATTTTCGAGGCTGTACCTGCCCAGAGGTGCCCAGACCTGTGCTGCGGGAGCTCACACCCCGGACCACCGAGGGCTGCAGACCCCACTGCACAGCTTCAGCAGCCAGGACTGGTTTTCCAAAGAAGAATAAGGAGGCGAAGTCACCGATTGTCTCTGTTAAAACAAATTTCTGTTGCAAAAAGGGGAGAGAATGGAAGCACCAGGCGTGGCTCCCACACCGAGCACATCTTCTTCCCTGCTGCGGAGGCATCCTGCAGCCACCCTTGGGCTGTGGGCCCTGGGTGAGGCATGCCCACCCCTCCGGGACGGGACCCTCTGCCTCCCCGGGGACGGGGAAGGGAGGAGAGCAGTGTTCCAGGCAGGGTAGGGATCTGGCCATGGCAAACAGATTTAGGCTGGAGCCTGGTGCGGGACAGAGCCCCAGGAAGCCTGGGGTAATACAGTCTGTGCTGGGACCGTCAGCTGCCCTGCCAGCCCAGGACGATCGCTGTCTTCTGCTGACAGATGTTGTGCAGCCCACCCAGGCTACGATACGGGCTCGCACAGCAGGCAAGGGGGAATAAGACTTCAATGCAGGTTTTAAGTTCATTTCATCTTAATTATCTGATACTAACAGGGTGGTGAAACCGGATCCTTTCAGGCACAGAAATCCTAACGGACACAGCCCAGGTCTGCAGGGCTGTCTGGGTCCTGCTGGGCTCTAACCCGCTCTCTGTGGCCTGGCAGCGCAGCGGCAACAAGTTGGTTTTGCTGTACATCAGCTGCTATTCCTGGCAAGCCCCTTAGCTGCTCTTTGTGCTCACATGCCATAAACACAGTCACGTAAAAATATATAATTATCTCAGCAGGGCCGCTGCGGGAATAGCAAGGTTAATTTGGTGCGCTGAGTAAGAGCTGGAGGATGGTGCTCGTCGCCGGGGCAGCAGCGCTCGCCATCTCCGCACGGCTGCTCTTCCCTTTGTCTTTTGTCTTGTTTTTGAAATAAACAGCATCTGGCCCTTATTCAGCTACAGTGGTAAAAAATGCTTATAGACTAAGAATATATTCCTTTTTCCCTCTTATTTCCACCCTCCTTTGTCCTCTGAAAAACCTCCCACTACAGGGCTACAGGGCCACAGGGCCAATGTTAAAGGTTTTTTTTTAAAAAGATTGAAATAAAAAAATCTCTCTTGTCACCACAAAGGCAGGAGCTCCTTTCTGTTTGAAAAATGACTGATGTGCCGTATTGGTTGTCTCCTCTTTTCCAATCCATTTGAGGAAATATTCTTCGTTAACACAAGGTTTCTCTAATAATTTTTAGAGCTTCTTTTGTGCTCTTTTTTCCACTAAACCATTTAGCAAATATTACGCAACAAATCCCACAAGCTACTCAGATAGTTACAAGCCAAACAGAGATATGCTGGTGTATCTATTTTTCCAGATTAGAACGTAATCATGCTCCCTGCTCAGGAAAAAAAATCCAACCTGTTCAGCACGGCAATGATTAATCCTCTTGGAAGATGTATGTGCATGTGACGAGGAAATCCCCACAAACACTTGTGACTGAATATTAGCACAAGAGTGACCATCCTCTCGTTTTTTTCGGTCTTTTCCCTCTATTTTTATTCCTGAAAGATAAAAGCCTCCTTTTTTTTTTCCCCAGAATAATTGTTATTTGCTGAGTGATGGTGCAAAAGTGAAGGAGTGAGACTCCAGCATTCCTACCTGATAAACCGAATAAACTCCTGACTGCCAAAATGCTGAGGTGAACAAAACTGAAAAACCTGCTGTCTGATTTTAACTGTTTCACTGTAAAGCACCGACCAGCAAAATGACAGTCGTGTTTAGAGAGACTAAGACTTCTGCAAGATTTGTTTTGCCTTTGGTGAACTAAAAATAGCTTTGGGGTTTAAAATTACCAGGTTCGGACTTTTTGCCTAGTTTTGATGAGGTTCTGTATAAAAAAACCCCAAGCAAGCACAACTTGTGGCAACCCCGAGCAGGCTGCGAGCTTCCTCAGCGCAAGCGGAAAAAAACTCCTCAGCAATGTGCTTTGCTCTCTGCAGAGACTGAGAATACATTCCTCCTGCATGATCTTTGTTTTGTCCTGGGTTGTTTTTTTTTGCAGAGGTTCCGTTATAAAGGTACAGACAGAGGCATTTCCACGGCTGCCCCGTTTGCCCCCGCCACGCTCCCCAGGGTGTCAAACCCGTCCCCCGTCCCCAGCACGGAGCCAGCCCTGGCAGCGCCGGAGGGCTCCCACTTACCAGCAGCAAGGTGCCACGGCCCGGCCGGGGACAGCCCTGGGCAGCGGGCAGCAGCGGGCAACGCTGGCTCAGCCACTCCATCTCCCCTCCGTCCCTCCACCTGCTCAGCCCCGCGTTGGGAAGGCTGCCCGGGAAGGCTGCCCGCAGCCAGCACTAACTCCTCCTCCTCCTCCTCTTCCTCCCCGGCTGCCTGCAGGCTGGTGCCCGCCTGCCTGCCCCAGCGTGGGCCAGCGCGGAGTCCCCACAGCCCTCCTGCCTCCCCACAGACCCTCCCCTGCCACCCCCGGCCCTGGCATCCAGCCCCGCTGAAGCAGAACACGTTCCTCCCTTGGGAAGAAGGGGTATTGTTTGTGTTTAAGTAGCGTTCCTTTGATCAAGCGGTGCATGATGTTAACGTTTAACCTAAGCTTAGAAACAGAACATCTTGGCCACCTACACTGTCCATTTAATCAAAGACAAATACTCCCTCTTGAAGGAACAGAGGAAAGTTGGCAGAGGAAAATGGCCTTCAGTTGTCCGTAGATGACACTTGACCATATATGGATAAAAGGAATTAGGGTGCTTCATCAGGGAAGACCACCGAGGACCACCGGAGACCCCCAAAAGGAGGAAGACATGCGCAGAAGGGTCTGAAAAGAAGCCAAGAATAACAATGCCACGTAATTGCACAACTCATACTGATTAGAATGTATAATTCAATGTATAAATTTAATGAAGAAGCTGGCCTTAGGTGTGCTTGATCTGTGGAAAATCAACCGAGCAGCCAGGCCTGAATAAAACACTCTCTCTCCTGAGCGTGTGAGGATTGCCTTACCGCACACCCGGTAAAGAATCTGCTTTTCGGACAACCCCGTCTGCCCGCAGGCAGCCCCGTGCAGAGCCAGCTGCCCGACCCGCCGCGCTGCGGAGGATGGATGCTGGGGCCCAGCACCCCAGGAGCGGGGCGAAAGCCACAGCAGGGACAAACGAATACCCCAGGGGTATCAGTGAATCAACACCCCAGGAGTACCAGTGCTGTTAGGTGCCCTGAGACACTTGCCGATGCCATTTGGCATTTCTGCTTTAATTAGTTATTTGCGTAGAGTCATAGACTCGTAGGATGGTTTGGGTTGGGTGGGACCACATAGCTCATCTGGTTCCAACCCCCTGCCATGAGCAGGGACATCTTCCACCAGCCCAGGGTGCTCCAAGCCCCATCCAACCTGGCCTTGAACACTGCCAGGGAGGGGGCAGCCACGGCTCCTCTGGGCGAGTTTCTCAGGTTTGATATCGTTGGGGCTCTCTCCTTGTTGGACAGAAAACCGCTCAGAAGCTGCTAAGTCCCATTGTGGTGTCTGGGCCCAAAACGCTGCCGGCAACCCAGTGCAGAGGAACGGAGCGCTCTGTTCTGTCTCACACTGCGACTTTATTCATTATGTTCCTATCAGTTCTGGTAAGCTTTCAGGAAAACACACCCATCGTCAGCCCGCGGAGCGCAGCACTTCTGGTGCTGCCGCTGGCGCCTGGGCCTGCTCGAGCGCCGCATGGCATGGCCGCCCTCTCTGGCACCAGACGAAGCCTCAGCCGCGCCGCAGGCCGGAGGCCTTGGGGGGTGTGAAGCACCCCGAGGTGGCAGCAGCCATGTATCTGCCACGCTCTGCTGTCTCCCTGTTGTCCCTGGGCTGGAAACCCAACGTCTGAAGCAAACCCCGGGCCTTGCCGTGGCGCGCCCCGAGCTCTCTCCGTCGCCATGAGGCAGCGCGGGGGGTCCCGGCCCCGCAGCCCCCTCTCAGCCAGCGGGACCGGCCGCGGGGTGCAGCTCTGCCCCTCAGCGCCGCCGGGTCCCGCCTCCCGGGTCCCGCCTCCCGGGCCCCGCTCCACACCCGCGACGCGGCGCTGGGCCTCCAGGCCCGCCCCGGGCCCACACCGGGCCCCGCCGCCTCACGGACGCCATCATCGTCACCCCCCCGCCGCGGCCCCGCCCCGGCTCCACCCCGCTCTAGCACCGCCCCTCGCGCTCCTGCCCAATCAGAGCGCCAGGCGGGCGGAGCCAATAAAGGGGCGGGCGCGCGGCCG
>Ga0065711_1013026_pt1 | contig 11843 bp, 12 predicted proteins | sample Hoacrofraction12_FD_59098 | JGI IMG/M metagenome (GOLD analysis project Ga0065711, IMG submission 59098) | Hoatzin crop microbial communities from Cojedes, Venezuela - Epithelial fraction 12 v2 (version 2) | ecosystem: Host-associated > Birds > Digestive system > Esophagus > Crop | place... | reverse complement strand
CCCCCCCCAAACTCCTGCTCTTCCTCTGGGAAGTGTCCAGAATTTGACTACGACATGAAAAAGTTGTTTACGAATCACTGCAGCTTGAGAATTACGGATCTTAACGAGCTCCCCGCCGGCAGCAGCCAGGCCGAAGGCAGCCGCTGCCTTCTCTGGGGAGGTTCGTCGCTGGCGACAGCATCGCGGCGCTCCTCGCCCTCCCCAGCACAAACTGCCGCCAGCCACCGTGGCACACGGATCAAAAACGCCCGTCTGCAGCGTCTGCCGAAATCTTCGCGTTCCCGTGGTTGACATCTCGGCCTCACTCGTTTTTCTTTTCTCCTTTCTTTATAAATGACCAAGTGGGAGAGGAACAGTCTCCAGCTGTCTGCACACCGCGCAGTCATATATGGAGGTGCTGCGGCTCAGCGAGCAGTTTGTTCTAGTTGCTTCCAAGAGAAAGGAGCCAGAACAAGTTGTCTCTCACTTTGTTTCCACAGGGGGAAAAAAAGTCAACGCCTGCGGCCTCTGGCATTTTAAAGCAGTATCTGGGCAACGTACGGGGAGTGAGTGCTCGCTACGGCTGCCAGTAAAGGGAGGTCGCTGGATTCAATCCTAAAAGGAAGCAGAAGAGTCACATTTTATCTCACCCCACGTGCGTTAGTAACCACGCTGCCCGCCCCAGCCGCCAGACTCTGCCATCCCCTCCGCTCGCGCCTGCTCACGCCGACGAGCCGCGGCTCTGCACGGGCAGCCTGGGGAGAGAGCAGGTGGAGGGGGGGACACCAGCGGGTCCCTTCCCACTCTGGATACAGGGAGCAGGAGCTGGGGGACACAGCGCAGGAGCACAGGACTAGGCTAAACGCTTCTGCAGCTACCAGGGAAGCCCTGGCAGCGTGCTGCAGCTCGCCCCGCTGCAGCTGCTCCCCCAGCCCCAGCTCCACACGTGCTCCATGCACCTTCCTGCTCACCCTGCACACAGAAGATATTCAGAGCCTTCCTATAAACACCCCTTAAATAGCTGCTCTGCCTCTGCCCCACACCCCTGGGGAGGTATTATGTGCCTTGCTGACACAGAGGGTGTTTTCTGCCATGTAGGGAAAGGCAACCTGGAGGCATCAGGTGCCCCGCGCTGTTCAGAGACGACTGACCAGCTAAGCAAGAAGCCGGCTGAGCTCTGGAGCACCAAGCCCATCTTCCCGCCCACGGAGAAGAGAGGAAGGCTGGGGGCAACCTCGGGGTCCAGCACTGGCCAGGGAGAAGCCTGCAGCCATGGGTGATTTATGCCACACTACGGTTCCGGTCCCGCTTAGGAATCGGTTTTGCTGTGCTTAGCACAAGGCCGGGCAGAGGGTCTGGCACCAGGACTGCGCGGAGGGAGCTTGTGACCGTACCCCAGCACCACGCCCAGCTCCTTGACGTGGACTCGCATCTGGCCCTTGAGATACTCGGACAGCATCTTGCTTTTGAAATAGAGCTCCTGCAGCCGATCCTCCAGGTGCATAACACACTAGAAAGCAAAGGGAGTTGTGTCAGGGAGAAGACGGTGCTGCTGTCCGAACCGTGCCCAGCCCCAGAGCAGAGCAGCACAGACCCCATTCGTCTGCTGCCTTTGGCCATGTCTAGGTGACTAATTAGTACGATACTCATTGGCAAGACTCTCACTTTTGAGCAGAAGCCTTTGATGGCATGTTAAATCAGAATTAATGAGAGCTGTCTTGATCACAGAGCGGCGTTTAGATGGACAGCTCCAACAGCTACGTCAGGGACACACTGGCTACTCAGACTGTGGCCACGGATCAATAAGCCAGGCAGAACCCTCCAGCCTCTTTCACCTATGGAGTGAAAGGATGCTTTAATAAACATCACCCTCTCCATTGTCGTTCACACTTACAAAGTTTGGAGATAAATTATGCTTGTAAAGCTGAAGAGTGGAATGAAGCAGGTTGGAGACGAGGCTCGAGACTAACACTTCTTTTCCCAGCTTATTATCGATCACCCGTCTCTGGCTACTGGCCACTTGCACCGTCCATTTGTCCGTGTCGGCGATAATGCAGACGGCTTCCGCAATCGGCTCGTCCAGAACAGGATGCTGGAAACAGAAAATGAAGAGCAGAACCCTGAGAATGACAAGTGACAACGGTCCTTCCACAAAACGTCGCCATGCTGGGCAGCAGGGATAGCGTCACCGAGGCTGCTTCATCTGCAATAGAGTCCCACGTGCTAACGCCGCGTTCCAGCTGCTACGAACGGAGCTTTCCTGTAAGCACAGCACGGCCTTAGGAGGACAGCTGCTATTTCACGTCTTCTTCCAGGCTCGGAAGCGTGTCACGGGCTGACAATTACATCTTTAGATTTGATATGAAGAGTTCTGACATATCCACAGCACATTTTAAACCCCTAAAACTGAAAGCGCCGAAAGCTGCTGTTCAACACGGCCGTGTTGAGGCAGTCGGTTTCCCTCCCAGTTGTCACTGGTTCCTTCTGGGAGTGCCAGCAGAGGGAGTCAGGAACCAAGCCTGGCCCCGCCGCTCTCCCGAGCAGCCCTTCCCCTCCTGCCCCAAGACACCCAGGCTTTAAAATGGGAACACTGGAACCCCCCTGCCCTCCCCCAGTGGGTTCTTTGGGCTGGACTGTCGGGAAGCAGCTCCTTCCCAAGGCTCCACGGGGACTTCACACCGGGCTAGGACGCAGTTGGTACTTTACCTGGGGATAAGCACATAAAACCTCACCTGGTCGTACCCTCTCAATCTTTGACTTTTGCAGCTGAAGGTTACGCCCGCTGACAGACCCGCACCGCTATCAGATTTCCGACACCTCCGTTTCATGGCAGCAGCTACCTGAGGCTGCAGGCTCTGCCGCCTGAAGCCCACTTCTGCTTCAGAAAGGGCTTCAACGTTTGGCTTAACAGGCAACGGCTGACGGAGCCCCTCGCAGAGCGGCCCAGGGAGCGAGACCCCCGCGCGGGGCTGGGGGCCAGGGAAGGGGCCAGCAATGTCACCGCGGCCGCAGGCAGGGCGGCTGTGGGGCAGCGGGACGGCGCGGGAGAAGGGGACGGTGCAGAGGCTCCCCGGGCAGCGCCCAGAGAAGCGGACTGCCTGCTGCCAGCCTGTCTGCCCCCTCCCCTGGGGAATAAACTAGCGGGGAGCAGAAGCACCCTTTTCAGCGACAGCCGGTTTTCCACTCCTCTCCCGGTGACGAGAAGAGGGGTAGGAAACGCCACACTTCTCAGTCACGCCCCAGTTCATCTAGGGCAAAGCTTCTGTGGAGAAGAGCAGATTTCCAGCACACAGGAGAAGTGCAAGTCCTCTTAGGACAATTATCTTCATATTGGTTTCTCCTTTGCCGACGAAGCCGGCACTATCGGACACTTTGACTTCAATCCTAAAAAAGGAGTAAAGTCCCCAAAATCCTGAGCGCTCCTGATGGCTTCACCGCAGAGAAGACGTTCTGCCCCACCAGCAGCAGCACGTTGGTTCGCTGTGCCCGGGAAGAGGAGGGAGCGAAGGAGCATCCGCACAACCACTGCGGCAAGGCTCCGTGCCCGGGAAGAGATGCACGGCCGCTCAGCGTTTGGTCGGGTTGGCACCACCCCGTCCCGTGAGCGTGCAGCCCTCAGCAGGCTGCCGTGCCCACAGGAGACGTCGCCTTCTCCACGGCTGAGCACAGAGATCCCTGTTCCCGAGGGCACGAGCCTCTCGGCTGGCTTCAGTGGCAGCCTGAGGTTTTGTGCTCCCGATTTGCAGTGGAACAACCACATTTTTCAGATACGTTAATTTGAGAGGAGAGAAAATTGGTGACCTGGGACTGGAGAAACCTGGAGAGTGCTGCGTCAGTATAAATATTTCCACTTCCAGCAGGTTTGTACATTCAGAAACATTTGCCTTTCCCTACTGTGACAAATACATTTACCAAATATAGCTTAATTACCTGCACAGCATGAGACAAATCTGACACCAAACAGTGCCTCAGCTTTTCATCACTTCCTATTCCTTGCAAAACAAAGTCAGGGACGTAAGACGAGCAGTAGCCACCTAGCAAGGATCTTCCAAAATTGGCGATACTGGGCTGGACAGAGTTCACTTCAACTAATTTTGACCTGCAAGAAAGGCACATCAGAGAGGTACAACCATAAACACCAAATTCCGCTCACAGAGAGGCTGCATTCTCACGTTTGTCACATCTCTTCTAGCTTCCATTCAAGCTCTTTTTAAAAAGAAAGAGTTTTAAGTCCGCTTTTGCAGCCAGGCCGTTGTGGAAGGAAAGGACTTGAGCCAAGATCGCAATGCACAACTCGTATTTTTTTCCACACCACTGATCTCTCTCTATTCTTTCACAACCAGCAAACTCAAGAGACACTTTTCCAACCACTGATGCCAAGTTCAGCTGCACTCCTCCAAACGTGCGACACGAGAAGCGCCTGTGTCTTTTTCAGGCTCTGTTACTGCTGCCCAGTACTCACCCAGGAAAAGGAATCTCATCTTCTTCGGCCCAGTCTTCTTGCTCTCCTCCATAATAGTTACCGCTTGGTCTAGTTAGATCGTGACCTGTCTCCTCACTCTCGCTGTCGCCCAGGGCACTGTCTGAACTCTCATTTCTTGGAATGTCCCAATCAATTCCCGGGGCGACTTTTTTCTCTACGTTTTCTCTGTCCCCATGGGGGACGCGAATAGAGATTTTCTCTCTTTGGTCCTGCTCATTGAAGCAGTTTTTGTAGGTCTCTTGCCGAACAGAGTCCATAAATTTACAAAACTCGCTAGGTGGTTTGCTAGTCTTTGTACACAGCTTTTTAGAAAACTCTAAACTACTGTTGTNAGCAAGGAGGTCTGTAGCTGCTTGCCCTGGAATATCATCAATAGTCCGGGTCTCAACTGAACTGTCATCAGTAAAATATTCGTCAAACAGACTCATGCTCTCAGCGTTGTACGGGTTTGGATTCCAGCTCTGATGCTCACTAGCAACTTGAGGAAAGGGTTCAGCTGTCCCACAGTCTCTATTTTGGTCCTCAACAGTTTGTTTAACTTCACAGTTCTGATCAGCAGACGCTGCTTCCTCCGTCGCTGGCGGGCTGTGATGCCTAGCAATTTGTTCCACTACTGCCTGACTCCTGAGTTCGATGTCTGAATCGGGCGACATGGAATCTCCGATGAGGAAAGTCACCTTTGTCTGAGCCTCGGCAGCACTGCAAGGAAACGCGTCGCAGAAGAGCTTATCGGGCGGCTTCTTCTCCACAGCAATACCGGGTGACCTTGTCACGCTGACCACCTGGGTGCCCGGTTCCAGCGAGTCTTCGTTCCTCCACGCGTCCGCTGTTGGCTCCAAAGCAGATTCCGTCACCACACGTTTCTCTGGCGACGCTGACCCTGTGCACACCACGGTCTCCAGTTTTGTGTCCAGGCAGGGTCTCGGTTGCTTCACATCAACAGTGTCTTCCTGGCAATCGTCAGGAACAATAGTTCTGTTCTCCTCTGAAGAAGATTCCAGCTCTCCCTTCGGAGTGCTCTGTGTGTCTTCTCTCTCTTGCTGTGCCGCACCCTCGATGTTCTGCGCGAGGGAGATCGGACATTTGCAGTATTTACAGCTGCAGCTCGGAGTTCGCAGCTCTTCAGACTCCGTCGGCAGCAAGCTGCCCCTGTTCTTGTGCATTGTGACAAGCACATACTCCGATTCTTCCACTTCTCCTTTCTCCAGCGTGGTCGTTATAACAGTTCCAGGCATGACAATGGCTTCATCTTCCCCGTTTTCTAGCAGGTGCGTCTCTTGAAGCTCAGAGCACCTGATGAAGTAAGTGAGGAAATAAAGCAATCTCTGTACCAGGTCATGCCTTTTGCCAACCACAACCGTTTTCGCTAGTCTCACAGGTGATCCAATCGCCCCATACAGGTCACCTACAACAGGAAATAAAACAGACAATTATTTTGCATCTTTAAAATAAATTATTCTTCTAACAGACAATTGTTGCGGCCAGCTTTCCGAGCCCAGGTCTACAACAGAAAAATACTAAAGCAGAAGAGTGAGAAGAGCTGCGCTAGTATTTTGTTTTCAATACAGAGAATCCCAAAGATGCTGCTGGTGACATGTATGTAAGGTGACACGCTGGCCAGGGAGACATCTGATCGCACGTATTAGGGAGTAGTCGCACCACCTAACCTCAGTGCCTAGCTTTGGAGGCCCCTCTCCTGGGTTCCTTATATAGCCATTGGAGACAGGAGGCATCTGCTCTGAATTACCCTGGACAGGCTGGAAACCCGGCTGGACTTCTACCTGCCAAGAGAAAGCTGTGAGGAGAAACAACCCTACGCCAAGGACGAGGGCGGAAAGTGGCAGTGGCGGNCGCACAGCTGAAGCCAGCCGCCTTCTCTTCACTCCCCTCGAGCTTGACTGTGGGTTGGACGGGTTGTTCTGCCTGTCCTCCAGCTTCACCAAGTGCCTGCAGGTGTCAGGGGCACTGCACGAATGCAGGGATGGGGGACCAGGGACCCAGGAGGCCTCGCAGGCCAGCCTAACCCCAGTGGATCCCGTGAGCTCTGCAGTCAAGCCGTCTGGCCAAGTCCCGAGCCACTCCTGCCTACACCAGAACAGGGCAACCTCGCAAACTTTCCTTTCCCTCCCCTAACCAAACTCCAGGAGAGTCTGTGTGCAGAGCAGGGCAATCTGACCAGAGAGTAGGAAGCTCATCTCCTCCGCTGCGCCACGAGCAGACACAACGACTGTTCACGTGAAGTGACAGCATGACTGCCTACTCAGTCGACGAGGCTGTGAGACCGTACCCAGGGGCTGCCTAGCCGTGATGTCCTGTACCGCGTCGCTCCTGCGCCTGTTGGGTCGAGAGCGTGTTCATTTCTCATCAAAAGATGGATTTCCCTGATTTGCTCTTTCCAGAACCAGGCTTACTGATAGTGGCATCCCAAAAAAGAAAAATTTATTTTCCTTATAGGAGGAGGACTGGAATCCTCCATCACCACCGGAGCAGGTGACCTTAAGAGACCTGCCATAGATGACTAAAGAGGGCTTTACTTTTTGGCTGCCATTTTCTAATTGATAATGCCTCACGAAATAAATATATAAAAAAAATACAGTGACCACCTCTGAGCTTGAAATACACACTTCTGTCTCGTTTTGAGTTAAAAAACTAAATTAACCTGGGGGGAATGTAACCAGCATCCATAAAAAGCACCACGCGCATAGGCATCGATGTAAAGCTGTTGGATGGTTTAGGGCTGTCTGCCACGTACCGAGCTGTGCCCACAGTGGGTTGTAGGGATGGGTTTTGGCCAGCATGTCCACGCTCTGGGAAGAATGCTTTTCCAGGAAGATTCTTATAGGTGGCTGGCCGTTCGGCATGACGGTGGGGACCCAGGCCAAGTGGTTAGTCAGGACTGCAGTCAGCAAAGCTGGTAGAAACCTGAAAGCAAAACGTTCAACATCATTTTTTTCCAGCACGTTAAACTGACAGTAGTTCTATGGTCTGTATGGATCAAGGACTGCACAAACGACCTAACAAAGTCAGGAGACATCATCCCTTCGCTCTTGGTTCTCTGGGGACAGACGGGAGGGCTGCACCCTCCTTCTCTCCCCTGCAAAGCTCTTTTTCAGAACCCACATTTCAAGTAAAATTAAGTATTTTAAACTTGTGGCATCTCAGTTCCTCTGTTTGGCAATAATTAGGAGACTTCCTATTTTGCAAGCTTCATGTTGTAAAACATCTCAAAACCAACTTAGTTTGTTCGCTGTAAGGAAACAGAGGCACTGTGTGGCCTCTGTACTCCAAGAGGGAGATCCCAAACCCTTCACATCTCTGACTACTGAGGAGAAGGAAGGCTACTGCTACCAAAGCTGTAAAATAGCTGCGTGCTGTGTTCTTTCATGTAATTGTTATGCAATTTAAGCACATATGGCTGCTCCTTTTCAAAAATAAAAGACTCCCCATGTTCTGACAAGGAGCAATGGGGCCTCTGGACATCATGGCAGGGAGAAGTCTGCTCAGAGCCTGTTAATTGCACCAGAGAACGCTGGGGGCAAAAAGCACTTGGAGTAGACTATGGAAGAGAAAGAGCAAGAGGAAACAGTTCCTGACCCAGCAGTGTCAAACGTGGGGGGGGCGGGACGGGACACTGGGGCAAGCAGGGTGGTACTGGAGCGAATGAGCGTTTGCGAAGGCAAAGGGGTGCCAGCAGAGAGACAAAATACAAAAGCATTTGACGGCTGGACTTGATGATCTTAGAGGTCTTTTCCAACCTTAATGATTCTGTGATTCTGTAGCTCAGCCAGAAAGGCTGTGTCCTTACACTGGCAAAGCAGTTCTCACTAGCTAAGCAAGCAAGGTGAAAATCCTTTCTGAAAAACATTAACTATCTGATTTATCGCAACGACAGCGCACGGTTCCTGCTCCGTGGAGGGAAGGTTCTCCTTCCCAATCCCCTCTCCTGGCAGGAGCTGCTGCAGCAGCGCAGCCCACAGCCTCCCGCACGCCGACAGATGGGGCTGGCGGCCGCTGCAGCGGCGCAGGGGCCCGGGGAGGAAAACAGCCCAGTGCCCCCGAGCCCCAAAATAAGGCGATTTCAACAGCTTACAAGCATCGGGAACCCTACAGCTTATTTAGCCGTTTCCTCGCTGCAGACGGCCAAAGGAGGACAGGAGATTTAAAACTGGACTGAAAGGGGTATGAGGCTTGATCCTGCTCTTACTTCCATCAGGGTAAATCTTACTGTCTTTAAAATAAAGCAAGCAAACAAAGCCAAAGAAATGACCATTTAAATGTAACCAAGATGCACAGGGCTCAGAATGGCAGGGACCAAAGGGGCTAATCCCGGGATAAAGCTCCCGCCGCAGCAGGGACTGGCTGTACGCAAACACATCTGAACCCCTCACAACTCCCTGCCGCAGAGAGCAGCTTCCCCGGAGCCAACAGCTGGTCTGCCAGCGCCATGCCCACTCCAACCCCGCATGTTTGTGCTCGTTTTAGGACTTCGGCGGAGCCAAACGCTTTAAAAGCTTCCCCTGTTCATGCCCTGGGGAAAGAGGATGAAGTGTTGACAAAAGAGTAAATTTATCAGATTCTCCGCAGTTTACCAAGAACATTCTCAATTTTTAACAACTGCTCACGGCTTCGTCCCGAGGGCAGGAAGGGGAGCACTAACGAAGCCTGCAGTTTCTTTAGTGGCATTTTACAGAAGTCAGGTTTAACAGCAGTTTGCGGTCAGACAGTATTGCAGACACGGCCCTTCGTGAATGTCTAACCTCGCTCATCATATGATAACTGATTTTGAAAGGTAGATGAATGCATTTCATAAGGTATGTTCACCCCCTTCCAGACATACACACCCATCACGCGCTTCCTACGGACATGTTTCAAATGCTCAGCCTCTACCACGATCTAGAGGATTGTGGGGAAGCAGGAATTTAATGAGATACTTTCTTTTTTGTTTTAAAAAGAAGGTATTTATGGATGGTCTTTTGATTCTTTGATTACCCAGCTTATAAAAACCGATTCATTTCAAGCCAATTTTTGAATCGGTTTTTATAAGCTAGGTAGTTGCCTTTTCATTTCAAACCAGTTTTTGAAAAGGCAACTACCTAGCTTATAAAAACCGATTCAAAAATTGGTTTGAAATGAACAGGCATAAACACATGTGTAATTTAAAAAACTAAAATCCACCATACTGGTTTTTAGAAGCATTTTCCATCAAGAAAGTGAATTCCTTCATGAAGCGATGGCAAAGCTGGTTCTTCTCTGGTGTCCCCGACATCATAGTCAGCCAGACAGGCTCCCCAATCCGCGGCATCGTGTAGAGATTGCAAATAGTCGTTCTAGAAAACAAAACCAAAAAATCCAGAGGACTGAACAAAATAACGAAAGGCAGAGATCCCTACTCAAAGAATTCACTGCAACGTTTCCTTCCAGCTGTCATTTCTATCAGAAACCAAACAGCTCGCAGCAGCCGTTATCCGAGCCGAATCCACCCTCCCACCTCGGAGAGGCGAGGCTCTTCATCCACAGACCTGAGCTGATCCCGAGCACAGGAACGTTCCCTGTCAAGAGCCAGGAGCTGCCCTCTTCTGAACAGAGACGAAATGAATTATTTTTTCTGGTTGTCATCTCTCTGCTTTCTGTCCATTTCGTTCAAAACAACATGTAAATCCTCCATGGTTCGGCTTGGCTTACGACCAGGGCAAGTTTATGTGCATCTGACTCATAAAAACACCTGAACTTCCTCCTTGCTTTAACAAACTGGTAGATCTCCAGGCCAAACCTACTGAAGCGTGGGTCTGTAGAGCAGGGGACCAGGTTACTTCTTTAAATATAGTATATGAGAGTCAAAGTTACCCCATGGTTGCAAGGATTACGCACCCACCCACATCCTTTTTGATTCTACAGAGGACAGTAAATGCACGATCAAAACTCTGGCTCTCCAGTACAACAGCAGACTCAAACCCCTCGGATTACTGTTAAACTCCCCTAAAATCTAAACAAAACTATAGTTTTAAGTGCAATGCCTATGTTATGACACGATGGGAACCTGTAATTTCATCGCAGTGAAGATGTAAGCCTAAAAAAAAAACCCCCAAAACACCAAAGGAAATGACCGATCAGTTCAGGTTTCTCCCCACCGAACGCACTGCTCTTTCTAGAAGAGATGGTTTTGTTTTACAAGACAAAGATTTACATTATCCCATTCTCCCCAATGCCACCCCTGATTTCTAAAGCTCATCTCTGGATACGTTGGTCTAACAGTTCACAGACACTTCCAGAAGTAACGCAATGCCCGTGCACGCCAGGCAGGCAAACGCTCTCGAGCAGCAGCTGCCAAAGCTTCCGTGGCTCAGCGTTTGAAGTGAAACTCCCTGGGAACAGCAGCGGAGCAGCACACGGCGGCACCGCTCCGAGGGCACCCGCGGCAGGCAGGCGGCATCCCCTGGGCAGCTGGCAGGGGAGGCGGCAGCGCTACGGCGACAAGACCCCCAGGGCAGCTCCCCAAAGGGCAGCAGAGGTGTCCGTGCACTGTGCCGAAGTCACGAAGAAGAAAGGGGTCCAGGGGGGCAGTGGTTTTTGCTGCCTTATTTTTTCTACCAGTTTTCATTAAATACAAAATCCACCCTGTGTGTTCACAGCAGGCAAAATCCACCCCACCTTCCTCAAAGGTTCGGCTGTGCAGACCCTCCACTGCCACAGGGAAAGCCAGAAAACACCCCACGGGCTGAAGCGGGGGAAAGTCGAGTCACCAGACCCTTGGAACCCAGAGGGAGGGCTCGCTGTCGGCTGGCTCCGCTCAGAGCAGCCCGGGAGCCGCGCTGCGTCACGCTCTGCTGCAGGGCCTGTCCTGGAGCAAAGCACAGCCTGGGTACGGACCCCGGCACAGCGGTTCTGCCAGGGCTGCCCCGAGCCAGGCACGCAGCCAGGGACACCGCGGCGGGGACTGGAGGGTCTCCGGCAGCGCAGGGATTTCACACCTCGGCAGCAGCAAGCTGGGACTAGAGGGGGGGTTACTAAGGGAAAGCTCTCTGTTCACAGCCCATTAACTGGAGTGGATGTTAAAGAAAGGGAGAAACCCCCAGCCCAGGGACTTCAAAGCTCGATGAGTTTCAGAGCTCAAAACAAGTACTGAAACTTACACCCCCACCCCCAACACAGCTGACCGTGGAAGCCAAATCGCACAACTTAATGTAAAATACAGCTTACTGCTCCTTCATACCCACACTAACCCAAGCTCAGCCTCTTGCAGCTCGGCCGTTCTGAAAAAAAGAAACTACTTCTACACTAAAACCGACATATGAAAATATTTGTTTTCGTTGAAAAGACAGAGCGAGTCTTGTGATTCGTTATTTACTATTCTGGTAACCCTGGCTGCATCTGCAGCTGATAG
>Ga0065711_1008972_pt1 | contig 11843 bp, 7 predicted proteins | sample Hoacrofraction12_FD_59098 | JGI IMG/M metagenome (GOLD analysis project Ga0065711, IMG submission 59098) | Hoatzin crop microbial communities from Cojedes, Venezuela - Epithelial fraction 12 v2 (version 2) | ecosystem: Host-associated > Birds > Digestive system > Esophagus > Crop | place... | reverse complement strand
TTGGCAGCCAGGGCACACTGCTGGCTCATGGTTAACCTGTCGTCCACCAGGACGCCCAGGTCCCTCTCCACAGAGCTGCTCTCCAGCAGGTCCGCCCCAAGCCTGTACTGGTGCATGGGGTTGTTCCTCCCCAGGTGCAGCACCCTGCACTTGGCCTTGTTGAAGTTCATCAGGTTCCTCTGCGCACAACTCTCCAGTCTGTCCAGGTCTTGCTGGATGGCAGCACAGCCTTCTGGTGTATCCACCACTCCTCCCAGTTTTGAGTCATCAGCAAACTTGCTGAGGGTACACTCCATCCCTTCATCCAGGTCACCGATGAAGTTGAACGAGACTGAGCCCAGTACTGACCCCTGGGGAACACCACTAGTTACAGGCCTCCAACAAGACTCAGCNCCGCTGATGAATAGTAGAGCTATTTCAAATGCTAACATTGTGTCAGAATGTATTTTAAATAACTCCAGTGTGCCAGGAAATGCCAATTTTTATTCCTTGCATGAAGTATATCTGCTCCTATATGTTTCATATTAGAGTTCTTCAGTGTTCTCTAACTAGGTAAAGACTACCTGGAAAACTTAATTTGCTGCACTAAGCAAGCCATCCAGGGCCCAGATAGGTTGGTGGATTCATTGCACTCACAGTCAGATGATGTTATTAAAAACTGATTTCTTCTCTGAATATTTTACCCCGAACATCCTTTTTGTCCATAATTCACAACCCATCTAGACTCATATTTGATGCGATGGTTAATACTATCCACACTGAAATTACTTAAGCCCAAAGCTAGTGTACTGGGCAAATCTGCACTTACTAAATCATCTCCTGGCGTGAAATAGTCATCATTAGTTCAAATTGTCTTGTAGACAGGAAGGTTACCGTAAGGTTATGTGTGTCAGAAAAATAAGGTGAAGGAATTGTACACTCTGAAAACGAAAAACATGAAAAGAAGTCAGTCTCACTTTTTGTTTTTTAGAGGTGCAGATAACATTCTGAATTTTGAGCAAAGTGAATGAACGTGCATGTATGTTGGCATTTAAATAACTTCACTGTGCCACAAAATTCCACCTCTCCATTTCTTGCCATAAAGCATGTCCGGCTCCCAGCACTTTCCAAAATCTGGTGCTGCTGCAGGGGTTGGTGGACAAGGAGTATATCAAATTAGTCATCTGAATAACTAACAAAAACTTTTTTTTTTTTTTTTAGAACCAGGAAACTTTTTTCTACCCATGTGCTATGGCATGCCTGTATTTCTTTTGTCAGACATTCTTTCGAAGTACTTCTTTGTTCCTATATTTATTAGATAACAACTTGTGTTTTACCTACATTCTTTCAAATCTACTGCTATTGTTCAAATCCCCAAATAGTCTATGAAATGCTAAACATAAATTCAAATATGTTCTGCTACCAGCTTGAGACATATTAATAAGACATTTTGATCTAGTAAGTTTACAAGCTAATAAAGGTTCCGTGTGGTAGTTCTCATTTATTGCGTATTTATTTTCCAGTTTAGTTTTTAGTATCATGTAAATTTTAATTTTTTTTATTAACAAGTAGCAACCCTCCTGTGCAATGAATACTTTGGAAGACATCCTCACATGGTTTGTACTAATTGATAATTTTTTGATGTGGAAATGCACTTCTTAGTTATGTGCATATAAAGATGTACTAACAGAAAAAATTGAGATGTACTGGATAGCTATATTACCAAGGATCAGTTCTGTATCTTCCCCATGCTGTTTCGTTGCTAGCTATCTTTATTTCTGGCTTTATTATGCTTTCTGTAAATAGTGTGCATTTAAACTTTTATTTTCTTTCATTGTACATTTCAGTTTTCCCATCTAGTCACTGATGAATATTGTAATGGTAAAACTGAGAATGGTAACTTCACTTCTGTTTGTAGAGGAAGTGCATTTCACACAGGCAACTGTACAATTGGGCTTTTACCTGCAGAGCAGCAAGGTTCTAATTTACTCTGCTGTTTGGTTGTGGGTTGTTTGGGGTTTTTTTCAAATTTAGCAAGAACACTAATGATGCTTTGCAATGATATTTTCTATTTAAACAACAAAGTTAGAAGAATCTTCCCTATGAGATACCATTAGCTGAAACATATCTGCAAAGTCATAAAACTTACTTCCTGTGCTTGATTTAAAAAAAAAACAAACACCACCCCAAACTAAAAGAGAGGCAATTACATGCCTTTTTGTAGCTATTTACAGAATCAGAGAACATTATTAGCCTCTGAATGATTTAAACAGTTGGTTTTAACCTATCGGTTTTCTCTACCTGAATATGCATCACCCATCTATCTTGAATAGAGAGGTCCCAATAAATTACATAAATCAGCTTTGATGACTCTTTTAAATTATCCTTGATTTCCCTTGCTTCTATTTGCATGGGTCTACTACATCAGCTTTCAAACACAGTGAGTATATACCACCGGCTGAATGGCAAAACTGTTCCAGTGAAAACGCTTTTTTGATGTTTGGAGTGTGAATTTCTCAGAATACAAGCCAATCATAAGGCTACATCTTTGCTACATAAACACAAAGACACATTTAACATACGCTCTTCCTCTGTGTTTATGGAATACCACTTCAATAAATTACTGAATAATTCTTGCCTGTTTATTTTCACACATTGCAAAGACCATTATAATGATTTAGCACTCTCTGTTTGGTAGAACAAGGAATTGCAGAAATATCACACAGGATGATTTGTTAAATAATTTTGTAATAGGACTCCCACTTTTATTCTCCATGACCCTGTTAGTTATAAAACAATCTTGTGCAAGGTCACTGGTGTTAGGAATCACATGTTTCACAGAAGTGAAAAAATAAATCTGTCTCTGAGGTACCATATTCATGACATTGTTTCTCTTTCTTTATGTATCTCCCTTTCTTACTTTCAATTCTACCTTTTTTTTTCTGAATAGAATATTTTTGATATACACAAATTCAATCATTATCATCTGCAAGCCAATCATGCATAACTGTTCTCCATCTTTGCTGCTCTAGCACATGCAGTGAAACGAATGACCCAGGGTCTGACAGAGACTGAGGTTTAGGTGAGAGCTAGCTGGTAGAATTAAAAGTGAAAAAGATTAGAACAGAGTCTGAAGTTGAAGAAGGCCACTGGAAGTATTGGTATGAGTTATAACACTGCCTTTTCTGAGGACACAAATTGTTTCTTTATAAGAAAGCTAAATAGGTCAGGAGTTTTAAACTTAATATCAAAGTGCTCTGATTCAAAGGAAGGTGTGGGCTTTGGTGAGGAACTTCATGTGTCTGTATAGAGTTTTAGGGCTTTACATTGCTTTAGTACTGTAGGATTTAGTACTTCAGTAATGAGGGTTTAGAAAGCAGTCTAAAACTGCTTAGACTTTAGAAAGTCTAAGTGAATGGAGTATGAGATATTCTGCAGGATTTCAAAGCAGAAACCATAATTTTCTCTTTTGGTAGTGGCTTACTGCTAGAAAGGCCAGTTTAAGGCTTTTCTTGGCCCTGGTGGTGTTCATATGGGCATGGAGGAGCAGACCTCGCAGTCCTGACAAGGCAGTGGATCAGTCATTGCCAGTAAAAAGAACTACAATTCTTCCTCTCCTGCCCATTCAGTGCCTTCTGACAGCTCCCTGGAGCAAACAGCCTCATGCTGGGTCAAATTGGCGCCTTGATACGGTGGAGATGGCATCTCCTGTCACGTGCTGAGTTCCTCTGGAATGAGATGTTCTGCACTGCAGCAGGATCCAGCCCTGGCCATAGACATGAGATTGTGGAGGGTCAAAAGTACATGTTAAGCTTTATCACAGAATCACAGAATCGTAGGTGTTGGAAGGGACCTCTGTGGATCACCTGGTCCAACCCCCCTGCCAAAGCAGGGTCACCTAGAGCAGGTTGCACATGACCTCATCCAGGCAGGTTTTGAATATCTCCAGAGAAGGAGACTCCACAGCCCCTCTGGGCAACCTGTTCCAGTGATCCATCACCCTCAGAGTGAAAAAGTTCTTCCTCATGTTCAGCTGGAACTTCCTATGCTTCAGTTTGTGCCTGTTGCCGCCTGTTCATGGACAAGTTGCTTAGGTGGGGAAAGGAATCAATTTTAACATTAAATTAGCTAAGCACTAAGAAACTCTAGTTCTGAGACAGGAACCTGAAGTATTAACCATTGTCTAAATATGTGGTGAAAAGACTGTCTTATTTTTTAAAATATGTGCCTGTGTCTGAAATGACTTCAGAAATATGTATTTATTAACTTTCTGCTTTCATTTTGTCTCTTTGTTCACCACATGAAAGTCAATAATGTCCACAGAAATTGTTTGAAACGTGTTTAAAGACTAAGGTTTAGCACTTGAAAGCATATTTATTCCTTTCTTTTGACATAGCCTCTTGATACGAGGATACGCATTCTTGTCTAAGAGAAAACAGAGTTAACAAAGCACCAGCGAAACCAGCTAGGGAATGGCAAGTTGATGAACTGCATTTTGAATAGTGATACAAGGAGCTTCTCAGAGGGCAATATTTAAAACCGCGAGTACTAAATTAAGAGCGTACACCCCAGAACAGAGGCCAAAACTATAATTCTATAAATGTTTACGTGCATGTTCCACTTTACCCTTACAAGTAACCTTGCTTGACGTCACTGCACTGAGAACCTACATCTGGAACATGCTGAGCACTGGGTGCTCAGAGGTTCAAACTCTCCAAGAAGTGGGTTGGAGTTAATGGGACCTTACAGGTTGTATTCCATTTGTACTGGCCTGGGAGTGAGGCTTATATATGCTTCAGTGTATAAAGAAAAGAATCATTTTCACACTGAAAAATGCTTTTATCATTCTACTAAGGGTATGAAGAAAGCACCTCAGCTTAGGGTAATAAGGTTACTTTTAAAATCTTACACAACTTTCTGCCTGTCCTACTACCTCCGGCCTAACAGTCTTGCTTGTGAAAACCGTACTGCTGTGTACAGTTCTCACCTTCACCGTCACACATCTTACACACTACTGAAACATTTGAAGACATAGAGAGTTCCATTCCAAAATATGTAAACCCCCATGAAAAAATCTTCCCAGAGGATAAATTTGGCCATATACATCACTTTCTGTTTGCTTTACACTTGAGTAATGTGATGCCTGCAAGAACATACACAAGCATTAATTCTGATTAACTTTTATTGCACTGCTAGCATGTCCTTAACTTTTAAAACTAATTGGCCTTGTTCTTGTGTTTAGATCTAGCTTATAAAGTGTAGCTGTCCGTGACGCTCGCTGCACCCTTTTCAGACACATGGATGATGTAAAATTTTCAGAGCAATCAGGTGGTCAAACTTTTACCCAGTCGCTTATCCAGATCAAACTCTTGTTCAATATACAGAAAATCCTGAGCTGCAAAAGTTTTTGACATCTTTCCATGCAGTGCATTTTGTAAACGCATTTTCTAAGTGAATTCTGGATGTTTTCACCTATATTTAGAAGATGGAATGGATGCCCTGAACCTGGTTAACAAATTATCGATGATGATATTAATAACATGTCTGATACAAAAAGACTCTTCTATTAGCTGAATGAATAAGCTGGCTTTAAGCCTGCAGTTTTTTCACTTTGCTATACAGCTAGTTGCAGACCTAGGCTTTTGTTACCTTGGCTAGCTTCAACCTCATTCTTTCCTTGCACTCTCCTCTTTTTCTTTATGCATCTTCTGTCTCTAGTCTTGTTCTCACTTTATTAGCTCTCTGAAAGATACTCTTTTGTGCTGTACTTGCAAAGCACTTGGCACACGAGAACTGATAGTCCTAAACATGGTTCCTAGACATAAAACAAAATGAAAATTAAAAAACCTCATTTCTTGAAAGCCATCTACTGTATTGAGGCATACTCTTCATGTGCAGAGAGCTGTTTTGATTGCATGGGATGCAGAGGGATGAAATTTGCAATATATAGTCTTTATTATGTTCACAGAAATTTTAGAAAATAAGCAGGTGCAGCATCACATCAATTGAGAATATATTTCTCTGGATTCATGCTACCTTTACGTGGCACTTGCTATTTTATCTTATGGTATGTAACTCCAGGAGGATGAGAATGTATGTCTTTCTACTGTCTGCTGACAGCAGGAGATAATTCATCATCCAGTAAAGCTCTTTCCATCCTAGGTCTTGGCCTAAATCCAGATTGTCCTAAGTCCAGAATACACTGGCTTTAGCTAGATCAGCTTGTAATTGGCCTTTGGCTAACTCCTCTATGAGCCCAGTCTGATACTGCGTTGTAACTATTCAAAGATGGTTTACTTGATACTGGTTAGATTAGTGTATTTTCATGCAAAAGGAGAAGAATAGTTCATTTTCTGAGCACATTTCAGGCTAGGTTGATTTTTTTAAGAAGTAAATTAAATTTTTAGACCTTGTATAGGAAAAAAAAAAGGGGGGGGGATAAATAGGAGACCAATTTACCACCTCTTTTGACCTGAAACTATGAATTGCATCCCTGAATGAAACTCTGTCTACTTCATCTAGGCACCACTTGCTTCTGTCAGTGAAGGTGAGAATATGTTTGCTGGTCTTGGGTTCGAAGTCGCTCAGGAGACTTAGAATAGCTCATCTATGATGAACAGTTTAAAGCTGGCCTATTATTGGTGCTACCACTGGTAGCAGTAGTCTGCTACTTTCCATTAAAGAATAATGGCTGATAATCAGACTTCAGAGAGAAAACATATTACGGAATTATTGGGAAGGAGTAACACCACACCCATCTGTCACATAGATATTGATAATAGCATTTAGCAATCTCTAGAATCTACTTCTTAATTTCTTTTAAGGCTGCAAATTTATCCATTTAAATATGCATGAAAATCAATGACAAAAAAAATCTTTATGTTAGAATAGACCTATTTAGCTTCTTTGGCAGAACAAGAGTACATCTCAAGGGGTTTCTCCAAAAGAGTATTTAAAGATGAAAAAATGGGACTTTCACAGTTTCTCTCAGGAGTCTGGTATTAGTATTAATTCCAGAGACTCATAGAAACCCGGTATAGATGAAATAACAAGTCAGATTGTTCTTTTGTTTGCTGATTTACTTGATCATTGTTAACTTTAAGGAAACTGTAAGGCATTTTACGTCGCCTCTTCTCATGTGAATCTTCTCCCTTCCTTTCTCAGGCCTGTTTTCCATGCCACTTACAGTAGGAAATAAAATATGATACTATTAAAAAAACAGCACTTCCTTACATAAGGATTCCATCTTCAAAACTAAAACTATCATTCTTTTTAAAGACAAAAGCATATATTACCACTTTTTATTCCTGCAGAAGGAATATACCAGTGACAGATAGAACTGGTTTATATGTGGCTTAAAGAGCAGCATTATTAAGCACTAAGTCAATGGCATATTCCTGACATTTTCTAACCTTCAGTGACGCAGAAAGAAGAACACTTAGTTTTCAGCCCCATCTTCAGTTCTCAAGGATGACAGTTTTAAAAAAACTCTTTGGATAAATAAATGAAGAATTGAGAAGAAATTAACACAGTAACCTACAATGTTATTGGTAGTAATGTCTTTTGACATGTTACCTGAACTTCAAATATTCTGTCCCCTTTGTTGATTTCTGGTCATCCTGGTGGCTTTTGGATCCTCTTCACTGCAGCAGTACATTTAATTACCAAATATTACATGATGTAATTCCTTTACGAACAAATTCAAAACAGCACTTTTTCTTGCCTTTGGCTTCCATCCATGGTAGTCAATTATACCAGCTTTATGGCCTCTCCGTGTCACTGGAGCAGCACAGAGAAGCTATATAGCAGAAGGTCTTCCCCAAGGTATAACTAACACCCAAATTGCTGACTAAGTTGTACTGTGGCACTTTTCATAAGTTGGGGAATTTTATTGCTTGTCGTTGGCCAAGCTCTTTTTCCTTACACCATGGTGATGGACACTGTGCAGTTTGCTAGTCTTGCTTTTGCCAAGGGTTTCTGCCTTTGGAAACGCTGTGTTATGTATGCACGGTGATTTATTCACAGGAGTTTGCTGTCCTTTACTGAATGCCATTTTAACATTAAAATAAAATTTAATGGGTCTTAAAAAAGGAGCAAATCGGGGTTTTTAGTTTTATTTACAGGCTTCTAGGAATGAAATGCTACCAGGTTAGATCAAAGCTTTTGGTGCCGGAGCTCTGTTGTGCAGGACTGATTTATGTAAGTATGCTGTCAGATATACTGTATTGCGGCCTCCAAACAACTTTATAAAATATGCTGAGCTGCACAGCACTTTACAGGCACTTGAAGATTTACCAGACTGTGCTAGCTCAACTGAAGACTAATTACAGATCGGTTTGCTGATTATTAGAAAATAAATATTTCTGGATAGCTGGTAGCTAGAACACTGGAAGAAACTCCTAAAGATTTCCTCTTACAGAATTTGTAAGCCTTGTATCTTCCCCTCACATATTAAAAGATTGGGGGATTTCGTGAGTTCAGAAGGCTGCTTCAGCTGTTTGGATGTAAGTATGCAAAAGCAGAAGTGCACTGACCAAACTAACATGAGATGGCTGCTAGAAATGGGAAAGGATGCTGTGACAATACTGTTCATGTGGACAAGGGCAATGCCTTTCAACAGCTGCTAGCTTTCTGGTGATAAGCCAAGCATGTTGAATAAATGGTTGTTTTGCTTTTGGGGGTTAAACATCACCACCCCACGCCCCGAACAGCTGACAGAAACTGCCGTAGTGAACGTAGAAGTGAGCCTATTGTTGTCAACACACACCATAACTCCTGTAACAACAGGAACTATATATGCATGCTTTAACAAGAAAGGATTTCTCTGGAATAGTGCAGGTAGAATTCAGCTGACAAAATGCAAAAGTCTAGGGATTTCAAGAGATCTGAGAAGCCCTTATTTCTTAAATTGCTAGTATCAACCCAACACTTTCAGTAAGGCCTTCCATACTAGGACCCTGTTTCGTGAACAACTGTAGAATTGTATCATTGCCTAAAAACTTTTTGCTACGTGACACAAAAGTACTTTGGATTATGTTCTTGTAAGTAGCTGCTTCTTGTGTTGTCTTTGGTTTGTCTTTATTTTAACTACAGACCCTCCATGCAAGATTCTTAATTATAATTGCAATGTAACGTATGTCAGTTTTGGGTGCTTTACAGATCATTGATGGAAAATAGGAAATTACATTTCCTATAATTTGATGAGATATTTTATTATCCTACTCTGCTGACACCTTCATCGTAAAACTCCTGTTGACTTACACAGGAGGAGAAAGAAGCCTGAAATATCCATGCGCACTACCCTCATTGACGTTATCAGCTCTTTATTGTGCCTTAAAATAATTCCTTTTCCATACTTGACTGACACCTTTATTGATGTAAGTCTTAATTATCGGTCCTTCTGGAGTCTAACTCTGTTAGAAGTTCCTGTTAAAAGCTCTTCTCAGAAACACCCTAACTGTGAGAAATCAGCATATCTTCCAGACATAAAATGGAAAAGAATTGAGCACGTTATAAAAATGTGGGTTTAATTTTGAATATTGGGACCTTTTTATGGTTGTGTAGTGCTTACTACTTGGTTTATCAGGATTCACATAAAAGAATGGTGAAAAATGGTTAACAAACTAAATTGTTGCCTCCTTTTCCCATAATGTTTAAAAAAAAACCACAAAAACCAACAAACCTCAGAAGAGTGCACAATCCTGTCTCTAAAGCTTTGGATGTCTTTTCTTCTGATTTAATGCGTAGCTTGTGCTCAGTTTCTCTCACTCTGGGATAGGCTTAATATGGTGGCATACAAATTCTATCTCTCTACTCCCTTTTCTGTATAAATGACAAGATCATTGCACAACAGTAAAACTGGGCAACTATGGCTATCGCACTTTTCTATCCAGCTATCTAAGGAGAGTGAGGGAGTTGCATTGTCACATCAGAAACCCCTGCTGAATGCTCTTAGGACTCCTCTCCAGGACACTGACATTTTATGTGAAGGCCCTTGTTTTAAGAATCTTTCGGTGGCTGAAAGCTAGATGCAAATGATAATCTTACTGTTAAAAACTAAAACCAGAATACAGAAGTCCAGATCTTGCTTCTGCTTCTCTCGCTACTCAACTTTCCACCTGCAAAATGGAAGTAAAAAGTTTTCTTTTTCCCAGCATGCTTCATGATATCTACGATTAAATTATTAATTATTTATGAAAAAGACTGCTTTCAACAGTCCTATGTCTTCAACAATGTTTGAATTGATAGCATCACTAGGAAAATGAAGCCATGGTTTCAGTTTGCATCTCAGCTGACTGTTGTGGGCTCTTCGATGTGCTGTTGGTCGTAGCAGAGAAGTATCTTCTGCTGTTACTTGTAAGAAAGCAGTAATCCTCATTCACATGGTAGAGAATGGTGGTTTCTATACAAACTAGTCATGGTAGTTTTCAGCTAGCTCTGATCGCTTTGTGCTATTTGTGCTGCCTGTTCAGGAATTAATGCAGACATAAATATCATTTTTGTCTAAAAATACCTCACTTAAAACCCTAAGTGAGAGACAATTTTCTACATGATTACTAGTCTTCTCATTCATATAAATTTCTTACAAAGGTTTCTTTGTTTCCTCACTTTTCCACGAAAAGGAACAAAAATACACCTAGGACTGTATTGCACTCCACTTTAGAATTACATGCTCATATGTAAAAGACAATGATACCATAAGTTATTATAGCCCCCCTTAATTAAGAAATTGAGTGCACCTCCTTGATGTAGATATTTACAAACTGATTTGCACTTTGCCATTCCCCCAGGGCTTTACTATGTCTCTATATCTGGAAAAGTATTCTCATTCTACTGAGTGAATTTCATGGATTTATTAGTATGAACTAAGTTTTCCTCCTCTCTCCTTATGCTTATTCAGAACATTACTGCTGATACCACTGAAACACATCCTGATATCTGAAAATCACAGCAATTTTCTTATTTCTAATACCAAACGAAGAGTTGGTATGATTATTGGGCTGGAAGGGAAAATGTCGTTCTCAAATCTTCTATTTTATGTCTTCAAAAGAGGGATCCTGCTGAGAAGCCTCTCGAGACAGCTTCTGACTGCTTTCTTGACAGAGGTTGAAAGTCACAGGTTTTGTGGAATTACATGTTTGATGGCCTAAAGGTCACAAAAAACACACCTTGAACAAAACACTTATTTTACTTCTAAACTGTAGAAGCATATGTATCTATTCTGAACCCATCCTAATCTTGAAGCTTTTTCCCCCCTGTATTAAGCAGTTATGCTGAACCTACACTGTATTTGGATTCCTTGCTACTCTTTTCCAGTTTTCATGGACGAGTAGCCAGTGGCTCACCAGGCCCTCTTCTCATCCATCTTTAACCGACCAGTCAATAGTCATTGTGGTTCTACAAGGTGAGCTGGCACCTGCTTACCTTTTTCTTGGAGGGCGCCTGTCATTTAGGAATCATTCACTGGGAACAACCACTCTTCTCCATGCCCTGTTAATTCCTCCATGTTATCCATCAGGCCAGGGAAAGGAATTTGCTGCAGTGGTTTTTTTATAGCAAACAATTAGGCACCATGAAATGAGGCAACCCACGCAATCCACCCACCTAGGACCATCACTGTCTGCAGTGCAACTCAATAAATTATGACAAACAGACCTAGAATGAGTGTGGTGGATACTAACCCTTTTTGGTATAAGACATTTATGGTATTAGGAAAGTGAAACTTGTGGTGAATGACTTCACAGACCCCAATCGTGTGCTCGATCAGAATCATTTTATTGCTCAAGTGAATACCTTATATACTAATACAATAGTTACTAGAGCCAATCAGCTTTGGATTCGTGGCTTTGTGAATGCCAGTTCAC
>Ga0065711_1048374_pt1 | contig 11844 bp, 8 predicted proteins | sample Hoacrofraction12_FD_59098 | JGI IMG/M metagenome (GOLD analysis project Ga0065711, IMG submission 59098) | Hoatzin crop microbial communities from Cojedes, Venezuela - Epithelial fraction 12 v2 (version 2) | ecosystem: Host-associated > Birds > Digestive system > Esophagus > Crop | place... | reverse complement strand
TTTTTTGTGTGCGAATGTAAAAAAAAAAAAAAAAAAAAGAAAAAAAGATGCAAAAGTACAATATGTTCGAGTTCTCTTAGGTTCATCCTAAGCTCAGTTAAAATGATCTAAAATGATCTTATTTACTTTTGGGTTTCTTCTTAAGAATATTGTTTCAGGAAACATTTTACATTGATTTCACACTCTTTCAGGCACAAAAATATTTGCCTGTGAGCTGGTGCCATGACTGAGAAATCCTTAATTTCTGATGATCATTTCTGGGGGATTTACTGACAGCAGCCATTGCCCTTCCCAGCACCCCACTTTTGCAGTGCCATCAGCTATTTGCAGCCCACCAGAAGCAGGCTCACAAAACAAGTTGTGCCAACTATTCACCGTACCCACACAGCAAATCTCAAAGGATGGTTCCTCTAAAAAAGGTTGTCTGACAGATTCACATACGTCATTTCTTGGCATCTATCTGTCAAATTATTTGGCAGTTCTCTCCATATGAATGGTAGCAGTTTAGCTGCAACAATTTCCAGATCAAAGCTGTCAATCACTTGGTAATTCCCACAAGGACATGCAAAAGGACCTGACGGGGAAATTATCTAAAGCTTCAATAATCTAGAAGACGTGATAAAGAAAAAAGCAAGATTTCCCAAACTGTATGGACTGAAGTTCAATTACTGTTTTCCTTTGTACAATTTAAGACAGGGAGCTATCATAGCCTCTAGATCTGGATGCAAAAATCTAGAAAGTGAATTGCAATTCATGTATTTCCTTGGTATTCCCTCCCTTTCCAATTAAATATGCTTTTCTGTTCTTCTCCATTATTCTGAGGAGGCAGTAGACCTCAGTCTAAATGAGCATTTACATGAAAATCAGAGCTCTCCAAGGCATCCACTGAAACTCCTTTAATACAATATTTGCTTTAATTTGATTTTCTTTCTTGCCTGTGGGAGAGTTTCAATCACATTTGGTAGGATTTATAATTGTATGTCCCCTCCTCCTGCAGAGGTCATTCCCTTTCCTAAAACTGCATCATTTGACTAGAAAGAATTCCTTTTACAAGTAAACAGCTCAGCAATCAATATTGACCACAGATGATAGTGAGCAACAGTCAGTCCAATTTTTAATAGGGTCTCTCAAATGTCAAAAAAACTCACTTTAATCTCCAAGAAATATAACCTGTTTACATCACTTGCAGCCTCTTGGTTGTCTCCTTCAGAAAGACTGCTTTCTTGGGCTCATTGAATAATATCTTCTACCTTATTTTATGAAGAACCCAGCTTCATCATACAGATTTCAAGCAATTTTTATCTTTCTGAGCACAAGTGAATCAGGGAATCATATTCTGTGGTTCTCATTTATTTATCTCTCCACTTCAAAATATAAAATCACATACAAAGGGTTAGGCGGCAAGCATTTTCTTGAAGATATTTAATCCTGCTTTCATGATATTGATTTCACTTCGTTTTATTAAAATAATCTGCCACTTGCTATTGAAACTGTCTCTCAAAGAAACAAAATACTTCTTTTAAAGAGCGTACATTGAGGAAATATATTGCTCAAAGTATTAAAAATAGTATTTAGCATTGTCTATATACAGATACACTAAGCCTTTACCAAACACGGAATGATGTGCAGTAAAATAAAAGCTAAAGTCAGTAGAAGAAAAGCAAAATTCTCATAATAATCAAAATAATTACTTTTTCTGTTGCTAATCTACGCTATGGCACACCAAAGCACTATCACTCCTGACGACATACTGATCACAAAGTAAATAATTTTGTTTATCTAAAACACATACACTGGTTCTGAGTTTCTGTCCCCACATTTATCTCCACATTTTGTTGCATGTCTGCATGTTATTACATAAATATATCATGAATTCATGCACATAAACAGTAAACATCTATTCATGTCTGCTTGTGTATCTTCTCCTTAGCTATATATGTGTGGTTGTGTGCTTACTGATCAGACATATAACCTATAGAAAAGTTAGGGTTCATATCCTTCAGTCAAGATCTATCTGCAGGATCTTGGGGTTTGAATGCTGTGAGATTCCTCTTTTGTGCAATCTGAAGCTCTTAAGTCATTATTTATCTCCTAAACCAATTGATTTCCCCCTATTCACCTATCACAGCATCAAGACTTGAAGCTATGAGAAAACCCAGGTGATTTCTGCATAGTTCTTTGGCTTCTTTTGAGGAATTTTGGGCTTTATTTTAGACACAGTGTGCATTACCTAGCCTCAGGTCAGAGATTCCATCTGTATTACTGGTTGGCTTAAAAAATTCCCTTCCTACACTGCAAAAGACAGCTGTCTTCCCTTTTTTTTTTCCTCTTCTTGCTCTTAACAGAATATCTTTACAAGAAAGATAACAAATTTTGCATGCGCACATTGCATGATAAAGAGCAGTGCAGAGACAGCTAACCTGTCTCCAGCAACCAGGTGAGGGACCAAAAGTAAGGTACTTCCTGAGCTAATGTACCCTGTAAAATAAATTGATATGCATTTCTGTAATGTATGCACACTAACTTGTTTTACTTGCTTTTATAGTGGCTATAGTCCAGCTGTGCACAAAGAATACATGTATTTGCACACGACTTCCAAGGGCCACGCTGTTTCGGTTGACTGTATTGTTAAAGACAAGGCAGAAAACCACAAAGAAAGCCTGCCAAGCACCGAGACAGGGCAAGAGTCAACACCTCTTGGGCTTGAGAAGCTCACATGAGGGGACATTCACAAAGAAGACACAAACACATCACCAGTCAAAGATTTTCCTGACCAGAAATCCCCTGCACCACTCAGGAAATCCTGCCAGTCTGCCACAAAGTGCCTAGAGCCATCGGCAACCTGAAGGTGTGAGCGAAACCACTGCATGCCATGCCAGAGATGCTGTCTTACCCTTTGGTACTTCGGGAAAGGCTAAAACCACCACAGCCCCCTTCCTGGGGCTATGGCTTTTGGCTGGACTGCTCTAGCTGACAGGACTTATCAGTCATGCTACTGATCAGTATAAACCACTTGTTGGTCTCCACAGGTAAACAGTGAGAGACCCTGGGATATATCATCCCCAAATCAAAGCTGAGTATCAACAATACCACTATGCCTATGCCACTTGGAAATGAATGCTCACAGGAGACAGTACCAACTGACTTACACTGACATTGAGGGGAAAATCCAGAGAAGTGGTGTCTCTTAATTCTCCGGGCCACCCACTTATCTGTGAACTGTCTGTTCTCATAATGCACCCCAAAACCTATTCCACCAGAGTGATGGGATTTACCTTAAAACTTCCAGTCTAACTGAAATCCTATCAGCCTGCTCAGCATCACAATCCCAAAATGTTTCTTTGTCTTTTCATCATCCTAATAAACTGAAGCTTCTTGTTTCCAGATGTGTCCACTGCCCTGAAAGCAGAAGACACCCTAATCGGATCAATGCACAAACTTCATTGCTCCGTGAGATTGTATTATTGCCTTACAGAAACTTCTGCCATGCCTTCGATTCTTTATCAATGCCTTTGTCATAGCAGGATTTTCCTGTGGTGAGCAACATTTTGAACAGTGCTCATTTCAATCTGCAGGCATTAGCTGTGGGACAAATCTGGTTTTTTCTTACGGAAAAACCACTGTCCTTGAAAAGAAGATATCCATTCACCTGAACCAGGCTATGTCAGAATATTATTAACTTGAAATCCAACAAGTAAAAATAGCAGGGATGCACAGCAATAACTGGAATTGTATTTAATATTACATTGTAGCAAGCCCCAAAGCAACATAATTATGTGGCCACTGCTGCAACAAACAAGGAATAATCAGTGAACACACCATAAGGCATACGCTGTCATTTACAGATGCTCTTTGGATAAGATTTGTAACCTCACAGAATCACAGAATGGTAGGGGTTGGAAGGGACCTCTGTGGGTCATCTAGTCCAACCCCCCTGCCGAAGCAGGGTCACCCACAGCAGGCTGCACAGGACCTTGTACAGCCGGGTCTTGAATATCTCCAGAGAAGGAGACTCCACCACCTCCCTGGGCAGCCTGTTCCAGTGCTCCGTCACCCTCAGAGTGAAGAAGTTCTTCCTCATGTTCAGACGGTCCCTCTTCCTTTCAACTATTACAGAGGTGCAGGGAGATGGGGAAGCAGAACAAAGGGAGGATGAGGGACAGCCATTTCTCTGGTTTTGACAGACTCCCTTATCTGTCACGTCCAGCTAAGGTTTCTTTGAACTGCTCTCCCTACTGGTCCATAACAAGAGTGGAGTGTCATGTCTTACTCCTTACCAAGGTCACTCGGACATAATATTGGAGATCCTCCAGTCCCGGCTGTGAAGGCATCTTATAAGAAACAACTTTTTCACTTCACGTGAACGATGTAACATCACTTTTCCACCTGAGGATCAATATATCTTCCCCAGTCATTTGCCACCTTCATGGAAATAACTTCAGTATGAAAGTTGTGAATGATTGCCCCTCTGTTACAATCCCTAAGGTGATATTCAAAAACTCCTGCCAGTTTCTTCCCGCCAAACTGTACCCCTGAAGCCCTGGACCTGAGCTAACAGGAAATTATCAAAGGAATGCTTCAAATTAAGCACATTTCTGTTGCCTTGTTTCTCCAGTTCCACTTCTATCCTATTTTGACCACTACTGTTCTCAACTCTCCATCTCCCTAGGGCAGTAGTCTTGGCTCACACGCTACAGAAATCTCACCCACCCTGTACTTAAAGCTCTGTCTCACCATTGACTCTCTGCTCGCTGCAGGTAAAGGGGTCTTATAGGGAGAGGGACCAGCTCAAGACTGTGGAGATCCCCCTGCTCTCCCAGCCAGGATGCTGAGCCCCCCATATCAGCACTGACACTGGCTTTCTTTCAGTTCAGTGCCCTGTAAAAACAGAGGCTCTCCCCTCCTGAAGGAGTGCTCCAAGCCTCCCATTTCGTTGGTCAGATTTCCCAAAGACTGGTGGTATCTCTCCAGGTATTGCTACCTGTCTTAGTAGATACCACTACTAAAACCTCCACAAAGACCCAAACGGAAAGAGAGAACAACAGGCTCTTGTCAGTGTGCTTGAAGTCTTGGATACAACCGGGATGGATGGAAGAGTCTAGCCTCTGTGACACACCACCACTAATGAGGAGATACCACTGCCCTCCATGTCCACATTCACAGTCTTCTTCATTTTGCCTTCACAGCTAAATTCTCATAATCTTGTAATGCCATTATTGGTATGAAAACCATCCTGCCAAGCTTCACTTACTCTATGGTCATAGATACTCATTAATTTGTACCACATTTGCTTTTTGTTCTTAATTGCCCAAATACTTTCTGTATTTTATATACAAATTTTCTGGGTTATGTGACATCGAGTTATTCTTCACTGTCCATCAAAAGGAAATGCCTCCTTTACACTACCCTAAATATCTGAAGTTCTCATACCAGCTTGGATTACCTGCAGTCCCTCCCTCTCACTCTTCAATTTACAGATTATCAAACTAGATGGGGCAGTTTTGAACTTAGTATCTTTTTTGTACATAGGGCAGGAAATTGCATCATCTGTTTTATGAAGTATTCCAATAATCTCTGGATTCAGAAATTTCTTGCTCGTGTCAATTTGTCTCTTTGATTAGTCTCCTTGTTTCGTTTAATCAGAACTGGCACGGGAAAGTACCTTAGTCTGTTTTGACCCATTACACCCATTCTTTTGGCAAGTTTGATAAAAATGGATCAATTAAAGGGGATACTTTACCCCTCCTTGACATAAACTCCTCACTTCTGGTCCCCTATTTTAGTTCCCAAGACTCACGGCACCATTAGAAGATTTTTTTTTTTCTGTAATCAAACTGTGATAATTCTTTTTATAATGGTGCAATTATCTACTCACTTCTGGTTTCACCTCAGCAAGCTCGGTGAGTCATAGACCTTTACATCTACTGCATCTACGCCCCCTGACAATCAACAAGGAGCGACAGTCCCCGGGACTCATTTGCTTTCCACAATGGGATTACAAGGAAGCACCTGCTTAGAACTAGACACCCTTCAGTATAAGCCCTGAAATAAAAATGCACACACGGAGTGTACTGCCTAGTTTATTTATTAATTTGTTTATGACTCCCAGTAAAAGAAGGTCTAATTCTTTCTCTCCTGACAGTGTAAATCATGTTACAATCCCTACTGTTACAATTATATAAAAGTAGTATAAATACCACAAATCCAGCTCAGCACCACAATCCTGTGCTTCCTTTCACTATTCTTTTACATCCCTCTTCTGGAAACGAGTAGTGCCCAGCACTTGAAAGTGAAGCTCATCTGCAGGATCAGCATTGTGGTGCCAGGTGTCTTTTCCCTAGAACAGAACCAAAGGAACCAGAATAAAAAGACCAGTACCTCATCTTATATTTAGGAGTGGCCATGTCTTCTGTGCAGCTGTTAAACACGCAAGATTTCTGATAGGCTCATTTTTTTTCAGTTTTAAGTCACGCATAGTGGATATAACTGAACCATGCTGGGAGAAATGTTTGCTAAACCCTCTATCATTCCTGCCCTGGAGCAACTTTGATTCTTAAACAGACAAAATTTCCTTCGAGTCCTGCCTGATCTTCCTTTAGAAATCTTGAGAGGAGTACATAATTTCTACTCTGTGACTGTCTAGCCAGAGCTGAGAATGGAATGCAAAATAAATAAATAAATAAATAAATAAATAAATAAATAACATTTGAAATTACTTTCATTTGGCCATGTTCCTGCCTCTTTTGTCTTTGCTTTCCATGCATATACAAAGGAATGAATTTTGTTGTTGGAATTACTCATGAAAAGCAGAGTTCAAAGTGGTGAGCACACGAACAGCATGCACAGAAGCCAAAATGTAAATGTGCATGTACAAGAATTCATGCCAGAAATTCTTGCACTTTCATGGAATGTGACTCTTCTGACCAGGCTCAAGCCGGCAAGGAAATGTCAATCTTTAGCGGCTGTTGCTAATCCATACAGCATAAAGCCCTGACAATACGGGTTTTCTAAATTCATTTCAATAATGAATATATTCAAGCAGACTACGGCATGTTTTCCTTCCCCTGACAACAACCAAATGTGTTTTAACTATACGTCATTCGTGCTCACGCAGCAATCTTGGGAAGGCAACAGCTGAAGAGGAAATCTGGTTCTGTGATGAAAGGCAGCAAGCTGGGATTTGGGAAGTACCGAGCTTTGTCACAGCCTTCTTAGGGGACCTGATATAAATCCTGCAATCTCTTTGTTCCTCCACTCCCTGTCTATAAAACAGTAATAATGCTTCTCTTCTTTCCAGAGCTCGGAAGAAATACGTCTGTGTAGTACTTGGATGCTGCAGGTGCCAGGATTGTAGAAGCAATGATAGACCAACAGCATCGTTTTTGGAAACCAAGCTGAGTGACTGTCACTTACGCTCACACCGAAAGGGAATAAACCACAGCCAGGCTGCCGGGTTGGTAAGGTTATCCACACTCACCTGTGAATCACTCTGTTTATTTGCGTATGTTTGGGGCCATTAGGGACAAACCCATCCAATGTGTCAAAATTTCTGTCACCCCTGGCTTGTAGGCCAAGTATCAGCAAGCACAGTGGGAAAATTTTGGAACATATGACCTTTGGTTACCAGATATTTAGTTTAGGCCAGACAAATTCTGGCATGACATTCATATTCAAAGCCAGGACACTTTTTCAGAACACCAACTTACGGTTCCTTGTGGCAAATATATTCCTTTCTTAAACAAATTTGTGTAAATCAACATAGAATCATAGAATGGTTTGTATTGGAAGGGATCTTAAAGATCATCTAGTTCCAACCCCCCTGTCATGGGCAGGGACACTTTCTACTAGACCAGGTTGCTCAAAGCCCCATCCAACCTGGCCTTGAACTGGGGGGGCATCCACAGCTTCTCTGGGCATCCTGTTCCAGTGCCTCGCCAACCTCACAGCATGCGTCCAACAAGGACCAACTCTACGTGTTGTGCAAGATCAAGTGTCCAGCTTGGGCCCAGGCGGCACACTGAATGAGCTCCTCAAGCTGGACCACAGCCTGCATAGGAAGCAGGTATTTAATATATGACAAAAATCAACAGGCTACCTCTATTTAGGAAAGCAGTGCAACTTCCACCAAAACCTATCGATTTTTTTTTTCTTCTGTCTTGGCACGTGTTAAATCAATGCTTTTCTTGAGCAGTCTCTTAACCCAGCTTCATAGCATTGCTCTCTTCAGTCTCTTCTTCACTGTACGCTTCGGGGAAAGCTCATCTGAAATCTTCCTTTTCCAGGAAAGAAAGATTTTAAAAAATTTAGAAAACAAAGGTCTTTCAAGTCTCAAAACGAATGTGATCATGCAGGATAATACCAAAACATCTCTCATTGCATAATATCTGAGAGCAGGTAATTTCAGGATTATAGAAGAATCTGGAAAATTACGTAAGAATTCTCCTTTTGCTGTAGGAGCTTTAAAGCTGCACCTTCATTCAATCAGGAAGCTAATTTCCTCCATGCAGTAAGTTTCAAATTCTACTTATGACCTTGGTGTCATGACAATTTTGGTACTAACACACTAAGTATTGCTACTAGAATTGTGAATAATCATAAAAATTAACTAGCCTATAGAGTGATTAAACAATTTCCTCTAATTTGCATTTGATATGTTTGTTAAGAGCTGGAGGGTATTCTTTGCTCTCTTATTTTTAATGCTCTTAAACACTCTGTCTGCTTTTTTGGCATAGGTGCAGCACTCTTACAGTTACTACGAAATTTTAATCAGATTATGGTATGAGTTACCATTTGATACTGTACAAATGCCAGTAGGCAGTAGATAATTATTAGGATACAATTAGCTGCCACTACCCTTGGATGTTCTGGAATTCATTAATATCAAGATAGGTCTATATTCTGTGGTGATGACAATTTTTTCAACATTCTGTTTTCTACATTTTCTTACAAGTAATAGCACAAGTAGCTAATGAGAGAAGCTGACTATAAACGATGTAGGTATGGCAACATTAAAGCTACAAAAACCACGAAGTACTGCCTATGTGTTATTCCCTGTGCTTTGTTTGCCCTACTATTGTCAACGAGACCTATTACTCACAACAAGTAATTCTTCGTGAGACGTTTTCATTTTGAACCGGATGAAACTATCGGTGCTAATCGTCAGTAAAACCTGTGATTTTAAACGTACTGCAAATCTGTGTTATCAAATGCATGTCTTTGCCCTTTACACAAGCACGTGGTTGCTAATGCCAATATGCATTAGAAATGCAATTGTACTATACTTAGATGTGGTTCAACCACAGTTATAACACGGGCCATTAAGAAGCATTAAAAAAAGAAGGAAAAAAAAGGACAGAAAAGAAAGAATCCAGGTTAAAAGCGAACATGTTCTGTTGCTCAGCTAAAAGATTTACAATTAGATTTATAATTAGAAAATAAAGTTGTTCAAAATTAGACTAACTAGATGAAATATTGATATCTCAGAGAAAATGAGCGTATGATATAGAAAACACGCTTACTTACATTTTCCCAGGGCTTGTAAAGAATTCTAAAGACTTTTAGCACAGCTCAGGAAATTAGCTTTAACACAATTAACTGGTGAGTCGGAGAAGCATGTGGACTCCTCTCTCGGAAGACTCATATCTGTTGGACAGGGAAGGTAAACTCTCACCTGTCATCCCCAGCATTTTTCCAGTGTCTTCCCGAAATGCAGCTCCTCCTGATTAGCTATAAATCTTGAATAATCAAAACCACATGAGCCAAACGGCATAAAAATCAAATCTATGGTGACTAATAGGAGGTAAAGGAATAATATATGTGACCATGTGATCGCCTGCTTTCCTGGGCTGGAGCTGGAGAGAAGTGGGAAATGCCCAGCTGCCTTAGTTGGAACCGACTCAAAACTTCATCCGCTTTGGTTCAGTTCTCAAAATAGGGCACATGACCTCTAAGCCCGACAGTACAGTAGGCTGCTTCTACATTGCATCGCCGCTCCTGCAGCCCCTAAAACCAGTTCGCTCGCTTTACTGAGCGTGGAAAGAGGCAGAATTTGACACTTGCCGGTTTTCAATGTTATCTTGTTTTGCAACGCATTACCCATAGAAAATTTACCACTATCTTTAGGAACAGAGATGACATCTGCTACAGAGTGGCTTACACTTGTCTGTCTGCTGCTTTCAGTGTCATGTGTCTGACATGAGTTAACCTCTTATAAAATCTAATGCGAGGGAAGAGAATTGCTCGTCGGAGGTGTCCGCACCGCTCCTCTTGACCTATTTGCAAAACTACAACTCGACTCTTTGCGGTTTCCCCCATCACGACACAGCTGCAGAAGGCAGTAACGGGACCACTTTTAACAGAATTTGAAATGTGCTATATATATATATTTGTGTGCCTTTGAATAGCCTTATTTCCAAACCTCGCAAAGCCCGTTCGTTATTTTATCAAGCCCACGACAGGTCCTTTTTTTTTCATGGAACTGGCATAATGAGAAAAGATAGCCTTTTCTTTCCACAGATAAAGATCCAAATTGCGTTTTATAATTTGACAATTATGTAGTTTGATTTTTTAAATAAAACAGATAATCTCCCTTCTCTGTTCAAGATGAGATCTTAGTTGTTAGTGACAGCTGTTCAAATGCTGCTAAAAATAGATATAGTGTCAACCACTAAAAAGCTAAGTGCTCCTGTGAACCACAAGCAGAAAACAAATGAGGTTTCTAGTGAATTTGTGGAAAATCTGTGAGCATCTTGCATGTATTGGGAAAGATGCTTTATTGTTCCAGCAGCCATCTCTGCATGTGACATGATGGGGAGGGGGACAATCAAACATTTGGTATTAAGACAGAAGATAGATATATTCCCTCAGTTTTCTCTCTCCTTTTTGTTCTTAAAAATAATAATAAAAAAAACCCAAGATGATGCAACACAAAGGCTGAGGCTACCTCCAGGCATTTCAGATGCCTTTTTCACCTACACCTTTGCCCTGCAAAAAAAAAAGAATAGCAGGAAGAGTAAGACAAAAGAAGTGCAACCAATCAGCCAAACAACGTTACTATAAATTAACGCAGAATAGTTGTGCTCGGTACTGCAGTTATTGACAGACCAGCCACAGTGCTTGGGTGCTTTTTGCATGACTGTGATTTGTCAGGTAACGCGCAGAGTTGCGTGGAACTTTCCTCTGCCTTGGAATTGCAGCCTCCAACCCATCCACGGTAGCTCTGCTTGATTAATAAATTAGCTGTATTCCAAACCAGATGTGTAACACGAAATGAGTAAAAAAAGAGAGAACAGAAGTGTTCACATTCGGTGTTATAATACATCTCAGTAGGTTCCTCCTTTTTAGCTACATTATGGCTAAAAATAGAGCACCAGTGTAGGCACAGTGAAATACGATTTGCTTCCAATAATATAGCAAACTAATTGTGAAATTAAGCTATTGAATGCGCCGTTATCTCCAAGTCTGGCCTTACCGGCACTTTATGCTTCCCTGCTTCAGATTTATCAAGCAACCCGCAAACTTTGAGGGATGCGGACAAGAGCTGATGCGATATTCACCTTTCCCAAGGCCCCCCTCCCACGGAGGCGCCAGCACAGGTGAGGCTCCCTGCCAGCGGTCCTTCCACCTGTCTGAAGGCTTCATCGAGGGTATTAAAATAGGGCCTACTTTTTCCTCCCTCCCTCCCATGCCTGATTTTTTCCTTGAGACGTTTAAAGGAAGAGACATTTAATGCCCCGAACTTAAAAATACTCAGTTTTAAAAGATCTTAGCCACAAGTGAAACATTAATTCAAAACCAGTATCGACGCCAGCGCCGATTTTTTTTTTTTTTTTTTTTTTTTTTTTT
>Ga0065711_1048372_pt1 | contig 11844 bp, 3 predicted proteins | sample Hoacrofraction12_FD_59098 | JGI IMG/M metagenome (GOLD analysis project Ga0065711, IMG submission 59098) | Hoatzin crop microbial communities from Cojedes, Venezuela - Epithelial fraction 12 v2 (version 2) | ecosystem: Host-associated > Birds > Digestive system > Esophagus > Crop | place... | reverse complement strand
AAGATGGGGACAATCTTTTTAGTAGAGACAGCAGTGACAGGACGAGGGGTGATGGTTTTAAACTAAAACAGGGTAGGTTTAGGCTGGATATAAGGAAGAAATTCTTTACGATGAGGGTGGTGAAACACTGGAATGGGTTGCCCAGAGAGGTGGTGGAGGCCCCATCCCTGGAAACATTCAGGACCAGGTTGGACAGGGCTCTGAGCAACCTGATCTAGTTAGTGGTGTCCCTGCTCGCTGCAGGGGGGTTGGACTAGATGACCTCTAGGGGTCCCTTCCAACCCAAAACTTTCTATGATTCTATGATTTGTTCCTGTTGGCTGGCTGAGGCGTCGGTTTTGCTGGCTCTCCTTTTGATTTTTTCCTTTGCCTGCAGCAGCTATTAGTGACAATCAGTTAGTAAAAGAGATTTATTGTTGCCGGTTAGGGCATGTTGAAACTTTTCAGTCTGATTATTTTATTATATCAACCCAAATTAAGTATCTTGCTTATGCTGCATTTCCCACTTCCTGATGTACCTCCTGCCTGAGTGGAAGCAGGCAAGGCGTGAGGACTCAAGTAGATAGTTAATATGTGCCTTGGGGAAAGCTAACATCTTTAAAGATCCTATGAAATAGACCCAAGTTCTAGACATATCCTTTATCTCTGGTTTGCTTTGTGCATACGTGCCATCTGCTTTTTGTGGTGTAGTAGGAGAGATGGAGAATGTTTGGTTGAAGTAAGCCTGGACACTGGAGGAATAATCCAATGACACCTGCGCGTTCTCACAGAGTTCCTCTTTTAGCTCAAGCAGGAGAGGTTTCTTTCTCCATAAGACGACATCAGGGGCTCCATTTCTCTATTCTCAGCATACAAGCAGATGTTTAGCCAGGTGCTGCTGCAGGACTTTTATGAGCTTTAGTGGTGATTTCACCAGAAAGATGTTGCTTATTTGGTGTGCTGAGAAATAACTGGAGGTTCTCACTGTGTTATGGAGGCTATATGTTCTCTTAGAGAGAGGAAGAGACTGGTTAATATACCTGGAAAGCTGGCCTATTAGTAACAACTGAGCAGTACAGGTCAGCTCCATTCCTGTTCCTGTGGTTTATTAGTGACACGAACCATTTCATTCCAGTTCATTTTGTGCTGCCTTTGCTACTTGCATTGAATGGATTGGTTTGCTCAGCCTGGAAAGATCAGGCTTATACTGCTCAGGTTCAAGGCCTTTTTCTGGTCATGTGAGCTCGTTTGCTATTCCAATGACAGGTTACAACCTGTTACCCCGTCTGCAGCCCTGTCAGAGCAAGGATAATACTTAATTCAGACAGGCACAGCATAGTGCTTCTGAGACAGACGTGCTGTTCTGGGACCACAGTTTAGGCTATGCAGAAGAGCACCAGGATTCAGGTGCCATTCTTTTAAAAGAGAGGTGCCCAATTCTGTTCCTTGGGGCTGCTATCCAGTAACGGAACTTAGGGTGACCTTTAGGGGTGCACCTGGCCAGGTGAGCTACTGGGCAGAAGTGACTTGCACTCTGTTCTCTAGAAAGTTTCTCCCTCATTTAAAGAGGCTTTTTGCTCTGCAAATGATCATGAATCAGGGCAGGGGGAAGCAGAATGGGAGGGCTGGATTTGACAACTACAAGCTTTAGCAGTTAAGCGTAGGTTGTTTCTGCCTTTTAATCAGTACACACATTCTTCATCCCCCAACTTGTTGAATTCTTTGTGCTGGTTTCTTCCTTTCCAGTGAAATAAAATCTTTTGGCTCCTGTTCAATATGGTGTTCAGTATCTACTTAATCCTTTGCAGTAGTTTGAGCTGCTGAACAGAGAGGAAGCTTAGGCTATTGCTTAGAAACGAGGACTGAGGTGTTAGAAAGGTAGGAGCTTCATGCTACGGACGAGCTTGCTGTGTGACAGTGGGCAAATTGTATTGCCTTGCTTTCCTTCAGCATCTCCCTGTGTGACTAGAGAGCAGTGTTACTCATCTCCCTTGCAGGGGGTAGCACGAGGTGTCTGCCAGTGGGGTTTGTAAAGAGCTTTGAGAATGCTGCCTTTGAAAGACGAACGGCTTTGCTGCGGAGAGCGCTGGATGGCTGGACATGTTTGACAGCACTTTGTGGAGCAAAGAAATGAGTGGGACTGTGCATTATTGTCACAAAGGGGAGACAGTTTCTGAGACAGCTTTTGAAGTTGAATTCTACATAACCTCTTAATGCAAGAATATATTTTAATTTAGACACAATACAAAGTGCCACAACTTCAGAAACTGGAGTAGAAGCTGAATCAGGCAGCCATACTGGAACATTCCTAGCGCTGCCCCAGAGCCAGCACTGAGGTTTGGGTCCTGAGAGCCTCTGGTGGGAGAGAGTCACATACTGTGCTTAACAACTCCATTTTCTCTTTGTGTCAGGTTAGGTGAAGCAGTTTGAGGTACAGATACTGTTTGGTGAGAGAGCTCTCAGGATGGTAGTTTTAAATTGCTTACCCACATTCCTATTTTTCCAGCACCTCAAAGCAAGCGTAGTGATGAAAACATCTGCGTGACAACACAACTTCCTATCCCAACTGGTGGAAGTCAGACCCTGAAAAGAGGCAAGAGTTGCCTGGGAATGATCAAGGAAAACAAAAACAGTGAGAGTGTTCTGGTAGTCTCTGACAGAAATTAATAGAAATTTTGGTATTTAAATATGTTTTGATTATTAAATCTGTATATGGGTATGGCATTCCAAATGCAATGGTACAGTTTGCCCGAGAGAAGACTTAAGAAAAAAATTGGGAGGCTGAAATTCAGATCCAGCTTAACATTTTTGCAGGTAAGTTTTTTGGATTCGAAGCTCGTTTGGGAAGGGAAAGAGGCATAGGTTCAAGTCCCTGCAGATTCAGAGCAAAGGTTTTCCTCTCCAGTCACTTTGAATTAGGTAGAAAAGGAGCACAGCTCACTTGGTCTTCCACATGTCAGCAATGGGAAAAGCCCGTTATGTGGGTTGTACACGACAGTCAGAAGTCTCCTCTTGGCCTTCTGGCACAATCCTGAGAGGATTATGTAAGACAAGAGATGAGATAACTAAACATAGAGATCATTTCCGCTGCTCTTTCCCCTTCAAACAGAATTTAGCCCTGGTGAGAAGTTCAGAATTGACGTTACTAAGGTTTGAGATTTCCTGTTTACCTCAGAAAACAAGCACCGCGCAGGCCGTGGTAGCTCAGGCTTCCACGGAGTGCCTCAACACATCATTGTCACCCCTTACCCAAAGGGACGCGCCACAGGAGCACAGAGGTAGTATCCTTGCAGCCACCACCACTACTCTTTTTCAAAGTGGCTTCAGCCCAAGGATCGAAGGTCTTTCCAGACATTCCTGAATGATGGGCGTAGCACCCGCAAGAGGTTCCCTGGTCTCAGCGAGGAGATGGGGCAGCTAAGAACTACTGCTTTTTTTTCCTAAAAGTGAAGCACACACTACCTTCTACTGCAAGCTGTGCCTGCTCTCAGCATCAACTTAGTGGGACGCAGTAAGTCATGTAGAACTTTTTGTTATACTGGCATGCAGATTCTATACAGGTAAGTGGGACGGTTCACACCTCTCTTGCTGTTGCTTCAGTCTTTTTGTGGCTCGTGCTGGATCATATGTTGTGGATTATACGTGAGTCACAGATTTTTCAGAACTGCATGCCTACACACATAATCTGTCTCTAAATCCATGTTCAAGAAGTATTCAGCATGGAATCATTAGGGGCTTTTAAGATCAGGCTGTTGATTCTGCTACCCATAGAAAAATGTTCCCGTTGGAAAGTGTTTAGTTACTAGTGTAAAAAGATTGAAGACAGAGAGGACAACATAGGCATTGCTAGGGGAGGCTGCTGTGTGAGGAGCCATATTGTTTACTGATCCTCCCTTTTGAAATGGCAATAGATGACATTTCTCATGCAACAGACACAAGAATAAGATCTGCTCATGAGTAGGAAGAGCCTTCATTTGAAAGCAGATAGTTAGCATTTGAGTCAGGACAACCCTTAAGAGCTGAGTTGGCTAGGATTCACTGCATGGGACTTGAAATCAGATCATACACAAACTCAGTGGAAATACTGTTTTAGTGGGAGTTGGAGGAGATCCCAGATGAATAACAACCAGATTCCATTTCAACCCTTACTCTTGGCCAGCTGCTTCTTTTGTATGTGCTGGGAAAGATTAAAAAGTTTGGAAACAGTATTCATGTGGTGCCTTGTCGCCGTTCTGGGGCATTCTCTGTCTCTCTCAAATGTACCAGAAGTGCTAACAGTTTAATAAGACCAGGGTTTGGGGTGTAAGAGTGTGATGTTAAAGGATTGCGTGTAGCCAGCCAGGGTACGTTCTGTTTCAATCAAACCCATTCTGCCTTGAGAAAACTTCAAGGACGAGGGATGGTTAGATGTAGAATTGATGCCTATGCAAGCAAGCAGGTGGTCAAAGACATTGCAAACTTTGTGGACCCTTTTCTGGCTAGGATATTGATAGCAGTTATTATATGTTTCCTCTGAAAAGAGTAAGAATTGCATAGAGGCCTCCAGACTCCTCCCATATGTTTTGCACCTCGGGCTCTATACAGAGGTCTCCCTATGCATTATTGGAAACCTTTCAGTCTTCTGAATTCTTCCAGTCTTTTGTTTATGGGGAATCTCCTAGTACATTTGTGTTTTGCTTCTGCTTTGTTTATAGAGTGTCTTCTAATACGGTGATCCTTTGCCAGAATATCTGATCCTGTCTCAGAACTGTTGATAAGTGGACTGTGTGGAAATATTACCATGCCACCTATGAAGTTCTCCAGCAGAGCTGGACAAACTGATTCTAGAGTAAGAAATGTCACAAAGTTCACTGAATGTGTTACTCATTGATTTTCACTTTATTCACACAGCTACAGAGTGAATAAAACCAAATTATAATATGACACAATTAATGTCATTTGCCTAGCTACTGTATAAGAACAGAATCCTGCTTCTCCTGATACCAAGGGCTGACATTTGCATTAGACTTGTTCATTAGGTAGGAGCTGCAGGTCTCCAAACCAGATCCATCTGTGCATAGTCTATGTAAGTGCCATTGATGCCAATAAATTTACGGTAGGGTTGTATTTTGCCTCAAGTGTCCTTTTAGATGATTCTTCTCCACAAATCCAGTCTCCCATTGGTACTTTAATTTCGCTGTAACACACATTCACCCTGAGTTTGACTACTGTCTTTTTACAAATAGCCTCATATCCTGAAGACACACAAACCAGCTAGGTGTTTTCAGCTATGTAAGCAGTGAAAGCTGACTCCTCCAGACAACATCTTAATGGTGGTACCTGAAACAAGCAATTGAATCATGGCACACAGTTACACCCCGTGGCGGAAGCATCAGCCTTTTGTAGAATTCAGCACTGTTTTGCAAAGAGGCTTGAGCTGTCTTATGACAGTAATCACTATGAAATCTCAATAAATGTTAGAAAAGCGTGGTCCATTCCAAGTGCAGCCTAACCATGAGACTCCAATCTGTAATGCAACCTGTTTTACAAGATGGGAAATTCTGTCTCTGTCCAACTAAGAATGGGTCGCTGCTTGGAAGTGAATGTGGGAATAGTATTCAAGTCCTGCTATCATAAGACCTGAAGAGAAAGACAGTCTCTTCCACTTCAGTTATTTGAAGAGCATTACTTTGGAAAGCAAAGAAAAATTACTGCTATTCTAAGACCTTGCAGGTTCCAAAATAACATCCTTCTGGAACATCCCAACAGACTCTCCCAGTGAGCCTTGTCAGTGTTGGGTCAAAACTCTGGCAATATGATCTGCACTGTCTTAGTACTGTATAGTGCAAACAAGTGCTACACAAGAAGAGAATTGTTAAGGCAGTGGTTGTTCATAGAGATACAGGAATTAAAGAGCCTAGTAACCAAGGACATAGAAACAGGGTCTGAAATGTCTTATGTGTTCCAATTATTCCATTAATTTACTTTGGAAAAAAGAGATAGTGATCTTCAATGTTCCTGAAAGGATGGAAGAATTCAATTGTTCTGCACAAAGGTGCAAAACCCAAGCAAATGCCCTCAAATTCACAGTGGCATCAGTTACCCAGAGCTTGGGAATTTGGAAGATATGCTTCAAATTATGGACTAAAGCAGAAACAGAATAAATAAAACACAGCGAAGTATGACATTGCCCTTTATAGACGGAGAGTCATGGAGTGAAGTAGCAAAGCAGTCGATACCAGAGTTAACCAGAGGGCAGTTTTTCAAGTGGAAGAGAAAAGGCTTTAGAATCTGCCCTTTCCTTGAAGAGGCAAACCTAAAGCTTTTTATGTTCTTGCTGCTCCCAGCCTCCACGCTCCCATGTGCTTCCTTGAAGGAAGGAGCCTGGCACAAGCAGAGGGAATTCCACAGCAGCACAATTTAAAAATGCCATCAAGGAGAGAAACCTCTGACTTGCAAGAATCAGCTTAACTTTTTTCTTCATTATTCAGCTTTATACAAAATGCCTGTATCGCAGGACTGTAATATACCTCTTCTTTCTACCACATACAGACACATACCAGTATTTTTAATGACATCTCTTTGGTCATTTTGTAGATGTCACATAATGCATCCTTGCTTGCAAAGGCAAAATACCTCCTGATAGAAACTGCCTATCAGAATATCCCACCACATCACCTGTAGCGACCACTGTTATTGTCCTCTTGCCAAAGCATCTCTTGCTTATGATGATTCAGATCCCAGCAAGGACCAGTCTGCTGATCCCCATCCCAGTTGTATTGCGGGCATAACTGCTGCCACACAGACCAGAGAGATTAATCTGTTAGTGTCAAGCTTAATTTGAAAATATGGTGGGTAGAAGGAGAAACAAACACATCAATAAAGTACGAGTTTATATGGCTTGAGCAAACATTGACTAGAGTGGTGGTGAAAGCAATCAAATTCAGCTGAGAAACAACTGTTAGGAAAGGTACAATGACAGAGGGAATAAAATGCAATGAGAGTTCAGTTTAGAGTGAGCTGGGAGATCTGCTATTTGATGGAGAGGTCAGCTGAGAAACGTGGAGCTGTCAATACAACTGTTCTCATCTAGTCTGGATGTGATGTTGGTCACTGTATTGAAGTAATCATGAGCAGGGAGGAAGCAGGGATAAGGAAAGCCCTCAGGAGATGCTTTTCTAGTTAAAATAGAAGGCAAGTGTATAAAAGGTACATTTGTCTCTCAGTGTTATTTACTTGTTGGTTTTGCAAGCAAGGCAGAATAACTTTTGTCTCAAAAATAAAGAGGATGCCCCTTTCTCACTGCGTTTAGGTGTTTTTGTCAGTTGGCTGCAAGAATGGACGATATTCAGTATTACTTGCTCTCCACTATGAATCACTTCTGATTTTTTTTTTTTAATCAGGTGGCTGTTGACCCTCTAGCAAGAATTCCACTTTACAGATGGTCCGCAGATCACTGTCCAAAATGACCTTGGAGGCCTCAGACTTTAGAGACCAAGTAGTGGTCTGCAGCTGCAACTCAAATTCTGCCTTTCTCAAAGGCACACGGGCTGGAGCCCAGGACAACATTCCTATTTCTTCATACATTTCATTGTTTGTTCTGGAATAAACCCTGAGAACAACTATGATGCGTAGCTACTCCCTGGATGCAAGGGGCTGTGTTTCAGCTACAGGCAAGGCTGACCCTGCTAGCCTAGGAGTGTGATAATTGCTCTCACCTGTTCATAGCTGTGCTTAGAGAATAGGAAGGAAGGTGGCTGTCCTTTCTAATCCAGGCTTATACCTCTGTTTGACACTTGTTTGGTTAAAATGCTATTTTCACTAGGCTGTTTTTCCTGTGAGAGGCTTCGTTGTCTCTTCCCAACACCTTTTCTACAGCTCTGGGATCTCTTTGCGCACTACACGCTTTTTGTACAGAACAGCAGCTGCCAAAAGTGGAATTTCCCCCACCACACAGCTTCCAAAGCTAAAGTAGAGTCTAGGCAGAATCCGTTCATCACTAGACTTGAGATTTCAACAGCTCCTAGTGCTAAAGTAACCACAGATGCAGGTAGTGCCACTGCTGTCGCCTCTTCCCGGGATGGGAAGTAGCGTCACATCCCAGCATCTGGGGTCTGGAGCCATCACTGATGTAGCTTCACAGCTGAAGTGTGAAAGCACAGATAGCACTGCCAGCTTATGCGGAGCCACATGGTGTCAGCTTATGCTACAGCCCTGTTGGCACCAGGGTACTGAAGCAAACTTGTTAAATCTCAGTTGTTAGAGGAGATTGCCCAGCTGTAAGTACCGCAAGGTTTGGAAGGTCTGCATCAGCCATCTTGTTTCAGGAGTAGAAACATAATCAGTCCTACAGCTCCTCACTCAGATTGCTAGTAATTGTTTTTATAACTTTCCTGAAATATCTCAGCAGAAATCAGGCTCCTGTAGTACAGGAAAATCTCTTTATGTTTCCAGAACCACATCTTATATATATAATTTTTTTTCAAATAAAGGAAAGGAAACAAAGGACTCCAGCACATGGTGGGAAGCTCAAAGCTTTACTAAGTAGAGAACAGTAATGGATTTGTAAGTCAGATGCTTTAGCAAGACTCCCTGCAAGGCACAAGTTAGCTGCAATAAGGCACTACAGAGAGATCCAGTAGTACAGACAGACATAAACATCTCATTTAATTCAAGACGAGCTGTACGTTTGGTTGCAGATGCTGGCTATATAGGTTCCTATAGTCATCACTGACTGAAGCACTGCTCCTTTGGCCAGATATATGAGTGTAAGCTGACATTTGTATCTCAGTTCTGAGACAGAGCATGGAGGAACAATTAGTGTATGCAAGGCAACCGGTTAAGAGGTGATGCCTTCTTTATTTTTATGATGATTTTTTCCCAGTGCTGCCGCACCAGACAGGGAGTATAAAATAATCCAACTCCTGGGACTAAGACTAAACTGTCATCATCCTGACAAATTGACTTGACAGTACATTGTATGTCGTGTCAGTGTTAAATCTCAGGAATTATCGAGCAGTTAAGATGGGGAAAGGGAACAACTTTCATAGCTTTTCTAAATCTTAGGATACCTCACCTGCTCTTCTGCTACCTTAACAGAGTTTATGACGCTCCAAGAAACTGTGAAATCTCCTCGTAACCCAAAACCAAGTATCCGTGATGGTCAAGTGCTGAGCATGCAAGTTGCATCCTCTCCCCACTTTTATTAATGCCAAATTATACTTTCCTTCCAGGGCAATTATACATGCAAATTCAACTGCTCTTGGTGTGAACCATCTGCTGTGTCCACAAGCAGTCTTGGACACTGCCTGTTTTCCATATGCCAAGGCCCTGGTGGAAGCACATGGCTGTGTGTGTTTAAGGTAAATGGGGAAATTAAATTTCCCCTGAAGCAATGGTGACTATTCCTATCTGTCACCTGAGGCACTGGATTCAGCTCTGCAACTGGTCCTGACCTCTTCCTCTGCTCTTCTTCCCGCAGTAGAAGCAGCTCAGCTCTGAAGCGTCAGAGAACAGCAATATTTAGCCTTGCCTATGCCACCAAGCAGCCTATGTCTGGTTCTGCATTCCTAATTCTCCTTGCTGTCCTTTCCAGTTAGGAAACCACTCCACTTTCAATTGTAGGCATCTTTGATGCAGCAGCCCCAGATACCTGCAGGTCTTTTAGTAACTGGGTATCTATAGCCAAGCCAAGGACCTGAAGCAGCCTTCTGCAAAACAAGCCAAGCCAGGGCATGCTGTTTCTCACTGCCTTCAACCGCACTCCTCTTGTTACAGTGTTTTGTGTCAAGCCTCAACATACAGAGTCTGAGCAGCTCAGTACTAGGCAGCAGGACTTACCCCACAGAGCAATCTTGATAATCTTTGGTGAGTAGGCAGAATAAAACCACTACTTAAATTTAGTGCATCAGCCTGATGTGGCATTAACAAGCTTTTAAGCTTGTCTCGAATAGCTGGTGAAATTTACTGTCATGCTACTCTGGTATCCAGCCTTGAATACAGGGCTGTCTCCAAGGGCACAGAACTACAGTGATACCAGCAGCAAATACGGCCATGCATTTCCATGCAGGGGCAAGTCTGCAGAAGACAGTGTTGATAAGGTGCCTGAAGAGCTTAGTGGCAAGCCATTTCCAGTGTATGCAGCTAATCTGCATGTTTATGGGATTCTGAATTATTGAACAGCACTCCTTCGTATAGCTTTGTGTCATTCTCCAGTGCTGAGGGACAGTTTGATTTTAGCCTTTGGAAAATTCCAGGGCTTTCTTCCTGTACCAAGGGGTTAGACATGAGCCACGTGAGCGAGAAGCCAGTAAGAAGTCTAAACCTGCTTAGAAACAGATCTAATACTCAGTCATAACAAATATCCTTTTCTTGAGTCCAATTCTGACACTTATTCAAAAAGTAAACATAATTTATGCTTACTGAGGAAGAGACCTAAATTCCGTTTATATCTCACAGTCCCAGTAATTATGAAAAGTGTTGCCAATTCCACTAACACAAGCCTTAGCTTTTTTAGTAGTGTTCATACATATTAGCCCAAAATAGGAGAGAAAAAAAAAAAGGTGTTTACTCTGGTAGCAGAGCATTCAGGCAGAGTGCTAGTTCCGGATCTCTTTAGGAGGACCACATACTCATTGGTATTAGGCTGAAAAACTATAATTATTACATGAAGAACTGGAGGGGATTTGGAGAATGCTCATCAGGGTAATTAAAAGTGAGCTTTTGCCAGCTATTTCCATTTTATGTAGTTATAAATCTATTATGTGAACAAAAAAGAAAGGGCCTTTGTATAGTACAAAACAGAAGAGGTATGAAAAGATGTTTCAAAGCTACAGAAGGTCCCTATCAGCATGCATTTGCAGACATGTAATTATTCCATTACATATATAACCTTTAAAAGAAATTATGGTATTGAAGGTAGTTGGAAGTGAGGGATGCTGTCTTGGAAAAGGTCACATGTTGTCTTGGAAAAGTAGCTTTGTATGAATATGCCATCTTTCAATTAAGAAATTAATCGATACAACTTCTGTTTATGGTAATTATTTAATTGAAATGATTTCAGGAACTTACACAAACTCCCCCTCGCACATGCTTCAGATTTACATAGCAGCTTCCTGGTTGTGATATCTGAAGTATGGTTTTGGCTACGACTTCTTAAACCTCTGCTCACTTCCAGTGAGTATTGCATGTGTCGCTAGAGGTTCCCATCCACGTCGTTAGCTGTGCACATACGCTCAGAATATCAGATTGCTCTTTCATACAGTAGCTATTTTTCCTGAGTACCACTCTTCACCCTGTTAGCAAGCCAGAGCAAGTGATGTTGTGACTTGTCTAGCACAATAACTCATTAACGGTTTCCACCACTGACAGAGGATCCAATCAAGACTGGTGGTGCACACTGGACTCTTGCACAGTCCAACATAAAGCATTTCCCCCCATCATGGCTGCTTTGCCTTCTTCCTCTTAGTGCTTATGAACTGCCAGTCCAATTATCAGACAGCCATGCTCTATGTGGCTGATGTTCCTCTGGAAGATAGAATTCCAGTCTAAATGGAGTAAATGGACTCATTGACATGTAATTCAAAGAGATTTCGGGAGAGGCAGGCCCCCAGCCCCTCTAGCAGCTGATGACAAACTCTTCCACCCAGGAAGTTTCTTCCTGGGAATTGCTTAGCAAGTACAATCATTTCCCTCATCCCTGTTCCTACTGTGCCTTCGGAAATAAGAGTAAAAAAAGAAGCTTCACAGAATCACAGAATCACAGAATAGTAGGGGTTGGAAGGGACCTCTGTGGGTCATCTAGTCCAACCCTCCTGCCGAAGCAGGGTCACCTACAGCAGGCTGTAGAGGACCTTGTCCAGGCGGGGCTTGAATATCTCCAGAGAA
>Ga0065711_1048371_pt1 | contig 11845 bp, 4 predicted proteins | sample Hoacrofraction12_FD_59098 | JGI IMG/M metagenome (GOLD analysis project Ga0065711, IMG submission 59098) | Hoatzin crop microbial communities from Cojedes, Venezuela - Epithelial fraction 12 v2 (version 2) | ecosystem: Host-associated > Birds > Digestive system > Esophagus > Crop | place... | reverse complement strand
CCAGTGTGTCGACTGCACCACACAGCTTGGTGTCATTGGCAAACTTGCTGAGAGTGCACTCAATCCCACTGTCCATGTTGCCCACAAAGATGTAAAACAGCGCCGGTCCCAGTACCGACCCCTGAGGAACGCCACTTGTTACTGGTCTCCACTTGGACATCGAGCCATTGACCACAACTCTTTAAGTGCGACCATCCAGCCAATTCCTTATCCACTGAGTGGTCCATCCATCAAATCCATGTCTCTCCAATTTAGAGACAAGGAAGTTGTGTGGGACAGTGTCAAATGCTTTCCACAAGTCCAGGGAGATGACATCAGTTGCTCTTCCCTTATCCACCAACACAGTAATCCTGTCGTAGAAGGCCACCAAATTTGTCAGGCATGATTTCCCCTTTGTGAAGCCATGTCGACTGTTACCAATCACCTCATTATCCACGTGCCTCAGCATAGTTTCCAGGAGGATCTGCTCCATGATCTTGCCAGGCACACAGGTGAGACTGACTGGCCTGTAGTTCCCTGGGTCTTCCTTTTTCTCCCTTTCTAAAAATGGAGGTTATGTTTCCACTCTTCCAGTCAGTAGGGACTTCAGCAGACTGCCACTACATCTCAAATATGACAGATAGTGGCTTAGCAACTTTACCTGCCAGTTCCCTCAGGACCTGCGGATTCATCTCATCAAGTCCCACGGACATATCTGCTCCAGAATTAAACTACTCAAGTGAGGATTTATGTCCTGTTTAACTGTGGACATTCTCATAATCCATACAGTCCTACTGCTAGCCCTAATAAACCCTTAATCTTTTGAATATTCTGTGTGATAAATTCTGTACCTTAAAGCTTCATTTTCAAAGAAATGGAAAATTAAAAATTTTGATTTTCATTTGAATGTCCTTCATTTATTGTAACAGTCAAAAGAAATGTCTGCTCTGCCTTCTCCTGTTAATTTCTATTCTTTAAACATGGATCATACTGTCCTTTGTTAGTACTCTAGAAGTTGAGCTGGTCTAATCTGTTCAATCTTATTTCATGGGGAATTTTTGCAGTTGGACTAGATGGTCATCGTAGGTCCCTTCCAGCTGAACTATTCTATTCTATATGTAGGGGTAAAGACCTAAGTATACAACCAATTTTTTTCCATTTCTGAAGTATTGTTGTTTGTCTGCAAGCTGACTTCCCTATCTCACGTTACTAACACATAATGGACACTACTGGTTCTGACGGCAAAATTAATTACTTTTGTCTTGGTGTACCGTGTTCTGTAAAGTCAGAAGAAAGACTTTGAATATCTTGTATTAATCAAATTACAGAAAGTTAATAATCTTTTAAAGACAGAAATTAGTGAGATAATTGTAAAAACAATACTGTATTTATATACCATACACAATACATTAAAATTGTATATGAAAATAACTTTTACATATATACACCCATATTATATGTAATGCGTGATATATAGAGATTATTTTTTATATATCTGTAGTACAGTCTGAATTAATTCTGAATTACCTGAAGTCCAGGCATTCCTGGCAATCCAGGATCACCTTTTGCACTATACCCTTGGTTATACTCCTCTGCAGGGCATCCCTGAACAATTAGATAAAAAGGAAGATAAAAAATTATGCTGTAGAACTCTATAGCGGAACAAATCTACTCATACATTTTGTAGAGAAATAAGCAACATCAGAATTGCATAATGATAGCAACTGTCCACTATGGATAGTTCTACCTTTTAAAAAGATTTTATTAAACAGATTATACCTTTTTCAGGCTTTCCAGTTCTCTGTTACGAGCAGCCTTCATTTCAGACATACCTACATTACTCATCCACAGTCCTGACCTTCAATTTTTTTTTTGGTACTTTTTATCCGTTTAAAATACCTTCTAGTGCATCTGCAGATTTCCATATGAATTCATAAGCTGTTTGGGAGAGGGGATTAGTTCTTTCTGTGATTGAAAGGGTTAACTTCATTACATGTAATAAAAGTAGTTAAAGGGCAAAAAAATTCAAATACTGTTTTGTAACCTGCAGTGAATGCAACTAGTACTGATGCAGCACCAAAGTTTGTGGTTGCTTCTTCTGGCAAGTAAACCTTCTGTTTCCCATGAATGAAGACATTAAGAACTCTCTTCCAGCAGTGAACATAGAAAATGTTGATCACCACTAATATTTCACAGAATATGGTGTAAATAACTAACCTTCTCTCCTTTGAGGCCAGCAATACCCTAGGGAAAAGAACAATCATATTATTAAAAGAGATGACGGTGAAAGGACACATTTTAAATATTCTATGAGCTCAGTGGTCTTGAGGTGATTTATTTTCATGGACACCGTGTATAGCCAGGTAGATGTTTATTGTGCCAGACTTCAACTTAAGAAGACAAGGCATATTATCAAAAAATAGTCCAGTCTCACAGTTACTACTCTACAAGTGAAGGGAGAACAGTTTTGAAGCCTGACCTTCTTCAACAAATAAAAAAAAAAATCACGAGAGCTCGTGAAGTAAAGACCATGTTTAAAAGTTACTAGATTTGAAGCCACTGGAACTTGACACACAGCATTCCTTTTCCATTTGTTCAGAAGTTTCTTTTAAAAACACATTTCTACAGAGAAAAAACAAATCCCAGGATTAACACAATGCAGCCAGAATGAGAAGTTCTGGGTTTAATTCCTCATTCTTGTTCACTTAATGAGGCCATATCCTCAAAGAAATTTTGGCATGAACTGAAATTGCAATCTCTTAAAGCTATATTGGAAACCTTTAGAGATGCAAGTGGTAAATTTTCACGAGTGTCCCCTGAGACACTAAAGAGCTAACACCAGTCTGAATTTGCATGTACTCTTTAGCTAAGAAGGCGAGGCCCAAGCTGCAGCCAATAAAGCATCACTTTTAACTTTGGTTTCTTCACCACATAGTTTTCGTATTAATGAAGTGTGGATACCTATATATTTCAACTGTTGTCAGTACCAGCTAATGTGAGGCCTTACACTCCTTCAGGGAATGGCCTTCTGTGTTACAAATGCACACAATCACAAATTTCACAGACACCTACTGGAACACCTGGAGCACCTCTTCTACCTGGAGGACCTGGAAAACCTTGATCACCCTGAAAGTATTAAGAGTGACTGTTAATGCATCTTATGGTTTATTATTTGGTCTGTTTTTAGCAAATGTAATTAGAAAATAAGTTATTTTATGTTACCATTATAAACTTGTGAGTTGCATTACCACCGTATTTGCTAGAAGGGGCACAGCCTCACTGTATCGGTCTTGACTTCTATCCCAGACACCAGGCTTTATTAGCTATGTCAGATCAGTTCACTGTTTCACTAGAAATGTATGATTTTCTGTAGTAGGCACTACTCTGACTCACTCTTTCAGAATGCTGAAAGCATTTGACCACAGAGCAAAGAAAAACTAGTAAACCTGTAACTCAACATTAAGCCTTTTCTTTTAATTGCTTTCAGGACTTATGAATTGTCAATTACAAGCTAGAGACTGGTGAAATAAAATTAATTAACTATCTACCTCTTCTATAACCCCTATAACAGAAGGATGTGTTGGACAAAATTGATTAGGTCTTCTAGATTTAGTGAAAAAAAATTTATCTGTCAAAATATCAAACATTATTCTTAACTTTTTAGCAAAGGCTGTTAACATCTATTATTTAATTATCTAACGTGAACAGGCAGCACTTTTCTTTCCTCTGGCCTCGTGATTCACATTTTTCCTAGTTGCTAAAGTCACAAATCAAAACAAATCAAAATTGTTGTGTATCAGGGGAAAAATTCAGAATGCTTTTTGGCCATTCCTAAGCATAGCCAAACACAACCTCTGTAACATTCACTTGGTTTGTACCTTTGTGCCATTGCAACCTGGAACACCAGACCGCCCAGGAGGACCAACAGTTCCCGGTTCACCCTAAAAAGAAATGCAAAATTGACAGAAGCTTTGCTTTTGCACATTCATATTACCCTACAGCAACACTGAAAGAGTTCATGTTGAAGCCATGTTTCACAAGACTTGACAGATCACAATGTGTTCTTCAAATCACTACAATGAGTAAGAATTGCTGATGCTAAGATTTTTATCTCTAGGCTAACTGGCAGAGACAATGCTGATGTTGAGACTAGAGTGAGCACATTGGGCCGAGGACAGTCGTGTACTGAAGACTGTAGTAAGAGAGAAATGGTTAATCAGTTTCATTTTTACTTACTGGAAGGCCTGGGGGACCTGAAAATCCAGGTATTCCTGGGGCTCCCTAATGAAATAAAACCAGAGGAATAATATTACAAATATTAAGCAAAAGCTCATGATGCAGTTTTTGCTCTGATCACATTTGTAAGAAGAATGAATGCAAGTATGATTCTATCAAAAGATCCTTACTTCCTTAACCTTTCCGACCGTGAACCAATTATAGTGGTAGCTTACGCACTGTTAACATAGACTGGTTTTGCCCACAGAAAAAAATCCAAAACAACCCCTCATGGAATTCTAGTCTGACATTTTCATAGCACACTCCAATACTAAATACATACAGCATGAACCTTATACAGAAAGTGTAGCAAAAAAGACATGTTCTAAAAAATAGATAATGCAGATGCACACTCCAGTGTCACAAATTTTAAAAATACTTTATAATCATATATAATGTTCTGGTTTTATTTTTCACAAATTATTGAACCAAGTTGGCATTTAACATGACATTTAATACTTACAAGTTTATTTAAAATATAAATACTTACTCGTATACCTTTGGGTCCAACTAAGCCCGTAAGCCCTGGAGAACCCTAGGACACAAATGGAAAACACCGTATTCCAATAAAATTGAGAAAAAGCACATATATATCAACAAGACATGTAGAATTTTTAATATCAATACCAACATGTGCACAGAAACTATATAAATAAATAAATACTTTGCCTATTACAGACACTAAAGCAAACAAGCATTTCATACAACTTGCATAAATTGTGGCGTCTTGCCGCCCCTTTCAGTGTTTCAGGGGATATATCTCATCATAGGTCAAAAACATACCAGTCAGGGTATGCTGAGAAAGCAGTTGCTTATGGACCTGTTCAAACTGCGATACCTGGAAGTGCCTCCCTGTCAGGAAATAGCTGGAAGGCTCCCATGTATGGGTGATGTCCATGTAATGATCGGGTATATGCACGTACCAGCCACTCTCACCTGCACTGTTGTGCATGGAAAGGAAAGCCAGGAGCAGGCTGAAAAGGGGCCAAGCAGGATGGGAGAGCAAGGCTGAAAGAAGACAGCAAAGCATGCTACAGCACAGTCTAGACAGAATCTGCTAGAACTGTTTCAAGACATAGAGCTTTATTGATAAGTAACTTTCATCGTTCCCAGAAAAGAAATGGGGGATGACCAGAACATCTCTCCTAAAATCCTGGGTGACTTTTAGTTTAAGATCACGTACAGACATTGAATAGGAAAAGCTAACTGGAATACACTACAATACATGGCATTCAGGCTAACAGAGACATTCTTGCTAGATAAATTATCCTCACTTTTTGCCATTCTTGCAGACGTTATTATGACTTATTAAAATGGAAATGCTCTACTAAACACTTTTCAATGAGTTTAAGTAAATGGCTCATCCACCATGAGTATCAGTTTCACAAAGTATTGTAAAAACAAGATAGGACAGAGTAATGCAACAATACCCAAACAAATTAAAACTATAAAAAACATTTGTTTAAAGGTATGGATAAGTGCTGGAGCCACATTAGCGCAGGTCCTAGACATACTGGCTGAGTTCACGCCATATTTACACACAATTTATTCACCAAAGTCAATCTATCAATGACAGGAGAAGTGCTGTTCCTCAAAACAAATATAAATAAAATGGTTTTTAATATGCATTTTATTTGTTTTTTCTGCTCATGCAGGAGTCATTGAAAATTCATACTCGACCTCAGTTTAGACACACAGGAAAGAAAGCCCAAGTCACAAAAGTCACTCTCTTCATACTGCAGGCAACCAGGTATTTCCCAAAAGAGACCAAGATTTATATTAAAAACCATCTTTCCCTTCAAATTCTTTAAAATCTGTTTCTCCTATTTGTCTCAGTAGTAGCTTGTTTCCTCTCTTTCCAGCAATAGATGACACAGTATACCGTTAAGACAAAACTGAGGTTATGATACTAAAACCTACTTAGACCCTTGTTCATTGCCTCTGGCAGTTCAGTCCAGGCGCTTTAGCACTGCCCGCTGGACAACTGACAACAAAAGCCCACGTTCATATCAGCTGCTTCGACTCAGTCATAACTGACCACTGCAGCTGGAGACCACACAACCTCCCTCGACAAACAGGAGACTCTGAAACAGGTTTTGTTTTGTTTTTTTTAAAACAGAATTCTCTACCCTATATTCTCTATAGCTCACTTCCACAGTCAAGCACAGTAGTTTCTCTGTGTGTCTCTCTCTGTGTCCCACATACACACCTACCTTTGGTCCCTGTGGCCCTGGAGGCCCTTCTGGACCAGGAAAGCCTCTATGACCAGGTGGACCTGGAACACCAGGAAAGCCTTTTTCACCCTGTAAACATTAAGAGAATGAGATTCTTAAAATATCCATGAATTCTCCTTTTCATAACTTATTTCCAAGGCATTCACTACTTTTAGTACCTCTTAACTCCTACATATCTGTCTGCTGCTGTGGCAAATATATTACCCTTGCCCATACTGACCTGGTTTTGTGGTCCTGCCAGGCACCGTCTAGGCCACATGGTACCACTGAAGTAACATGTTCATAAGTATGTTTGAAGATATAAGAAGACAACAGTACTCAAGATTTTGCAAAATACAGATGTTAATTGGAAGCATGAAAAGTTTAACACAGAAGCCGATACACATTCCTTGTTAGTATTTCTATATTGTGTTTAGTCCCTGCAAGCAACACAAATCCAAATCCATCATAGCAACCCTAATTTGTAGCTGGCAAACTTAATGGCTGCTGCTGTACAGCAAGCTCACTTCCAAATCATCAGTACCTCCCTGTACAAGTCAAGGAAAGAAACAGTGGGAGTCAAATGCAACAAAACCATTCAGATAGACTAAAAGAAGTTTGTTTTAAGTGACAACTTTTAAAAACTGTTCTGAGTCTCAGAGATTAAGACACTCAATTACTTTTTCACGTTTTTTAAAGTCAAGTTCAAATAACCAAACCATGTAAAGGAAACACAGAAGGTTAAAACTACACAAATAGAATACAGAAGGCTAAGTTACAGGGGCATTTACAGGTTTTAGTCAACTATAATGAAGATGCAAGTCTTATCTTGGTTAAAATAAAGTGCTTCAAGCCTAGAAACTCACAGCAGAGGTGTTTCAGCTTTTTAGGCAGCAGAAATTTAACATGCTCAATTTTACGTCAGTGAAGATCTGTCTGTTCAAGACCTTTTACATCACAGTGTGACATAGGAGTGAGAGGATGGTGTTATCGATTATCTCAAGAGTCCATTTTCCTATTGCTTTATCATGGGAGAGTTACACACAAAAGCATCTGAAATTCTGCTGTGCAGAAGTTCTGGTATCTTGTAATTTGATGTACAAGATGGGATCCAAAAGAAGTCTCGTGGCAGTCAAAAGACCTTGGCTTGTCCCTCCACCAATTCCCACCCCTCAAAATCCCACAAATGGACCAGATTTTAAATAGGTTCTGAATTAAAAAAGAGATAGAACATCATCCCAGAATATTTTAACACAAATCAAAATAAGAATTGTATTATGAAGTGCCTGCAAGATGTGTATCATAAACCGACACAGCTCCTTATAAAAGATAATTTATTTCATCCACCACCGTCCCAAGAAAGGCAGAAAAGGATAATGCCATACCAAGACGTGCCACTGGAGGGGGTGTGGTACTAACTCACAGAAAAACGACAGACGATCTTCCTCCACTGAGCTTGCGACCTGCTCACTTCAGTAGGCGATGGAGTGCTGCCCAGATACAGAGCAGCACTGCGCTCTCCTGACAGCTTCACTCCCCTCCATACAGTACACACAATTTTATCCGCACTTTCTTGACAGATCAACAAGATCAGAGGATTCTCAGGTTGGAGAATTTCTTAACATCGAACAGTTATCAAAACATACTGATTAATGTAATTGACCTGACTTTCCAAAGCTGCCTGAAAAACTTCTGTGTAAACAACGATTAACTCTTACCTACTAATTGCTCAGCTGCTTTAACAGGGAACTGACAAAGAAAAGTCACGAGTATTCTTTCTTGTTAGTATTTCTTTTAGTAGACAGCTTATTTTTTTCTAATTTTTTCAACTGGTCTCAGTTTTATTGGTTAGGACAAAGACTGGGTAGACTAAGAACATGAAAAATAAGCACTGAGATTTTACTAAAGACATGAGCATTCTCCTTTCCCACTTATGAAAATATGTTTTAATAATGAACTTATTTACTTTGAGAGAACTTTTCTCTACCACTGAAATGAAGCTTCCTAAAGGCAAGACTAGCAGTGTTTACTGTGGTGCAATAAGACTTTTTTTTCTTGGTAAAAGTACAGGAGGAAAGTTGTGAGTAATTCTTTACTAGCCAGATGTGTCAATCAGTTGGACTAATCACAACTCTAAGCTTATACTGGCATCTGGAATCTATTGATAAGGTTTAGTATGGTAATCACTGTGCCCACAGCTAGCCTGAATTACAACCATGACTTCTTTAATAATGCCCCTTTCATTTGCGAATCATTTGTTTTTCCAGCTACAAGCAGGAGTTTGAAAGAATTTTTGGCATTTGTGTAATCCAGGTTTGTCCAAAAGCTCAGAGCCTCTGCCAAGCAACTACTGGCAGCAGGCAAAGCTGCGGCCCTGCTACTTTTGATGGATTTGATGCGGTTCCCTCACTGCTGGCAAGGTGTTTGTGAGCAGGACCCAGAAACTCATCCCCCGTGGCGGTCTGCAGCACATTTATCTGTCCAATGCCAGTGCATGCAGCTTTCCTTCAGGAACTGGAAAAGTGGGGGAGATGGGCAAAGTCCAAAGGTGCAGAAAGGGAAGCACTGAACATGACACTCTTGATGACATTATGAAATCTGTAACAGGAGAGCTGCTGCCAGGGTAACGGTATCTGTGGGCGTTTGTTAGGAGTTTGTGAAAGGGACCTAGTGCTTCTAACAGTTGTTCTTCTGTTGGTGTTCAAACATCATGCAATACTCTAAATAAACTAATACATTAAAAAAAAGAAAATTAACAGTCTTAGTTAAACAGTGTGTCCAGAGTTGTTTTAACAGATTTTTGCAAGGTAATGTATTCCTTTTACAATTATCTGTAGACACACCACCATCACACAATAAAAATCACTCACTCTGTCAGGTATTGTATTGCCTATTTCCAGGTATAAGCTAATCTTAAAAAAGGAGAAATTTATTTGTTCTTACCTTATCACCTTTCATGCTATTGCAAAAGCAGGGACTTTTACCTTTGCATACACAGCTCTGAAAAACAAAAAGACAACTTCAGAATAAAATTGTTTTTATGAATTGTGTTGTTTGGTGAGGGGCAAATGAGATGTCAGTGGTTTTAGTAAGGTAATTATTTCACAGATAATACAACTTTTAAGAAAATGTTTGTGAAGAGTGGCAATCTCAACAGCAAAAGAGAGCTCATTATTCCTCTGTATTGTCTTTTGAGACAGATAAGGGCTCCAGTTTAATTTTATAGTTGGGGTAAAGGCCAAGAAGCCATGCTTAACACCAGCAGGGTTATAATACCGGTACGAAGTATAAAACTCAAGAGTTTGGGCTCACAGCATTAAACATTGATGATTCTTTAAAAAACTGACTACAGAAACAAACACATATACTGATACTGGTTTAGGTTACAATGATATTCTTTTTATTTTAATCTATTAACCAACAGTATTCTGACTTATTGTAGCTGTGTTCACCTCCTGACCCTGACTCATGGTACCTAACCCAATTACAAAGGATTCTCAACTTTGTTGTTTCTTAATTCTGGAGCTTTCCTGAGCCAAGTTGTGTGACAGCGAGTGCCCTCACATAGAGATGCCTCACTCCTGCAGCAAGCCCTGGGCATCACGTCCGTGTCTTCAGGTGAGCCTGGAATTCAAAGCCCTCCTTGGAGGACTGAGTGTTGAGTCTGTGATCTCTAGTGCCTGACTATGGCACAGCTATCTGGGAGCAACTACAGTTTGGGAAAACTCAATGATTATTCAAGTATGAAGAGATATTGAGTTTTTTACTATTCACACTTAAGAGAAACAAACAAACAAAAAACCAAACAAGGATATTCAGTATGTAACTGGATAGACAGCATGGCTACATAAGCTAGCTCACGTACTAGGTAGTGGTGGGAGCAGAGGGGTCAGCAGAGCTGCAAAGCACATCTAAGACCCTGTCTGAACATGAGAACACGTAACCCTTCTGTGCCACGTTCCTGCTACAGCTGTCCTGCACTCAGCACCTGAGCTGGCCCAGTCTGGTTGGGATAACTCTGCAAAGGACTCTCCTACGCTCATGCACACATATCCTATTTCAGTGGAGAAGAAAACGATAATCCTTAGTTAAGACAAACATTATACATACTAAAATATCATTGAGGTTATTGAATCCACTTATTTCATACAGATGTGGAGTAAACTGCATTTATTGTCCTTCTTTGTACACCTAAATCCTTTCATTTGTTTTTGAAGCACTTGCTGAATGACTTTTTCAATTGGACAGCTGTAGAAAGAGGGCTTTTTTCAGTTTATCCTCCCACTTTAGTACATGACCATATACTATGGTATAGTTACAGACAATGAGAAAGGGACAAATATCACATATTGGTTATGAAGTACTTTTCTAAACTGCATAAAATTCAGAAAAGAAGGAAGAACTATATTTTTTCTTACAAGATGAATGTCTTTAAGATGGCATGATATGAAATTTCTATTTAGATCTTGAAGACAGAATTAATTAACCCCTACAGCTGGTCATAATAGAACAGCACCACTGTTCCGAAATTGTAACTTTTCCAGTGGTGTTCTCAAAAAACATAAAACAAAAGACAGAGGAAAAAAATGTTCTCCATTACATTTTAAAATGATAATGTCAGATTGTTATGAAATTTAAATTTTCCTGTAGCAATCTGTTCAGGTAAAACATTCTACAGAATTGAAAAGCATCTTCTCACAAGCTAGGACCAATTTCTTCTATCTTTATCATCCAAAACTGAGGTATGTGGTATCAGCTAGCTGCCTTAATTTCTTACACAGTTCATGGTGTTTTTCTCCTTCCATTGACTACAAAAGCAAACTTCACTTCTAGTTTGGAACAACCCATCCAGTCTCTTTAGGTGCCTTTTTTAGGATGGAGGAAAGATGCTGCAAGTACTTGCTCTTCTCTATGGACTAGGCAATTGTTGACAGTAGCTGCCTGTCTTTTAGGTGGCTGAAGTTTAGTGAGCCGACGCCATCTATTAACTTAGAAATAGATGTAGGGGGTATTCCTCAAGTGAACAGCTACTTACGCATTCGTTTACAAAATAAAACAGAAATTAGGATCAGTTGGTCACGAAAAGCACATCTCCAAAGAAACTATTGTGTCCGCCTGTGTTTTATAGACAGATCAGTAGGCGATTACTTGATGTTTCAAGCTAGATTTTTAAAGAGTTGCAAACATTAAATACTTCATTCTTTGGCATATTTAAAGAAGACTCTTTCTTCCCCTGATCTGACATCTGGAATTCATGTGGTACTGCATCAGAAATTTAGAAAACAAAGGTGTCATGTAAAACAAACTATTTGACTATGCTACCTTTATCGTTTTTTTAATCAATATGACTATATCACCAGAGACACAAGAATAAACAC
>Ga0065711_1011457_pt1 | contig 11845 bp, 15 predicted proteins | sample Hoacrofraction12_FD_59098 | JGI IMG/M metagenome (GOLD analysis project Ga0065711, IMG submission 59098) | Hoatzin crop microbial communities from Cojedes, Venezuela - Epithelial fraction 12 v2 (version 2) | ecosystem: Host-associated > Birds > Digestive system > Esophagus > Crop | place... | reverse complement strand
TTTGTGCAGGGGCAGGAGCATCCGTGGAGCTGGGATGATCGTCGTGACCTTAGCAGGTGAAGTCCGCAGAGTACAAGTGCGTTCGTGGGGTGCAGAAGCTTGAAAACAAGAGAGCTGTGATCCCCGTCACACTTGTACATAGGGAAATCCAGGATTTTGAAATATTTCAGGTAGCTCCAGGTTTGGAGGGGAGGGATGCTTTTTTTCCTGAGCGTTGCTGTTTCCGCCTTTGCAATCACTCGAGCTCAGCTGGAAGCTATGGACATTTTTCCGACGCAGATGGAGAACGAGGACATCCAGGCTCCGCAAGTTTGCGGGGTAGCTGAAATCATCACTTTCCAAATTGGCCAGCAATAACAACCCCCAGCACAAGGGACTTTTTAGTGTCAGGAGCCACTTCACGGGCACGCATACCGCTCATGGTACGCAAGTCACTTCACAGTGGTCTACTCATGGTGGGTGGTGGCACCCGCTCCTGACTCAACTTGTGCCCAGACTCTCACGGGAACTCTGGAGTAAGTGGTCTGGCTGTTACTTTCGTAGCACTTTAAGTAATAGGAACAATTCGCTCTGCTCCAGCTCCTCAGCTTGTGACGTGGCCGTCTGCCCAGAGACAACGTTTCTGCTGGGTGAGGAGGTGTTTTGGATGGCGAGCTTTCTCGGGTAAGACTTGTCTTTCTCAGGTGTTTAGGAGACATGCAGAGCACACTGGAAACTTTAGTAAGCACTGCAGTAAATCCTCAGAGGATCTGATTTTATTCCAGGACAAAATCTGGGGCACAGCTCTGGAGTGGAATGGAAAGAATTCCCCCCTCGGAGGCAAAGCTGCAGTGTTTCGCCGTGTCACCCCCTCCTGAGGCGAAACAGCAGCTTTCCTCTTGCCGGAGAGGTGCGGGGCGGAAGGCGTGCGGGCAACGGTTTCCTTCGCAGACCCATTAATCTGCGCGCCCGCTGGAGAGCGACGATCGCCGCGTCACTTTACAGGCTGCTCATGCGAAATTTCGTGCTGCTGAATGTAAACCTCCTCCCTGGGTGACATCACGGCTGTCTCTGTAGTTACCAGGCAGATATAGCCTGGGCAGGAAGCCTATACGCTCCGCTCTGCCCTGCCTGCAGCTCAGCCACAGCCTGCCTGGCTCGGCATTGGGGTTGCGGCCATCCTCATCCTTCATCCCAGTGTTTCCCGAGGCGGCTGGTACTAAAGATGCTTGAGGAACAAACCTACATATGGCAAATCATTTTATTTATGGCAGCGGGGTAAGCGTCTTATAGCTTTCTGACCGAAAATCAGACAAACTTTCCCTTTGCCTGACAGCTGGTTGTCTCTTCGTCCCATCGAAGTCAACAGCGACAGCAAGAGGAGGACGAGGAATATCCAAGTTCCCCAGGACAGGCAACTCCACTGCGCTTTCTGATTCATCGGTTATTCTGAAGCTTTGAATATTCCAGCTAAAATATTAAAAAATAAAAAAAGAAATGGGGGACAGAATAGTGAAATTGGGAATATTTATTTTTGAAAGAATCGAGACACCTAAATATTGAGTTTTCGTGGTATTTGAAATAGAATCAAAGGGCTCTCTCCAACTAAATGTTTCTCCGAATGGAAAAAAAAAATATAAGCATTTGACAACTACCAAAACAAGGCACTTCAAATTTGAAAACACTTGGGAAAAGGGAATTCAAGAGGCGTTTGTGAAGCGTTTCAGCGCTTCTGAACCCGTGCAGCAGGGAGGGTTAGCCGGGCTCCTAACGAAAGGAAGCCTGAGCAATCTCCCCACTCACCCGTCTGCTTTAACTCCCCTCTCCTTGACCGACGCCAGCCAAACAGCCTCTAAAAGGCCAGACGTCCCAATCATAATGAAATTTCTACAGATTTTGGAAAAATCAGCAGCTGGGTGGAGGGGAGAGACGCAGATTAGCCCCCCACCAAGGAAGAGACGGGCGAGGCTCTGACGCTACGCCTTCCGCTCGGCGGCCAGCGCTAATCAGCACCAGCGCAGCCCCAGCCTAATCTTCGCCTGTCGGAGAAGACACAGTGGGAGGAATGTGATGAGTTAGGGGACAAGGAACACGAGCTCACAGGAAACCAGGCTTTATTAATTTTGCTGTCCGCAGAATGTCTGGTAAAGGAGAAAGGGAGAAAAAAAAAAAAAAGCAATCACCGTGCAATGCTGTTGCAGGACACCCCTTGCACCCTCTGCTGAAGAATTTGCCGCTGGGTGCCGGGGCAGGAGAGGACCAGGGCAAAGATGCAGCCACGAGCCGGACTCGCACGCTGGGATGGGTGGCTCTTTGGTCACCCCTCTGGGGCTGGCCCCCTCCTGCTCCCACGTCCTGGTGCTCTGCGCTCGCTTACGTTCTGCTCTTCTGTTTCTGTTTATTTGTCCTCCGTTGTGTCATTGTCTTCACCAGAAACTTGGAAAGCTTGCTGGCTTGTGTTGCCTTGCCATCTGGCGGCTAGCTAATGATTACAGTAGCAAACAAAACCCAAACATTTTTAAAATAGGCTTGATGAAAGTTCATTTTCATGAAGAGGATAATGGGATGGGAAATGGGAGAGGCAAACGTGTCTGAATCCCTGTCTCCTCTCAAGCTGATGAGGAACTGTCACCAGGGCTCTTCAGATAGGGAGCTGTCACCAGGGCTCTTCAGACAAGTGCCCGATAGTTTTGTGTCTCAAAAGTCCTGATGGAAGGGGATGGGGAAACTGAGGCACGGGGTCATTTACTGTGCCTGTGGCAGAGCTACAAGTCCTGATTCCCAGAAAATGTCTGCATTGTGCAGGAGGGGAACCAGCCAAGGCAAGGTGGCTCTGAGGACAAAGAATCTTCTTCCAGATACTTTAAATCTTGACTCCACTGAAGACAGCGGCAGCAGTGCCAATCCTCCTGGAGGGATCACACTTGTGAGAATTGGCCAGTGAAAAATGGATTCTGGCTTAAATGAAGCGATCTTATCTTTGGCCTCTTTTCCTCCCCCTGAGGGGACAAATGAATGACCGTAGCTGCCTGGCTTAGCTGCTATTTCCCTGGGTGGTTACGGGTGGTTGGGCCCTATGAATCAAAGTGTCGCAGCAGGAGCCAGGAAATGCGGCAGGATGGAGAACAGGAGCTGAAACCACTCTACCACGAAGGGTCCAGGCAAAGCAAAGCCCAAAAAGACCTTACCTGGCTTTGGACAGGGACTTAGGGATGCTATTTTAGCAGCTTCCCAGGCCCTCAGATTTCCAATTCATATTTATGAGGCCGTTTTTTGAGGGCTCAGCCATAGAAGCTGAGGTTTCGCAGCTGCCACCTTCCTTCATTGCCCTTCTACTTCAGTGGCAAAGGGTAAACACGAGCAAGATGAAGGACTTTGCTGAGGGAGGTCGGAGACAGCGGTGTGGGGACGTGAGAGGACGTGATGGAGCAGAGAATCCAGGTGGATTGAGACTGCTCAACATATAGGAGAAAGATGTCCACTTTCTTCCTTCCTGAAATAAACTTAGCTGATACTTCAGCCACTCCCCACGTGTGAGACCTGCAGACAGTTTCTCTGGGAAAGGACTGCTGGAGGGAGGCTCTGCTGGTTTGCTCCATCCTTTCCCAGCAAAAGGCCGCCCTTGACACAAGCCAGCTCTCTGCCCCTAGCATCCCTCGCTATCTTCAGTATTACACAGCCCTTGTTGCCATAGCATCTGAGCACAGTTATCTCTGCAATGACTTTGTGTAATGGAGCCATGCTATTATCTCTCTTTTGCAGATGGGGAACCAAAACACTTTAAAAATGAAGGACAGGTCTGCAAAGTAGACTCTCAAAGCTGCACGTTGGTATGTAATTCCCACTGCTGTTTCCTGGGGCCAGAGGGTTTTGTAAGTCCCGCTAGGATCCCTTTACATCTATAGGTACAGAAATCTTTTTTCCAGTTGACTTGCTGCAAGTCGAGGAGCTGCCTCCACGGAGCGCTCGGTCACCAGCTGAATCAGCGGCTCACCCTCCTCTTTCAGCTCCTGGAGCTTCTATAGAGCCTCTCTGATCCCAGGAAATGAGTTGAGTTTTCCAAATGAGGTATGCCTGGTCCATGGATAAAGAAGGCACTGATAGCCAGTCCAATTTCTTCTTTGTTTTCTTATGCCTCATAATTTCTCCTTGTTTCTGGTTGTTTCCAAGATGTTTGTTCCCAAATTCTTGAGAGGTAGCTGGTCTGAAAGCTGCTGTAAAAATGTGGGTGCTTCCTGCACCTGCACCTTCAAGCTGCCTGGATCTTAAGTGTGCTCAGAGAGGAGGATTAGCCCCTCACCTTTCCCTGCATTGGTTGTATCCCTGTTATATCCCAGCTTCTCAAGGAACGTGTACCAGGGACTCCAAATTCATCACAAAAGAAGGTCTGAACCTTGCACCCAGTGGAGTCTACAGTGGGTTTTATTGACTTCAGCACCATCAGGAGATCAATTCATAAATATACATAGCACTTGCCATGCAGGGATCACCAACTCTCTTTATCATCCCCTTCAGACCTGGGCTGCCTCGGGCCCTGAGTCATTATCTGATCCTTGGAAGCTGGGATATCTTGGTACCTCAAAGATCAAAAGGAAATTTTGCACGGTTCAGAGAGAAGAGTTCTGGGGCTGCTGGATGTGCTTACTTGGAGTGGATTCCTCTTCCTGTAGGAGTCAGAGGGAGCTTTGTCACTGTGACCAAAACCTGTGCTAGAAAGCTTCGCCACGTTAACCGTAGCGACACAACTAAAGGGACCATCCCTACCGTGTACAGAAACAGCTGTATAAGAGTGTTTATAGCCCGTGTAGCTCCAGAGTTTTCCTTCACCCTGAGCATTTTACCAGCGCAGGAGTGTTCACGTACCCCGCACCACCCCTAGCACAGACGGAGCTGCTCCAGCTACGCGTTGTAGCTGTGCAATAAAACCACCACATGAGCAAAGCCAGCTGCACCTGTAAAAGTACATTTTTTTGTCGCTGCAGCCACCCCAGCACCGTAACGCTGCCGGCAGAGCGCTGTCAGGCAGGAATCACGCTGCTTCACGAGCATCAGCAGCGCTGCGCTTACCAAAGCCTGCAGTTAGACCTGACCTCCTCTTGATCTGGGAAGTGAAACCAGTTAGTTCTGCCGATGTGAGCAGGAGCCGATATGGACAAGTGACAATACGTCATCCAGCACTGCCGAGACGTGAATTCTGCAGCACTTTTCATGGGTGCAGGAGAAGGAGACAGAGAATTCCTGCCCTTCTGCTGTTCCAGTTTGAGCACTGGGTATAAGTGTGTTCACACTGGGATTTTTTGCCAGTTTAGAGATTAAGTCACACCATTAGCATGGTAGCTCAGCAGAACTTCTCTCACGCGGACACGTCCTGGAGCCCTTCCTCATGGCTTGAGCAGCTTCCCACTGGGTGTCACTCCAGCAAAACTTGGCCTCGGAGTTCCTGGAGGGAGATGGTCATCCAAGGGCTCCGCTGCGGAAACGCCACCTCCCCTTCGGGAATGGTCTGATGTTTAGGAATGGGGCAGGATTACAGGAGCACAGGGTTTACAAGTGCCTGTTGCACCGGGACCTTCGCTGAACTTCCTTCATCAATCTCCATCAATCCTCCCTTTCGTACGACCCAATTTGGTCTCTAAAACAGCTCCCTTCCTCTTTTTCGCTCCCCTCTCTTGCTGCCCCCAACACACCATGCACGTTTCCTTTTCCTTAAGCAAACAATTTTCAGATTTAAAAGTGAATTCTCAGTGCAGGCTGGAAAAAGACAATGCGGCCTCGCTCCTTATCTCCTGCTATCTGCTGCTGCTTGTACTCACAACAAGCTGTGAGCCTAGATTGGGTTTACAGTAGATTTCAAGTGTTTATGAGCCACAGGAGGGAGAGAGAGGAGGGGAAATCTGGTAGGCAAGATAAGTCCAGGAAATAGGGCTAGTGACTGGAGCGGAGTCAACAAGTTGAGCGAGCAACCGGACACCTCTAAAGACCCAAGGATGTGTGACTCAGTGTCACGACTTCGGGTCCCACAGCAAACAGGAGTGCTTAGAGGGGATTCACTTGTAATTGTTCGGGAGGGGTTCGTGCCTGAGATGGAAAAGGGAAACATCTTGATCTCTTTAGAGACTTGGAATATTCTCCAATTAGGAGCCCAAGTTTAAGCTCCTGAATCCATAGGCAGGCTCCTAAAATAAACTGCTTGATTTTCAAGGATTGCAGAGCACATGCCGGCTTCAACAGCAGCTCACGGGTCAGTCTATCACGCTACAGGGTTTTATAATGTGTTGTGTAAATCTAGAAGCTCTCTGGGGCCCGGAGCATCATCTGGTCTTTGTTCATATGCCACCTAGAGCAATGTGGCTTAGTACCAGCAGGACGAGGTAGTAGCTGTTCACATGGTCACTAGGATATTTTTATAATCACCTTTTATCCCCATGTGGACAAGGTATGTGATAGTAACTGGAAAAGTGTGTAGGCTTCGTCTGTGACGTATTTCAAAGACAAAAATATCTGGGCTAGTTGTATCGGAGAACAGTAATTCACACTGTTCTAGACAGCTCAAAAAACTGTCTCTAAGCGTGGCTACGGAATGAAAAAGTGATGTTGTATACTCTTCCTCTGAAAACCCAAATGAAAGAAGACTGCATGCTCTGAGGGCTGCTTCTAAACTGGGAAAATTTTGCAAACCACATCCTTCAGGAGAGATGGTCTGGTTTTACCCTAAAATCCATCATTTATGACATACCTTTTGTATCTTAGATACTGAGCAGAAAGAGAGCCTTATGAAGACCACAGTGACATTGATGTCTGGCAGCCATCAGCTGCAGAAGCCTGGACCACCACAGATTTTGTACTGGTTTCGCTAACTGAGTTAACATTACTCTCATTTGTTTCTTGGTTTGTTTGTTTTCTCAGATACTGGTACAGCCTTTCGTTTGGATGCAGTTATTCTGTAGAAGCTCCTTTGAATCCCTGTTTCATCCCCTTCACACTGCTGTCGTCTGAGGGAAATCTGCATTCCTCCTACCTCCTTTCCTTGCATACGGAACATTACTTTCTTCTTGGCCGAGACAATCTCTTTGGCCCGTAAAATGCTGGTTAAAATAAAGTCTTCTGAGCTCAGTATTTTCTGTTGTCTCTATTCCAGCAGGGAAGTCCCGGAGGCCCTGTCAGCGAACAGGGATATGCCCTGACATTGAGCCATTTCATGATACAGCAAATGCTCCCAGCAAGCACTTTGTAATATTAACCAGGAAGATTTCCCAAATCATCGCTCCTTTCCAGATGGGAATAGTTATTCTCGCATAAAGCACCTTTATAACCAAAAAGACTGCAGCCTCCTCGGGAGGAGCGGGCACTGAAATGCTTTAATTTGACTGGTATAGTCCGAGCTGTCTGATGATAGTGCGTAGACAAGGCCCCAGGTATAAGAGCTCTTCAAGGGAAAGCCTTTTGTGGAAAGGGCTGTAAAACACCGTTTTACAGTGTTGTTCTAAATTTCCTTTTTATTTTATGGTTCATCAAATTTGAAAAGAAACCTTCTCTGCAGAGAGGTGGAATAGGAAACATGCTTCCATGTCAAAACTCTTGGAATCACGTCAAGCTCCTGTTTTAGCCATTTATTTTTCTTTAATTCGCTTCGGGTTTGGGGTTTTTTTTTTTCCTTTTTCATGCATTCAGCTGTTTATGTTGCCTTTCGGTGGAGCCGACTTCCTTCTCGCTCTCTTCCCTCCTGCTCACCTCCTTTACCGTCCACATTAGCCCAAATACCAGGTGAGAGTTTTTCATGAAATTAACCTCTGGAAATAAATAATTGACATGTTTGCTTGCTTGTTCATTTTTCTGTAGACACCAGATGAAATGGAGCCCCTTTAGAGCTCCAGATGTGTCTTCACAGGCTGCCTGGTCAATCCCGAGCAGCAGCTACNCAAGGACCTCAAGCCAAAAANGGCCNGGGAGGCTCTAAGGGAGCTGCAGATCCCCATCAGCACGGCNCAAGGCTTTAGGGTCTTGNCTAAAGAAAGCAAAGAAGAAACCCCAAAGCGAGNAGACGCGAAGGGGTCAAGCTGTGGAGCTGGGCTGGTATGGGGAGGGGGAGCTGTGCAGGAGACAAGGGCACCCTCGAGTTTTCTATTTCAAAAAAAGGTGTTGAACTTCTCTTCTAGGAGCAGCTCCTCACGTAAAATCGATGAGGAAAAAGCAAAGCAACAGGGAATCTTGCAGTGGACTTGGGGTCACCACTACTTCTCTTTTCTTAAGAGGCAAAACTCTGCCAGAGGAAGAGGCTCGCTTTTGATTTCTTTTACTTTTTTCTTCTGTTTTTCCAGTTAGCATCAGCTAGGCAGGTGTTTGTGCGGGTGTGTGAAAGCGAAAGAGAGCGGTAGGGGCTCATTCAGGATGATAAATATTGGCATTATTTACTTAAAGTGGTGCAGTAGGCATACAGGGCAAAAAAGGGTGCGGAAGTGGGGGGCAAAAGAGGGAGCAAGACAGAGGTGGGAGTACAGGGCTTGGGGGAGGAATGTGCTAGGTGCTACGGCCACCATGGCAGCTGAGGGGAGCAGCACGGCGGCCATTTTACTGCCCCTCGTGGAGAGGTGTGAAGTGCTCCACGCTTCCCATTGGTTGCCTGTGTCCCTTGACCCGCCCTCTGGGGGAAAACAGCCAATCACAGGGGGCTATTTTCCCCTGACTGACGGAGACTGCCAGGGCGGGGTTCGCCTCACGACACAGCCCGCCATTTTGTGTGGCGTGGGGAGGGCTGCAAGGCTCCCTTCTCATGGCCCCATTTCCTCTCCTCTTGCCCCTCCAAGGGCCTCAGGGTCCCCACAACACAGACCCCTCTCCCCTGAAGGGCCATGCCCCCCCCAGAAGGTCCCTTTGCCCCTCAGAGAGCTTGAAGACCCCCGAGGGACATGAAGGAAAGGAGGCTCCAGGCACACCCCGGTGAGGAGGCATTCACCTCAGGAGTCCCTACTGCAAAGGGGACCTCAGCGTGACTCGTCATCACTCAGGGACCTCAAGAGTGGGTGGCAGCCCTGTCACCGGTGGCCACAGTTGCTCAGGTAAGCCTCTGCGCTTGAAGCTGCAAATTGTGGCATGGCCGACAGGCGTTTTGTCACCAAACAAACATTGAAAGGGCTGAACGCATAAATCCCAGTAAAAAAGGTGTCACCAGGGACATATCTACAATACTTAGGTTCCAGGAGAGCGGAGGTTCCAAGTAAAGGCTGCTGGGGATCACCCAGGAGGATCAGAGCTTGCATGGCATAAAGGCTTTGCAATGATTTCTGACCCCCCTCTTGCCACCAAGATGCTTTTGCGGGTCCTAAGCCCTTACTACCCTGTCTTTAAACTTTCCTTCCTGCCCTTTTGTCTGCTAAACTGTATTTGGGTCAGGAAATGTCTTTCACTGGAACATTTATATTGTGCTTAACCTAACCTGCAGGAGGATATCTGGAAAGTCTGGTAAGAAAAATAAAGAAAAATAAAAACATGAACTGAAGAACACACGAGCCCAGCCACAAACCAAAATTCATTTAAAAGGAGGGTTACATGACATCCTATGGACAGTAAATAATTTCCTCGGATGTTTATAAACAATGGGCAGTGGAAACTCCAATGTTTTGTAAACTATCATGTCTTTAAAAACAAAAACAAAACCCACACTTTTTTTAACTTCACTAGAAACACTAGTCAAAATAAATAGTCCAAACGGTAACATGGCCTCAAATCCAGACAGTTCAGCAAAAGTGAAAGGTTCTTGTTCCCATTAAGCAGAATTTATAATTGCTGGGACATACATGAACCTTCAACTAACATTCTTTTTTCAAGAGTAATATAGACTCTAACAATAATGGCAATTCATTTTTTCATACCCCCTCATTTTATCTTTGTAACTAAAGCTTTTCTTTTGTTATGATAATGATTTTATCAATAATTTATGATTATTTATTTTAATATACTAATCACATCCATCATTAATATTAGACCAGGGTGAAACATATTCTGTTTCAAAGGTGTTTTTCATGGTAGAGAGTGATTTAGCAAAGCTAAAATGTTTTTCCAGAAAAAAAATTTATAGCAGTTTTGCTGATTTTCAGTGGAATTTAGCGAAGTGCTTTTGTTACATTGACTAATGAAAATGAAACAACCTATCTTCACTGGAATGGGTCTTTCTGATTTCTCTGAATTAAACCTTTTTGAGAGGATAATTTCAGTTTTCCTTGAAATAAGCGTTACGGAAATTTCTTTTCATGCTAAAATTCTGAATTTGCCCTTCTTGTCAATTCTAAATGAAAATAAGTTTAACAGGTAGGCATTTTCAATAGAAATAATATTTTAATTTCAGCAATATGGTACTATTATGACTAATGAAAATTAAATTTAATGGCTCTGTAGAGTTCCAGCCATGCACAAGTACCTATTGTGTTAGATGTTGCTTAAAGATAGCACAGCCACAGAGGGGTTCATATCTCATCCAAAAACTCCCCAGCAGTACACCAGATGAAAAATCAGATGAACATTTCTCCATAGCAGTTTTCAGTTTCAGTCTTTCTTTCTTGAGGGGGAAATTTATGAGGCTATTTTTATTCAATTTCTTGGACCTATCTGTGAGATGTGTTTGTACGAGCTAAAGCAAGTTCAAAGTCACAGTCCCTGCTTCGGGAACAGAAAGTGAGAAGGTGTGTTGAAGTCCTTCATGCCTGTGAGATTTTGCCTCATGGTCACAGATGGGTCTTCAAACTTTCTCCCTCCCAAACAGACAAATTTGGCTGCCATGGTGGCTGATTTCACCAGGCTACTGGGACAGAGTCTCACCCCAGGCTTTGGCTGGCCTTCTGGACCATGGGCCCAGGTTACAAAGTGCCTTCAAATTTTGGACAAAGACCGTGAGAGGAGCAGGGGGAAAAAAGTTATTGTCATTATTTTCCCATAGCATGTGGAAATGATGATGGCCAGTTAAAAATCACCACATTTTCCTCCCAGCAAAGAGAAACCAAAGCACAGAAGTGTGTGTGTGTGGTTATATGTCAAGCACTGGAACTCCTTTTGACTTCACATACTTTCTCCTTATTTCTAATTAACATGTTGAGGAATTTTAAAATGTAATAAACATTATTTCTAAACAACCAGAAAGTAAAGCTTGCTTATTTCTGGTTCGATGTAAACATTTATAGCACAGCTCCATCCTTAAACAGTTAATCTTATAGTGACCTATTAAAATAAAATGAATTGTGTTATAATTCATCCTAAAGCAACCTCAGGGTTAGTGTATCAGGTAACTCCTGCTCTTGCAGTCCTCATGACGTTTTTAATCAAATTCAGCTGTAATTGCTGGAGCATACACATGCCTCTTTTGATACTCTGCCTACATTTGGGACTCATATGAGTCTGTTTTCTCTTAACGTCTCTAATAAATAGAAAACATGAAAAGAGCACATTTTGCAGGACTCTGAGCTTTTCCACCGTTTCATTTGTTCTAGCAATTGTCTGACAGGCTTATGAGAATCGAGCACTTGTCAGGTTCCCCCCGCCTTGGATAAAATTCTTTGTGGGTTTTAGGTCACTGTTTGTGTTGCTAGCACCCTGTTAAAGGGGGCATAGGCACAGGCAAGAGCAGCTGCCACAGGAGCGAACTGGAAGTGCCTATGTGCAGCAGGGAGAGATTTCATAGGCATCTTTAAAAAACCACTGCCAGTGACGAATGGTGAAATGTTGCTTACATACAAGTCACCTACGGTTTGTTGATGAAAACTTGAAATGTCATGTCTGCGTTGGAGCTGTTTGTGTAAACAAAACTTCTGTAACTTTCTCTGCTCAGGAGTGGGGAGGGAAGGAGTGGATTTTTTTTTTTTTTTTTTTTTTTTTTTTT
>Ga0065711_1048368_pt1 | contig 11846 bp, 17 predicted proteins | sample Hoacrofraction12_FD_59098 | JGI IMG/M metagenome (GOLD analysis project Ga0065711, IMG submission 59098) | Hoatzin crop microbial communities from Cojedes, Venezuela - Epithelial fraction 12 v2 (version 2) | ecosystem: Host-associated > Birds > Digestive system > Esophagus > Crop | place... | reverse complement strand
CTGGAGATATTCCAGCCCCGCCTGGCCGCGGTGCTGTGCCCCCTGCTCTGGGTGACCCTGCTTGGGCAGGGGGTTGGGCTGGGTGACCCACAGAGGGCCCTGCTAACCACCACCATGCTGGGACTCTGCGATTGAGCGTGGCTCCTGGCATGCGGTGTTGCACGACGACCCTCGGCGAGGCCCCGGCAGCAGCCCGGGCGCTGCTGAGTTTATGGGCGTGAGGGATTTTCGTTTTTCATACCCAGACCCCAAGAGAAAACCCAGTGCTGGGGCCGAGCCCGGGTTTCCTCACCCCGTGACGCTGCCAGCCCCCGTGGGGAGAAGCGGCTCCAGCTGAGGCTGCGGCAGGCTCCGATTTTCGAAAGAGCAACTCAACCTTCCCCGCAGAGCCTGAGCTGGGACAGGCGCAGGGCACCGTCCTGCCAGCACCCCAGCAGGATCCTGCCCCAAGCCACGGCGCTGCGGAGAGGGCTGCAAGGCTGGGGGAAGATCACAGCGCTGGGCAGAGGGTTCCAGTACTGGGGAGAAGGTTCCAGTATTGGGGAGAGGGTTGCAGTGCTGGGGAGAGAGTTCCAGTACTGGGGAGAGGGTTGCAGTACTAGGGAGAGGGTTGGAGCACTGGGCAGAGGGTCCCAGCACTGGGCAGAGGGTTCCAGTACTGGGGAGAGGGTTGCAGCACTGGGGAGAGGGTTCCGGTACCGGGCAGAGGGTTCCAGTAGTGGGCAGAGGGTCCCAGTACTGGGGAGAGGGTCCCAGCTCTGGGCAGAGGGTCCCAGCACTAGGCAGAGGGTCCCAGCACTGGGGAGAGGGTCCCAGCACTGGGCAGAGGGTCCCAGCGCTGAGCAGAGGGTTCCAGTACTGGGCAGAGGGTCCCAGCGCTGGGCAGAGGGTCCCAACACTGGGCAGAGGGTCCCAGCGCTGGGTACAGGGTTGGACGCTGCACCGCTGCCCGTGGGTCCACGGGATCTCCCCCCCCGCCGGCTTTTCCCCGGCTGGGGATGCTCAGGCCGGGTTGCCCCAGCACCGTCCCTCTTCCTCCTCCTCCTCCTCCTCCTCCTCCTCCTCCCCGGCCCCAGCCCGGCATCCGGCTGCGGCTGCGGGAGATGCAGTGGTTCCAGCAGAGAGCAGTGGTAGGACACCGGCATCCCGCTGCCTCCCCCGAGCCCATCCTGGCCTTTCCAGCAAATTTTAGTTTCCCTGGAAAGAGAAAAGTGGAATTTGCCAAAAATTTTGGGCTTAATTAAAAAAAAAAACAACCCAGCCCATTTTTCCTGGTGGTGGAGGTGGGATGGGAGCGGACGGAGCTTGCAGCAAAGATTGACGGGCTGAATCGAGACGGGTAATAGCAAAGAAAATAAAACCCCCTGGTAATAGCAGGAAAAAAAAAAACCTTGTGAAAATAAATTATAAGTTTCTCTATTAAATTTTTCTGCCCCGCTGGAGCTGGACACCGGTCGCCTTTGATCCTCCCGGTCCCGTCCCGTTCCCAGCCCACGGGACGGGGTGAGGGGGACCTGGACGGTAATGGGCACTGACAGCTCGGAAAAGCCAGACGGACGCTTCGTTAATGAGCCCTAACGAGGCCGAGGGGCCCGGCGAGGCCCGTCGGCGGGTTCTGCTGAGCCGGCTGGGTTGGGAGCGCTGGGCTGCGGCCCCGGCGAGGCGCTGCCCTTGGCGAGCGGGCGGCTGCGAGAAGAGACGGGAGCTTCCTTTTTTGGCTTGTGTGCAGCCCGCGTTTTTCCAACGGGAGAGATTTAATAAAAGAAAATTTGACTGGAGATAGGGGTTGGCGAGCGGCGGGCTTGGGTGGCTGCTGCAACGGGGTGGGATGGGGAGCGGAGAGCAGCCCCAGCTTGCTAGGAGCTTGCAAAGGGCTTGCAACAGGTTGGGGACGGGTTTGCGCAAGGGAGGTTGTGATTGGCTTGAAATAGGCTTGCAAGCGGTTTGCTATCGGCTTGCAAGGGGCTTGCAAGGGGTTTCCAGTGGGCTTGCAATGGGTTTGCGATGGGCTTACAATGGGTTTGCAACAGACTTGCAACAGGCTTGCAATGGATTTGCAGTGGGCTTGAAAGGGACCTGCAAACGGTTTCCAGTGGGCTTGCAGTGGGTTTACAAGGGGTTTGCAATGGGCTTTCAGGGTTTCCAATGGTTTTGCAACAGGCTTGCAATGGGCTTGCAATGGGTTTGCAATAGACTTGCAATGGGGGGGCAATTAATTTGCGATGGGCTTGAAAGGGGCTTGCAAGTGGTTTCCAATGGGTTTGTGATGGGTTTGGTTTTGCAATGGGCTTGCAAGGGGTTTGCAATGGGTTTGGGTTTGCAAGGAGTTTGCAATGGACTTGCAATAGAATTGCAATAGGCTTGCAATGGGTTTGCAATAGGCTTGCAATGGGCATGCAATGGATTTGCAATGGGCTTGCAAGGGGTTTGCAATGGGTTTGTGAAGGGTAACGATTTGCAATGGGCTTGCAAGGGGTTTCCAGTGGGCTTACAATGGGTTTGCAAGGGGTTTGCAATGGATTTGCAAGGGGTTTGCAATGGGTTTGCAATGGGTTTGCAATAGGCTTGCAACAGGCATGCAATGGATTTGCAATGGGCTTACAATAGGATTGCAATGGGTTTACAATAGGCTTGCAACGGGCATGCAATGGATTTGCAATGAGCTTGAAAGGGCTTGCAAGGGGTTTCCAATGGGTTTGCAATGAGTTTGGGTTTGCAATGGACTTGCAAGGGGTTTGCAATGGGCTTGCAATGGGCTTGCAATAGGCTTGCAACAGACATGCAATGGATTTGCAATGGGCTTACAATAGGCTTGCAATGGGTTTGCAATAGGCTTGCAATGGGCATGCAATGGATTTGCAATGGGTTTGAAAGGGGCTTGCAAGGGGTTTGCATTGGGTTTGGGTTTGCAATGGGCTTGCAAGGGGTATGTAATGGGCTTCCAAGATTTCCAACGGTTTTGCAATGGGCTTGCAATGGGCGTGCAATGGGCTTGCAATGGGCTTACAATGAGCTTGCAATGGGCTTGCAGTGTCTTCTCCCCACACGGGCAGGCCAAGCTACGGGCACGTCTCAAGCAGCCAAAGCCCAGCTCCCGATCTTCGCTCCTCCTCACAGCAAGCGGGCGGGCCGCAGCCGGCGCCGAGGTCTCCCAGCGCCCCGTGACGCTCCCAGCGCTCCCAGGGCCGTCGCTCCCTGCAGCCCCGCCGGGGAGAGGTTTGGTTTCACGCCACTTCCTCGCTCTTTGCTCCGCTTTCCGCGATTGAAGGAAAAGCAGCTGCGAAACCGGGAGATGAAAGGGTCGGATGAAGCCGAGGGAGGGTGGAAAAACCCCGCGACGCGGTGGGGAAGGACCCCGAAGGTGCGATGGCTGCGTGGGGCTGCGGCTGGTGACGCACAGGGAGGCGGGACGGCAAGATGAAGGAAGCCCTGGAGCCTCCGAGTAACTGGAACCAGAAGGAAATGGAATCCGTGCGAGGAAATTCAGCCCGGGGAGACTCGGAGCAGCGGGGTTCCTTTGATCCGGGCATCAGTTCCCAGCTTCCTCCATCCCTCGGTGCTGGGGATGTGATGGGCTTGCAATGGGCTTGCAATGGGCTTGCAATGGGCTTCCAACAGGCTTACAACAGGCTTGCAACAGGCTTGTAATAGGTTCACAGTGGGCTTGCAATGGGCTTGTAATATGCTTGCAACAGGCGTTCAAGGGGCTTGTAATAGGTTTACAATAAGCTTGCAACAGGCTTGCAATGAGTTGGCAACAAGCGTGCAGTGGGCTTGTAATAGGCTTGCAATGGGCATGCAATGAGCTTGCAAGTGGCTTGCAACAGGCTTGCAAAAGGCTTGTAGCAGGAGTACAATGGTTTTACAATGAGCTTGCAATGGGCTTGCAATAGGCTTACAAGGGGCTTGCAATAGGATTGGAAGGGGCTTGTAACAGGCTTGCAGTGAGCATGCAACAGGCTTCCGACTGGTGTGCGACGGGCTTGCAGTGGGCTTGTAACGGGCTTGCAACAGGCTTGCGGTGGGCTTACCACGGGCTTACTCTGGGCTGCTCCTCTCACACCAGAGCAGCTGCCGTTCTCCCGCTGTCCCCTCGCCTCACCTCGCCCCATCTCCCAAGGAAGCCAAAGGTTTGATGGCTGAAAGAGCAGATCCCAGCTTTCCCACTGGCCGAGGGACCTTCTCGCGTGCTCGGTGTCGGAGGGCGACAGAGATCAAAGAGCTTTGCTCCACGCTGTTTTCCACCCCATAAATCTATTTTATGGTGGGAAACCTTTGGGTTTCTCCCGCAGCTGCCGGCGGAGGATCCCAGCCCCGCTGCCGAGCAAGAACGGTGACCAGATGATAGAGGTGAAGCCCAACAAATGGGTTTGCAGGTCCACGAGAGCCACCAGCGGCGGCTTCGAGGTCCATCTCCGCTCTCCCACAGCGTGATCCGAGGTCGGGATTTTTTGGGAAAGGCTGGAAAACGATGCTGTTGTCCTGCTTGGGCCATCCCGGGCTTGCTCTCACCCACCGCCGGGCATCATTTCCCTTCAATTCCCCCTTGTTTTCAACCGGGAAATGTTCATCATTGAATTAGTAAGAATATATTTTATTTTTAATTTTGAAAGAGGACCTAAATGCGCCCAGAAATTGGGAGAATTATTTGCGTTTTTACCATTCTGGAAGGAATTTGATGCTACTTTCAGCTTCCCTCATAGATCCGTGTTGCAGATAGAGGAAACCAGCCCAGCTAATTGCAAAAATCGCTTCACTCCAGGCGTTTGCTCTAATGCAAAAGTCGATAAAATCCCACCCCAGCCCTTGTTTGATGAGCAACCCCCCGTCAATTAAACGAATTAACGTGGCTTTGGGTGGGAGAGCTCCAAAGAGCTCCCAGCTCTGCAGCCCCACCTCGCTGGGGCCAGCTCAGCCATTGACCCAACCCAAACCCAACCGTGCTGGCTGGCCCCCCGCTCTTTCCCTTGGGAAAAAAAGAACCGATTTTCCCTTAAATAAGGATATTGCCCTATTCCCAACCCTAATTTATGGCTTTTCCACCTCTTGATACCGTATCACATTGGGTGCCACTGACTTTCCCATGATGCTGCATCTCCGTTCCCCATTGTTTTGCCCCAAATTGAGGACAAAATGCAATGAACAACATAGTTTATAAAAAATCCTGCATTTATCTCTCTCTATTCTACGTTTCTGATTTTTTTCCCCTTAATGGGGCTACTCTACCAGGGGGATTTCACTTTTCTTTTGAGATTTTCCTTATTTCCAGTGGGATCTGATGGTGCTTTCGGTCCCCATTTTGCACCGTGGGGGATGTTCGGTGTCACCCCCTGCAGAAATCACCTGGACCAAGGTCCAAATTGCAACGGATCGGGGATGGCAGTGCCTTTTGCTGGATATTTCCCCAGCCAGCCTCTTTGCAATCCCAAATCCCGATGGCCGCAGCAAGATACCGAGATGAAAGCACCGAGGAGGGGTCATTTTGGGATGGAGGTGGAGAAGCCATTGCGCAACTGCTCTGAAGAGGTTCCCAGCCCATCCCAACTGCTTGTTTTCAACCTTAATATCCAAAATAAAGGAAGAGGAGCTCAGGTCGGAGGGTTTTCACCCACGTCAAAGGGCAATGATTCACCCAGTCCCACGACCGGTTGCATGGGTACAGTCACCCATCGGTGCGTGGGAACCTCCCGTGTGGATTTTTACCCCTCGAGAAACCTCCTGGAGAACCTGCTCCTGGTAGTTTGATTTCTTCTAGGAGGAGCAAAGACATTATCGCTGGGAGAGCCTGGTGAACTCATCTGGGTTTGCTTCCCCTCAAGCCAGAAACACCTGCCACATCAAGTGAAGGAGGAGATAACACAGGAAACATAGACCCCCCCACCGCAAAATACTCCCCGATTAATTTATAATGACAGGGAAAAACTTGTGTTGGTGCTGAACCCGTGTCGCGGTGCAGATAGAAATCTAAAATCCCCTCGACTGCTTGGTGGAGGAAACGGCAATGTGATTTTTCCTGCAGATACGGGGTGTTTATCCCTCCACATGAGCAGCAAGCAGCGAGTTGATGTCTTCCCTGCGCTCGTCACCGTGGCCGGGGATGCACGATGAAGCTCCAGTGCTGCTAGAGATGCTGCACAGCCCCTTGCCCAGCTCCTGGGCACCTCCCAGCGAGATATTTTGCTGGAGAAACCACCCAAATTTGTAAAAAAACGCGTTTTCTAGAGCAGGGATGAAGTGCTGTGGCTGATTAATAGAGGACTGGGACACATTTTGAAGCCCACCATGAGGTTGCTTGGCCATCCAGAAATCAGATGGCACTGGGGAGCTGCAAACCCCTCGTTCCCTGGGTGCATCCACCCATCATTTGGGTGCAATCACTTCCCACATCTTCACACTCCAAGAGCCTGGCTCTGTTGGAGATGCTACAAGCCCCACGTAGTTGCTCATCACCTGGGATTTCTCCTCCAACCCCCTCCCGGATGGTCCCACCACCCATCGGAGATGATTCGCTTAGATCTTGGGAATGCCGGTGAGGAAAAATAAACACAGCGAGCTCTTCCCAGGTTGTTTAATGAAGCAGCGAGCCAGGCTCGGTATCACCTGAGCTGGTGGGAATGGTTCCGGATTTGGGTTCTTATCTCCAATTACAGAAAGTAAACAGTGGATCTGGGATGTAAGCCGAGCTTAGGTGGGATGGGCCTGGTCGTGAAGACTGGTATCGACATGGTGAGGATGTCAGTAGCTGGAAACAGGTCTACTGTCTACCACATCTAAATATTGAGCGTATGAGTCTGTGAGTAGCTGACCATACCCCATAGCTGCATCCAGCCTGATTTCATGCTGCTTTTGGGACACATAATGCAATTTTAGGGCAAAATACCTGTGGTGGCACCTCCAGCTGCTTTACTCAGATGCATCGTATGCATCTGACCCCAAACTGATGCAAAGTTTAAGCTCTCTCCTCCAATACCTTCATGGATGATGCTCTGATGTTCTTCCCATGTCTCCAACATGGGATGGAGCTGGGACATGGCTGGAGCTGTGCAGCCCCATTCATCCCCGCTCAGCTCTGCTCTATCTGGATGGCTTAGAGCCACCTTGAGGTCAATGACACAAAGTCTTCCACCAGCTCAGGTGCTCTTCGTTGCTCTGTTAATAGATTTGGGAGCCAAAAGCTGCCTTTGGCATCTCTGGGAGCAATGGGGAGCACCTGGATGTGCAACACTTCTTCCTCACTTTGCCCGGTGCTGAGCTGTTTCTGGTTGAGTTTCTCCTCCAGCTTCATTTTCAAGCTGATGTTAAAACCACACGGGCCACAAAGACTCGTTGCACCACTTGAAGCTGCATGCAAATGAGAGCTGGGAGCGTGCAAAGTTGTGGAGCTCCGGATGCAAAGCTCCTGTTGGCTTTGCATGCAACTCGGTCCCCCCAGAGTAATCGAGATCTTCACCATTAGCTCCAACTCCTCCTTTTCACAGCCCAGCCTCATTGCATCTCTGGCTCACACCAAGACCTTCATCTCTAGTTTACATCAAGACATTCATCTTTTGCTCATGCCAGGAGCTTAATCTCTTACTCCCACCAAGACCTTCGTCACTTGCTCACACCAAGAGCACCACAGGTTGGATACACAGTCCCAGGCGAGACTCAGCCCCATTCCCACCACCGTTTCCATGGGGTTGCATCCTCCTGCTTTGCTTCTTTGGCTGTGATTATTTGTCTACCACTTGGTTTCTTCCTTTTCCTACCCTTTGAAACCGAGTTTTTGCTTCCTTTTGAGTCAGCCTGGAGTTCCTGCACTCTCCCAGCGAAGATGTGAATGACGTAGGGTTGAATGGGTCATGCTGCTCCGGGGAGAAGCACGAGAGAGAAGAGGTTAAGATATCAACCAGCCTTTCTCCTTTTCCTCTGGCCAAGAGAAGTCCCAGCCCCATGACCAGGGAAGGTGACAGCTCTCTTCTTGAGGACCACAACAGTATTTCCAGCATGCTCTTAATGTGAAGAGCATGGCCAGTCAACACATTTGCCCCTTGGGTTGGTGGCATCTTCTTGGGACAATGTGACCAGTTTGGGGTCCCCTAGGTCAAGAGTAAGCAGAGAAGGACCAGCGTGGGGTCACCAAGATGCCCAGATCAACACACATTGGGAGCACCCACAACCACAGCAACTTGGAGGGTGTTCCCAAAGAGGGCGGCACCAAACCTGCCTGAAAATCTAAATTTTCCTTAAAACACCCTCAATTCCAACATGCTCCAACACACCAGCTCCATGACACAGGGCAACGCCAGCCCTGGAGATGCAGAAACCCCTCCGGTTTCAGCCCTCCTTTCCCTCTCCTTTGCCTGTGGTGACTCGGCACCAACAAACCCGCAACCAAACCGGGGTAATCTCGAACAAAAAAACCCTCCCAATTATTTCAGCTCCACAGGTAGGAGGGAGGCCAAGACGCCGCTGGAGCTGTCGCTTTCTATTTTCCAGTCCTTTGCACCAGCGTGAGACATTTAATGCAAATAAAAAAACCCCACATCCGTCCTCGCCAACCGTATGGGACAGCCACAAACGCTGTGTGTCCAACCGCGGTACAGGCCGGAGCAAAGCCCGTTGCCCGGCTCCGAATCCATCCCGCTCTGACGAAGCCCTTGGCATGAAAATCCAGAGCAAACAGCTCAGCTGAGGGTTTTTTTCCCCCCAATAAAATCCTTCCCGGCAGAGTTTTCCCGGAGGCGATACGGCCCGGATTAGCATCCCGGCATCCCACGTAGCCGCGGGGGCACGCGGAGGGGGAAGATGCCCAATGCGTTGGGTCCGCTCTTCTATTTAAATTCAACAAAAAAGGGCATTGAAGTTGTATTTATGATTTTTGCTGTCCTAGGGAGGGGCTTTTAAATCCCCAAGCCTGAGCTCTCCTAGGGGTTTTAAATTTTTTATATATATATGTGCACACACTCGCATATATGGAAACTTAGATATATTTATATATAAAATATAAAGTTATAAATTTATAACCCCCTTTCCCTGCAAAGCGTTTGGCTTGGAAAGGGAGAAACCAGCCTCAAGCTTAGCTGTCCTCCAGCTTAATCCCCCACCAGCTCCTAACGAAGAATAGACCCGTTATTCATTAAAGGGTGAAATAAAACTACAGATGCTGGCAAATATTTCCTGCGGGGGCACGTGCCCCTAAATCCCTCGGCCAGGTTTGCTGCTTAGCCCAGGTTTATCGTAACCTCGATCCATAGGGCTGCCCTCAAACATCCTCTTGCAGATTTTAGGCTGGGTTTTATGCTTTTTAAGGTGAAATCAGGGGTTTTTTTCCCATCTGGAAATGGGGAAGCGCACCTGGGAATAGAAGTGGGTGCTAGAAATCCAGCAAAATTTGAATTTTTCAAGATAAATAAGAGCTCCTAGAGAGCAATGAGAAGCGCCAGCCTTTTTATTTTTAAGCAATGCGTTATATGTAAATTGACCTCTGCTTTTTGCTTTTAAGATGGCTCCAAACCTCCTTTCTTTTCCGGCCAGGAGGATCTGGGATGACCCTCACGGGGAAGATCTTTGGTGCCGAAGCTGGTGACACATCCCGCTGAGTGCGGGGAGTCGGAGGCGAGAAATCGTGCAGCCCTCCTGCTTTTCACGGGAGAAGAAAAAGTCCTTTGCGAAACGCTGCTGGGTCGGAGGGGAAGAGGCAACGGAACCTCAGGTTTGCGGAAAGGGGCTCCGCAGTCGGATAAAGGCACCCCAGGCTCGCAAAAGGGGGTTGCAATTTCACAAAAGGGGCTCCCAGGTGTGCAAAAGGGGGTCCCAGGTGTGCAAAAAGGCACCCCCGGTTTAATAAAAGGCACCGCAGCTTTGCAAAGCGGGGTCCCAGCTTTAAGAAAAGGCACCCCAGGTTCAAGAAAAGGAGCCCTGGTTTGTAAAATGGGGTCCCAAGCGTGTGAAAAGGGGTCTCGGTTTGTGAGACGGGGCCACAGATTTGCAAAATGAGGTCTCAGGTTTAAGAAAAGGCTCCCCAGGTTTAATGAAAGGAGCCCTGATTTGTGTAATGGGGTCCCAGGCTTGCGAAAAGGGGTCTCAGTTTGTAAAACGGGGTCTCAGGTTTTCTAAAAGGCACCCCAGGTTGGCAAAAAAGGGCTCAAGGTTTGCACAAAGGGGTCTTGGTTTGCAAAATGGGACCACAGCGGTAAGAAAAGGGACCCCCAGGTCTGCAAAAAGGGATCCCAGGTTTAAGAAAAGGCTCCCCAGGCTTAAGGGAAGGAGCCCTGATTTTTGAACTGGGGTCCCAGGCTTGCGAAAAGGGGTCTCGGTTTGTAAAACGGGGTCTCAGGTTGGCAAAACAGGGTCTCAGGTTTGGGAAAAGGCACCTTGGGTTTAAGAAAAGGCACCCTGGGTTTGCAAAATGGGGCTCGACGTTTGCACAAAAGGGTTTTTGTTTGCAAAACGGGACCCCGGGTGTAAGAAAAAGGACCCCAGGTTTGCAACAAGGGGACCCCAGGTTTAAGAAAAGCAGACCCGACTTACAAAATGGGGTCCCAGGTTTGCAAAAATAGGTCTTGGTTTGTAAAAGGGGGTCACAGTCTTGCGAAAAGGGTCTCCAGATTTGCAGAAAGGGACCCCAGGTTTGCAAAAAGGGGTCCCAAGTTTCTGCGAACGCGTCTCTGGTTTGCCAAGGGCACCCCAAATTCAAGAAACGGCACCCTAGGTTTGGAAAAAGGGGCTCGAGGTTTGCAGAAAGGGGTCTTGGATTGCAAAATGGGACCGTGGGGTGAGAAAAGGGACCCCCAGGTCTGCAAAAAGGAGTCCCAGGTTTAAGAAAAGGCTCCCCAGGCTTAAGGGAAGGAGCTCTGATTTGTGAACTGGGGTCCCAGGCTTGCAAAAAGGGGTCTCAGTTTGTAAAATGGGGTCTCAGTTTTGGGAAAAGGCACCCCGGGTTTCCAAAATGGGGTTCGGGGTTTGCACGGAAGGGTTTGGATTGGCCAAGCGGGACCCCGGGTGCAAGAAAAGGGACTCCAGGTTTGCAAAATGGGGCCCCAGGTTGAAAAAAAGGGGTCCCAGGTTTAAGAAAAGGGGTCCCAGGTTGAAGAAAAGGGGTCCCAGGTTGAAGAAAAGGAGCGCAGATTTGCAGAATGCAGTCCTAGGTTGAAGAAAAGGGGTCCCAGGTTGAAAAAAAGGGGTCCCAGGTTTAAGAAAAAGGGTCCCAAGTTTGCAAAATGTGGCCCCAGGTTTCAGAAAAGGGGTCCCAGGTTTAAGAAAAGGCACCCCAGGTTGGCAAAACGGGGCCCTAGGTTTCAGAAAAGGGGCCCCAGGTTTACGAAGAGGAGCCCAGATCTGCAGAATGCGGTCCCAGGTTTGCACGAAGGCTCCCAGGTTTGCGTCGAGCAGCGGGCGTCCCGGGAGGATTTCCCACCCCATCCCGTGCGGGAAATGCCCTTGAACCCCCAAATCGGTGTTAATCATAAAAAAAGCCGGGTTCTGGGAAATGGTTTCGCTGGCAGCAAGCCCTCCCCGAGAGGCCCGAGGGCGATGCTTTATCCCCGTGCGATTTTTTCCCAGCTAATCTGCTGATTACTTGATCCCCGTGCTGGTATTTCAGCAAAAATACTGTGAAAAAGCACCAAAAACATCCCCGTTTGGAGCAGAAAAGACTTTTGCCGGGATCGGCTGCACCCCAAAACCCGCGTGATCCCCCAAAATGGGGCTGGGGGCTGGTGCATCCTCCCAGCCCCTCCCTGGGTGTGGGAAGGGGTTTGGTGGCAGGCGGGGGGACACGGAAGGACACGGGAGGGGATGGGGACATGGGGGGACATGTGAGGAGATGGGGACATGGGGGGACATGGAAGGGGACGGGGGCATGG